>JGI20166J26741_11674362_pt1 | contig 11031 bp, 5 predicted proteins | sample TergutCu122P5_FD_26741 | JGI IMG/M metagenome (IMG submission 26741) | reverse complement strand
GGAAAGTAAAATTGATATTTATAACTATGTGAGATTTTATTTTTTACTTCTGAATAATCCTTGGACACTGGAAGGAATCATGGGGGAATGAAGTGCAAGACATAGCCCTCAAACCCAAGAAAACTTACTGGAACCACCACTGGATCACTTCAAACACCATTCATGGCCTACCTTATACATATATTGCACTCTTGTTAGATAGATATCTTTGCAGTGTTGATTTGAGTGGCACACAAGAGAGTGAATCACAGATAAACAGTTCCAACGATTAGGTATCAGTCTCTCTGCTTTCCTGAAGGTGCCAATACATGACCCATTTGTGCACCAGAGGCTGTTGTAGAACAAAAGTGTAGATAGAAGGGTGAATCCACCAGCTATACACACCAGCAAAGCAAGCACATACCTGCAGTGGCATTCTTCCAGGGACAGCATTTTAGTCCTTGGTTTTTTTTTTTCTGCAAATATCCACTGACATCATTTTACTTCACTCCATATAAATTTTCTGCATTTTATTTTTCAAAATTTGAGCTATCAACAATTTATGCAGTAGGTTTGTGCAAACACCATTTGCAGTTAGTGTGTGGTCATGGAAGTATCTCTGAAGCAACATGTTTACTAATCATTCCTTGTTTTGGATAATAAAACTAGAAAATGGAACAAGAAGGAGAGATTGTGAATGAAGGAGTGTTATGAAGAAAATGTCATATTTTAGCCATGATATCTCAAGAGAACTGGAAATGCCTTCACTGCTACACTACAAAACTTAACAACTGTTCCATTATAATGTGGTGAAATATTGGAATGAACATACCTCTTATTGAAAAATGAGACACAATCACAACAGACTGCTATACGACACATCAAACGAGGCCGTACACTGTCAACAGGCTTGTACAACTTATGTTGCACAAATTGCTGGATTGTGTATAGGCTGCCTCATAAAAACCAATGTAATACTATAAGAAGGTTTGTAGAAGCACTTTGGATAATGTCATTGCTGTTTGATTGACTGCAGTCCTTCCATGCAGTTTTCACTTCACTTGTACACAGCAAAATACACTGCAGTGAATGCACTAAATCCACATTTTGAGACCAGCAGAGGGGGGGATTTCTGTGAACTATGTTGACACTATCTGAACACCACTTGTATTTTCAAGAGAAAAGCAGCAGAATTGCATTCAGTTCACATGTGATTGATAGAGATGGCAGCACCAATCTGAGGGTATAGAATGAGCTCAGCCCTGCTATTGCATGAATCAGTGGCATTTGGTATGGGAGGAAAAATGTCCAGCATTCAAGTCAAAGAGCTTAATTCATACACAGACTGCTACATATTATTTTGTCATATCTGAAGGAAAGCTGTAGTACAGATTTTTTATTGGGGGGAGAGGGGGAGGGAGAGCGTGTGTAAAGGTAAAGGTAAAGTTCACCCTATAACAGGCCACGAAGGCCCAGAGGGGGAGTAGAGGTGTAGCTGTACTCTTTCTTTAACCTTGGCACTAGATGGGGGTGGGTGGTCAACACCATGCCCCAGCCACTTTACCCTCGGGAAAGGCCTGGTACCCATTGTATAGGAGGCTGGGTGGGCCCCAGGGCTGTTCTGGACAGTTGAGGAAAATATGGCCCCCGCCAGGATTCGAACCCAGGACCGTCCACCAGCCCGCAGTGAGTTGCTATACCAACTGCGCTATCCCAGTCCACATGAGAGAGTGTGTATGCACAAAAAATTGAATGCTGTGACTTAATACCAACATTCTCCAGATTCCACCCTGCAATGAATTCTGGCAACAAAGGGTTAATCAAAGACGAATCCCATGAAAGAATGAAGCAAGTGCATATGATACATCAGCACTTCCTTAGAAGCACATATCAGTCAAAGGGTTATGCAAGTAGGTGTAATATTACTGATAACTTATGTTATCATGACAGTTGCCTTTTTTTGTTAAAAACAGTCTTTTTCAGTCATCTTATACCTTCTTGCTGTAGGTTCCTGTCTCCTAGATATTCTATAATCATGTTCTGCCTGTCTATCTGCACGTTTGTAGAAAATGACATGTAACATGATGATTTAAGTCTTCGGGGATCTTATTCCATGTTGATTGGGTAACTGAATGGACATTGCGTAATATCCCAGAAGACTTGAGTCTTCAGGAACACAGCTCTCATGTTGTGTTCCTGTTGTCTGCCATGAAACACATTTCAGAAACTCGCAGGAATTTTTAAAATTTCTTAGCTCATGCGCAGGCAATAGAGCGTGACAATTAAACAGTCTGTCCTCCTGCTGCACTTGCCTGCTTTCTTGTGTTATCATTGTCACATTTGGTAAGCTGAATTTATAATTAGTGGCATGCATTTAAGCCCTTGAATTTCTGTGCTAGCCTCATATACATACAGTCACATGACTGAATGCTAGTTGAGTCTGAATTTTTTATTGCTTTTTACTGTAAATATGTTTCATTACCAGCTTCTTCCTTAATTATGTATCACCTGTATTTACATTATACACTTCTCACATAAAATCTCTCTGTTCCATACTCTTCCCATATTTGTAATGTCAACTTGATATTTTGTACATTTGTGAGTATTTCTGATAACTACCATATTTTACAGGACAGTTCTGTTGGTTCATTAAGTTACTGTCACAACATCAAAAGCTACATATCCATTTCATACAGCTGCCATTTTGTTGTTTCATGTTCTACAACAGAAGTTCCACATTTTCCTCCTCTGAATACATTTTAATTACCTTAACATCAATACTGGGCATTGCATTAAAGGGTGCTAGTGTAGCTGTCTCAATGTGTTTGGACACTTGTCACATCACTGACTTCACAAAATTGAACGTTATGAGTCTCAGTAACCTCCAGCAGCATGAAATTAATACTGAATTCGATGAATTTGATCAGCTAGTTCCATAACTGAAATAAAGGGAAATATATACAGCACTATTACCTCCTAAGCCTATCTCAGCACTACCAGAGAAGGAAAGTTAGCTACACACAGGACTTATATTATTCATGTTCATGTTTTAAATACATTCATTGCTTCCAACATATTGGCTGTGTAACAGTACATATTGCTTTGTTTAAAATTTCTCTAAGGATTGACATCACACTGTCACTTGTGAAATACAGTGAAACCCTCTTAAGACTTTTTGGAAAAATTCAATAAATTGGGTTTATTAAGTGAAAAAACATAAATTGTGTAATGAACTTGACCTTCCTTCTATTAAAATATTATGCCATATAAAGTCTGCATTCAATGATACATTTGCACCAGCAAATGACATTTTAATTCTTACCGTCTATAGTGATTTTGACACATTCTTACAAGCACAACCAAGTAATGGCTTGCTTAAATTCAGATTCTACATTACTATATTTTGCCACTCTCACCTTTTTCCATCTCAGCTGTTCACTTATGGACTGTCTCCAATATAGCAAGTTGACATAAAAATGGCAAGTAGTGTGGTCATTTTTGGAATATTTTCAGTAGCAACCACCTTGTTTATTCATCTTGAATGACAACAGCCTACATTTTGTGGTGGCTATTGAAGTGGTACCCATGCTTGTGCACATACATGTATTATTTAGACCATGTATGTTGGGAACAAATTTAACCAATGGCAACTTGCTGAAAATAAGACTCTGCTGAGCAAAATGTATTATAGTGGGAAAAGGAACTTGTGTTGAGAACTTTTTGTGTTCCTTAGGCAGGATATCCTTTCAAGGGCGAAACATAAGAAGGGCAGTATCTATGTTAATGCCATGCTAACATGTTAGGTGAGCAGACTTCTTAAATGGGGTTATCTGAAGCAGGTTTCACTGTATTGTGAATGATTACTTACACGTATAAAGTGATATAGTCTGTGATAGAACTTGTGTCAGATGTATAGTCCACTGCTGTGTGTTATTGCCCGTATCAGTTTTGATGCTATGAAAATGTTAGTAACAGCAATAATCATTAGTGCACAGAGAAGAGAGAGAGAGATTTTTTTGTAGTACTTCAATAAACATTTTGTATGAAAAGACGCAAACCACAAGATCGATATTCTGTATACTAAATGTCTGTAGAGTGTGATAGTTAATACTTAGCCCTGTGTAAAGTAGGGGTGTTGTTTACAATACAGACCAAAATGGATTTCATATAGTCCTTAAATCCCCAGTAAGGTAAAGGTCATCCCGCAACAGGCTGAGGTGGCCCAAGGGGTTCCGAATAGGTTAAGGCCCCGGATTTTCTTGACATTCAGCACTACAAGGGTGGTAGGTCGTCAGCCATACGCACTGGCCGCCTTTACCCCAGGAGAAATCCCTGATACTCATTTTCAGAGGCTGAGTCGACCCCAGGGCACATTGTTCCGTCAGGGGGAGCTACGATAAAAATCCCCAGTGACACCACCGGGACTGTCTGACTAGTAGCGCAATGCCTTAACCACTACGCTACCCCAGCCCCTCCTTAAATCCCCAGTACCAAATTTAACTGAACTTCTGTCATTGAGATATAACTTTGAGGGCAACAAACACTGCAGTCTTTGAGCAAAATGAATATACAGACATGCGTTGCTTAATGATATGTTCTGAGAACATCACAGATTGTACTTACACAAAACCTAGATGGTATAGTTTATTGCTTCAGGGCTACAAACCTGTACAGCATGTTACCATACTGAATACTGTAGACAACTGTAACACAATGGTAAGTAATATAATGTTATAATATTATGAGACCACCGTCATACATGTGGTCTGTCGTAGACTAAAATGTTATGCGGCGCATGACTGGACACTGAATTGGATGAGAGAGCTAATGATAAATGTTTATTAACAATCTGCATGTTTTTTTGGTAGGTGCTATGCAGTATGGGCATTCTATTACCTGCTTATGAGACTTACAGAAACACTGCTGCCATATCTTTGTGACATTTGCAATGGTATGCTTTGTGCTGACTTTGATCATAGGCCTCATACACTATTCTTTAGAATCAAATAACCGACCAGCTCCATGATGTCAGAAAGCGTATGGGGAAACCTGCTGCTCAAGTGGTTACTGTATGCAGTTTGAGCTGCCATTAGACAGTGCAAGTGGTTTATAGTGGAGAGGTTTCCCCTCACTTACGTGGAAGTTGCATTACCAAGAGTGATCACACAACATGCAGGTTTTGCTTTTTTTTTTTTGTTCGTTTTATTTTTGTTACTCTTCAGTTTTGCTGCCTTTCGTATTTAACTTTCTTCAATCAGATTTAATAAATTAATTTTAGACATTTAGGAATAATTTTTCTTTCTTTTTTGACAAATAATCACACAAACTTGTATCAACTCAAAATCTGTGGAGGTCACAGAATACCATGTCCAGTGGCAAAGCTCCGAATGTCATTCCTTGAAACGGATCTGCATGTAGTTTGAGTTGCCCGGTTCAAGTGCGTATCCCAGTCTGGTGTAAAATGGAATCATGATGTCCTTACAGTCAAGCGTGACCTTGTAGCAGTTCAGGTGTTGGGCAAGCAGTGTGGCGGTCATGATGATCCTGTAACAGTCCCCTCATGTACCATGCGTGATGTTTCTCCCATTCTACCCAAACCCGAAAGCACTATTGACAGTACTCACAATTTGCCGAGCTGCTTCCCACGATAGTCATCGCTCACCACCACATCCTCCAGGCGTCCCCTCTGTAAATAGCGGTTTGTTTGCAAGTTATAAGATGGAAAACCTAACTGGTAACACACAGGTACACAAGCCAGTGTGTTCCCATTCTTGCATGCTCTGCATTTTAATATCCTCACACCTCCTCAGGCTTGTTAGTGACTGTTTTTCTAGGACCTTCACACCAAAATTCTGTTTGCATTGACATTCCCCCATCCAATCTGTTTTCAATCATAATAATGTGCAAGCTGTACAAGTCGTACCATCACCCACTTCCCAGTCACTTCATTCCTGAAGGGTCCAGAGTGCTCAGTAAAGTTCCTCAGCTTACATTCTTTTGCATAATAAATAGGACAGTACATAACACATTTTGGAATAAACAGTATCAAAATGTTCTTAATACTCAGTGTACATTTACATTTTGACTCTATTGGAAGTTCTAATTCTCTGTTATGCTCATACAAGGTGTGTCTGAAAAGTTTAGGACAAGAACTGTAAGAAATCAAAACATGCAGGTCTTAAAAAAATACTGCTGTTCTTCAATCACACTCCCACTGGATTAATACAGTTCCTTGCATGTTCATACAATTTTTTTTTGTCCCTTCTAGGAAGGCTTCTTTTTGGAATGCTGTTCAGTTCCTTTGTAACTGCATCTGAAATCCATTATGGACTGGAAATGCCGACCGTTCAGGGCAAATGTGAGTTTGGGGAAGAGAAAATGGTCTGCAGCGGTGAGGTCAGGTGAGTAGGGTGGGCGATGTAGCACAGGAATTTCCCTCTAAGCCAAAAACTGCTTCACGCTCACAGTGTTATGTGATACTGCAATGTCATGCAACAAGAGCCAGTCTTTCATCTGGTACAGGGTGGGCCTCACTCGACTCATTTCTTTTAAGAGTCATTCTGTAATGCCTCTTTAATATGCCAGATTCACGGTTTGGCTCCCTGGAAGGAATTCTCAGTGGACAATAACAATCTTTGTTGAAAAAATTAGTGGTTTTTTTTTTCACCCTCTCACAACTGAGTAGACAAGTGTCATGTGCATTCTGAATCATTTGCAGTGTTTCTGGAGCACTTTCACTGGCTTTCATGCAAAAATCATTTGCCCATAATTAGTTACAATGCACAAAAAATTAATTTACAAGGATTACAGCTCAATAATGGCTAAACAAAGACCGATGAAACTTGGCCATGTAGTAGTCAGAGGTTGATAATGAATAGTTCCAATGTTGCATGATAGATGGCACTCATTATTATGATAATGTCCTAACACTCTTAAGTTAATGACCATTTTCTTTGATAGACTGTATATTAATTGGTGCATGATTCTTCTTTGTACTGAAAAAATTTAAGATTATGAAACATTATAAAAACCAATAGGTATCTGTTGAACACAACATATATTTGTAATGAAGAACCAACAGCTACAAGTTTCAGCTTTTAAATAAGCCCTGATCAGGCTGTACAAAATTTAGATGGTATATTGTGCAACAACTTGGCAGTACAAAGTATACATGCCCAAAACATATTTTTCATTACCATATTTATTCCTGTTGCAGATGTTCCATATTATAATAGTACTGTATGAACCTCTTACATAACACATAGATTCCTGGACACCACACAATGTACATCACAGCATAATCCCCTTGGACTTTACATCCACAGGTTATGGTATAGCTGACCCCTGCCTAAAAGCTGAATGATTTTAGTCTTATATTTGTATAGGCATGCAGCTACTTTCCCAGACAATGACAAAACATCATGTTCCTGTGATTGTTTTATGAAGTGTTTTTATAATAATAATAATTTTATAATATTAATGAATACTCAATATGAAACTTTTGAGATCTGACTTGAATAATATGACTTGCATTGTACATTACACCTGCTTGTAAATCTTGTACAGCCTGATGATTGTTTTGTTAAAAGCTGAAATATATGGCTGCTGATTCTCTGTAACAGATACGGTACATGTCGTGTTTGAAAGATACACACAGTTCTTATATAATTAGCATAAAGGGACGAGTCATGGTAAGGTAATATCAGAAACCTCCTGTTGGAAGAGCAGGGATGTAAGTACACAGCTTACCAGTGCACACTCATGGATGAACTTCTGTTCAACAACCAGTGTACCAGAGCCCACAATCTGACCGGTCAATGTATCTTCTATTACCGTTACGTAGTATGTGTTTGGACACGCCTTCATCATTGTGTACCGTCCTGGAAGCACACCACATTAACTGTAGTGTCTGTCTAGCATGATCATTCTGGGGCAAGTTACTGCGGTCAGTGACAAGCATTATCCCACACCACTACAGCTTACATAAACATTACAGTGTTTAGTGCAGCATAAAGAACTGTCTCTGCCAGAAATGCATGCCTAGTTATTAATTACATTAATTCTTTTAGTTTCTATTTGACCTTTTTAATGTGCTCACATTCGAGTACAACCAGATAATCAGCGGACATCAAAAAGTGAACTGGCACACCACTCAGATGATTGAATGGTAACAAAATTGTGATAAAATGCTTTAACCAGTGATGAAACTCTGTTCAGCTAATAACTAATGAATCAGAAGCTCAAACTCACTGGAAATACACTGAAATAAACTGTTCTCTGCAGTAATTATTGCTGTTGATTATATTTTTCACCACTAACAGGAATCAGTCTTGAAATAAGAGCAAAACCCCAACTTTTTATAGCCTGGCAGAACCAAGTACAGTTACAACCTTGAGAAAAGCAACTTCCTCATTCCATTACTACGTACTCAGGAACTGATCCCTGGAGACATTGCCGACCTTGGTGAGCTGGCCCAGCAACTGCACAAAACCTGCAACACAAGTAAATATGTCACTGTTAATGTATTATTTTTTAATTTCAATTTTTATGTATTTTATTTTTTCACTGTAGCTCATTAAGTGTTATCAAAAGGTTATGTATGGAACAGATGGCTGAATAATTAGTTCTATTCACAGCATGGTGGGCTTTTTGTTACCCACCCCAGCCCATTCTGGTGCCCATTCAGCTTCCTGTGCAGTGGGTACCAGGGGGCTGTATGCCAACAGATACAGCAATTGAGGCATATAACTGACCACTGACCTCAATCAGTGCCACAGGTTCAGACAAAATGGGGGCTGGCCTCACTGCCTTTTATCTTCACAGCATGCTTAATTAACCACATGGACAAGCTGACATTGTACCATTGACAGGTATGCTGCATGGAGATAAAGCATGGTGCTTGACAGAGGTTTGCAGGGAGGTTAATGCTCCTGGCATTGTATTTCCCATCACACATTAATTGGATGCTGGGTGGACCATGCAGTATTTCTGAATGTGATGGCAAACAGTGGCCTGTACAGTCAGAAAACAGGGGCAGATCTGAGTTCTGTTCTGAGTAGCTTCTCCCAAAAGTAATTTTAACCCCTGCAGTAGGGACTAACCATTATGAAGATGACTACTGTAAATATGTATTTTTTGCATGCTCATCTGCTGCAACTTGTAGCACATCCTTGTAGTTGACACAAACACAAAGAACCATTGCTAATGTGGAACAGGATCAGCACTTCAACAGTCTGTACGATTTAAACACCTGGATAATATGTCACAAAATATATTGTCCTCACCTGTACAACCATGTGAGTAAGGAGCCAGTATTGATTATATAAGTGATTAACCCTTCATGCTTGTCTGACATACATGTGTGCATTTGTGAACAGCTTACCCTATTGGCAGTTCAACATACTTGTTACATTCCCTGCAGCAATGTTGAAAAAGTGCAATTATACGCACACTGTTGAGTTTCAGTGGTTTCTAGGCATAGCACTCAATGTGTGTACGGTTCAGTCTCACTGACACCTGTAATTCTCTGTGGAAACCACTTCATTATTAACTGTAAATGACATGAATCAACAAATAAAATTCAGACAGCTTTTACTCAACACAGAGTGCACATGTACAACACTATGAAGACCTGACTCATACTTTGGGTTTTGAAGTGGTTGCTGGATGTTCACTTACATCTAGTGAAGACTGTAGAACCCCCCAATCACAGTCTACATGGTGCCTGAAGGAACATCTCACATAGTAAGTAAAGGGCAGCCTACAGACACACCACCACCTTACTTGGATGGTGATGAAACACACACAGCACGCAAACACTTCTAACCCACATAAATTTAGCACTAATAATTTTATCTGTATTTTATATTTTAACATATATTGTGACTCACATATTTAAAACTTAGTATTTTATAAATGTACACAGGCTTGGCTGTCTTTGTCATATATACTTCAAAAAAATGCCTTCCTGAAGATGGGCACAAAAGGTGACCGAAATATGTAGGAGCTTACGACGATTATAATGTAATACATTCATGTATTTTCATATGCACCTGTAAAGCATAAGTGCATGGTCATGAAATATTTAAAATCTCTTTTTGTGTTTTAGTATATGTGTTGTGGACATTCTACTGTTTTAACTGAAATCTTAATGTGTGTACAAGTGTGTGACTGTTTTTACCCATGTACCATGCAACAGCCCTTTTTGAAGGCGTTACATTAGAGACTGAGTAGACTCCCTGATGATGGCACCCATGACATGCCAAAACATGCAGGCGATTTACTATCATCTGACATGTATACATTTTGGTGCATGTAAAGCTGGTTTCATAACAAACAAAATTTAGCTCAGGATGGTGGCTGGTGCTTTGGGTTTGCAAGTTACAAGTGCAGATATAAGCAGACTTTCAATGGAAAGTGATGACAGCAGTAGTGATAGTGGTACAGATTGTGCACTGGAAGGTGATAACAGCAGTAGTGATAATGGGACAGATTGTGCACTGGAAGAAAACTGGCATGAAAGTAATGAAGTGGTGGAAGAAGGCAAGAATGACAACACAGCAAGTGAGAATGATGTACACTGGGTATGGCATGCCACAAAAATGTCACACAGGAGTCAAAAACATCCACTAAATGAACTGTGTGGGCTTCAGAAAAATGTTGAGTGTGTTTTAGAGGCATCTCTATTGTTTTCTAACCAGCATTTATTCGTGCTGTTGCTGAAACCAACGGGTATACAGGTTGTTGCATTGAAATTTCTATGTTGAAACATATATCATGCATGAGGAGATGGTAGCCAGTGACAAGGAACGAAATATATGTTGTTGTAGGTTTAAAAATGCTAATTGGCGTGGTTCAGAAACCTACCCTAAAATAGGTAAAGTAATACAGATGAACCAACTAGATGCAACAATGATTTATTGATCTATAAGATCAGCTCAACATGTTTCGGACAATATTTAGCCCATCATCAGGAGCGTGAGACTGAGATATTTACAGCATATGGTATCCTGTTGTTGTGGTGGGCAGGGAGACGATGAGCGGCAGCGTGGC
>JGI20166J26741_11674029_pt1 | contig 11032 bp, 8 predicted proteins | sample TergutCu122P5_FD_26741 | JGI IMG/M metagenome (IMG submission 26741) | reverse complement strand
GTGGAGGTTGTGGCTTCACTCTCTCAAGGTCGCACAGCTGCTGCGCAGTGCAGCTTGTTTACACATAAATCAGTCCCGGTCATATTTGAACCACCTTGTAGATAGGGTACTCCATAAAATCATTTATTTTTAATGAGAAATGTGATAACAGAATGTGGAGAATACAGTTTTAATGGAGTTCGTCCTGTTGTGCTGACATATTAATGTTAGTCTTTGTAGTGCTGACATATTATTGTTAATATGCGAAGTGCTGACATTAATGTTAGTGTGTGTAGTGCTGACATATCATTGTTAGCATGTGTAGTGCTGACATATTAACGTCAGTATGTGTAGTGCCGTCAAACACAACAAACGTTTATTTAATTTATCAATAAATTCTACATGTTGCGGTTTTTATATACCATCAACAAGCAATACAATGCATAACTTTAGAGGGTAGAAGTAAGAGGTAATATTTAGAGGTCTCACAAATTTCTACAAACTGTTTCCTGATTAATGTAGCCTTACTCTATATTTATATCTAATGATTCTCGTATGTAATAATTGTTTGTTAAAATTTTAAAATTATTAGAGTTGTGTTGATTTTTTATAGGGTGGCTTGATTTCTCATTGGCCTGGCGTATTAAGTTTTTTTTGGCGAATGTGATTTCCCTTGAACACGATAGTTACTTTTTGCATGATTTTTTGTATTTGTTGGCATTCGGTGATTACTTATTGGGTAGCATCTATGACCGGGGTCACTGCCTGTTACATGTGCTTGCGTTAATTAATAACATTTTCTTGAAGGATATCGTTTTGTTTTCGTTCCATTTCTTTATGTCGTGTTGTGCTACGTACGACAAGCAACAAAATACTTAGTTGCCTGGTGTGTGCAGAGCGAAAGAGTTGGAAAATTTGGTGGCAAAATGCATATTTAAAATTAAACAAGTGGTTTTATACGCTCATATATTTTAAAATCATTGAACAAATAAGAGGAACTTCAATAAATAATGTTAGTTACGTTCGTAGTTTCTGTTAAAGGTGGCACTTGTGATTACTCGCCCCGGGCTTCAGATAATTTAGCTATGCCAATCAGCATGGGGCCTTCATGGACAGCACCTCTATATTTTGAAAGAGTAAATTTCGTGATATTATCTTATAACATTCTGCGTGCGAGCGAGTACGTTGGTTTAGCTTCGTGAGTGGTTTCGAAACAAGTGGTTCTTTTCATTAAACTTGACATAAGTTAATTAAAGTCCATGCCATCTACATCAGTTCAACTTCATAATCAACTCTCAGGAAAAATAAACCCGTCTTTTCGTTATCTAAATACAGGTATTTAGAATTATTTTTCATGGCGCTACAGCCCCTACTGGGCCAAGACCTTCTCAGTATCAAGGCTTCAAGATCATACTCATACTCACCACACTCGGTAGAACTCCTCTGTACGAGTGATCAGCCCGACGCAGTGAATTCTACCTGACAACACACAACACTCAGGACAGATATCAGGACAGATGGGATTCGAACCTGCATGTCCAACAAGCGAGCGGCCGCAGACCTACGCCCAAGATTGTTCGGCCACCAGGATAGGTACAGATATTGAAAGTACCCATATGTATCTTCCTGTACACTTTTTCTTCAAACGCTTATAATTTATGTATTTTTGTCACAGTAAGAGACCATGTCGATGTATTCCGATTTAAAACGACGTTCTAAATTTGAGAAATCATTCGTTTCAATTCCTTTCCAGATCTTCCTATGGTCTCGTCACACGCTTTTCTGTGCCTACTTGTACCCGTTTCTTTTGCCAGGATTGCGGCAGAAAGTAAATGTCATTATTTCCCTTTCTTTCCTGAACATCTATCTTCTTTCTGCTTCTTCCTCCTCTTCTTCTTCTTCTTCTTCTTCTTCTTCTTCTTCTTCTCCTCCTCCTCCTCCTCCTCCTCCTCCTCCTTCTTCTTCTTCTTCTTCTTCTTCTTCACGAATTTTGTTTTGTGATAACATTCTCTTTTTATTTATGTAAATTAAGCTTAGATAGTGGCTCACGGTATGCACAGTACGTGTTTTCTAGCCAAGTACTTCTCATACACAAAATTACGCAGAAAATTTTTGTTGCCAGCACAAAATGACAGTCCTTGTAGCATGTACACGATGAAACTGAAAATGTAAAATTCTAGAATGCAGGCTTATTGAAAATACATGGAAGTTTCGAAATGTTCCCGGAATCACTCCCCCCCACTCCCCCCACCTGAGAAATACAAAACATTACAACCATTAAGCTACATTTCCTTCAAAGTATTCCCCTTGTGCAACTTTCTGCCAGCGACTGTAAAGGTGTTGGAAACATTCGTGGCAGCCATTTTGTTAAAGCCTTTTCAGTTCTTCGGTAGCATTCTTAACGATATCAGTAGCATAACAAAGGGCCCTATCTTCAGTGGCGATTTCTGTCGAAGGAACAGGTAAAAATGAGCTGGAATCAGGTCAGAAGAATATGGGGGATGCTCCAGTTTGTCACATTGTTATTTGCTAAGAAATCATTGACCAAAACCGACCGGTGTGCTGGAGCATTGTCGTGAACGAGAAACCAACTGTTGGTTCTCCATTTTTCGGGGCGTTTCCTAGTGACTGCATCCCTAAGGCGACGAAGGATGTCAATGTGAATTTCCTTATTCACAGTAGCAATCCTGTAAATTTTAACAGCGAACTCCTGTGAATTATATCAGCAAATTCCGGGAACTTTTAGAAGCTACTACGTATCATTGAGATAAATGAGAAGGCGGATTTGAATTTTGGCGCGCTTCATGGACTTTTATTAAAGAGAGTCCAAAGTTCTTGTACATAGCGGCAGTCCATATACTTTGCATTAAAGTTTATATCTTAGTTCCGTTTTCGGACAAACCTGTCATATTCTACATTACGTTAAGAGGATCGTTCGCCCATTCCTCCTGTTTAACCTATGAAAAGACTGTGGTTCTCGTCGGTACGATTTCCTTGTTGTTAATGCGCTTTGCTTCTCAGTTAGTGAAGATACAAATCCCTTTCACCTTGAAGATGGAAGCAGCAAGCTCTTGCGAATTATTGGAGGAACTTCATGCGTTTTATCCGTTACACAGCGTCACAACGCGTCAGAACGCCTTTCTTTTTCCACGTATGACTGGACAGGTCTTTCTCAGAATGCTTCCTTTTTCATTCCACGAATATTCCTAAGGCTGATACGTCTATACCAGGATTACACCCACAAAGCCTCGTCATACTGCATGACAACCCTCAAAACCTAAAACACTTCCGGTCCTCCTACTTCAGTCACGTGATAGCAGCTACTGCGTAAGCAGATGAGTAAGGGCACCTCCACCGCTCCTATTGCAGAAACATGCCGATCTACGCGAACACGACTTCGCGTACTCTCCCGACTAGTTTCGTCAGCCTAGGCTCGTTAACGTTACCTGTGCATGAATTTGGGGACTTTGTGGAATTACTCCTGCTATACGTGCATTCATCTACGATTGGCACTGTAGAGTGTCTTCAACCTAGCGTGAAGACACGCTGATTAGACAAACCCGCTTGAAAAAGTTTTAAGCATGCCTAAGGCAGTCTGACTTTTATAGGAGATAAATGAGTCGAGCCACGCTGACAAAACATTTTCCTTCCACAGCTTCGGGCAAGAAAAACATGAGAAATACGTGTACTTCAGAGTAAGTTTTTTTAAGTTATGTGTTCCAGATAGTTCAGCTGTTCTGATGAGTGTGGTGAGCTAGAGATAAATAACAGCGGATTTCGACCCCGAGAAAAAGTTGTGTTCATAAAACAGTCACTCATGGAGTAACTATCATGCATCGAAACCTCGGAACCCCACTGTATCACAAACAAGAAATATCTAATACTACAAGGTGCTTAGAAACAGCTTTTTATATGCTACAATTTATGTTTTAATACTTCACTTTTATTTTAATGCGAAGAACTTTCAGTAACACTGTACACCAAGTGACTGTTGTATAATGCTGATATATGTGTATATATATATATAATGTTTGCCATTTGCTGACACATGATACTGTCTTCATAATGTTGTAGTTCGCTGACGATGGCTACAATAGGTAACCGAAACATGTGGGATCGCAAGAACTAGCTTTGTGCAGTAGTTGGAAATAAAGCTAGTGTGTAGAAGACAACTGCACGGAACATGTGTAACATTAAATACAGGAATTCCCGCTCCTTCTGAAGTTTTAAAGTTTTAGTTCTCCTTTACAAGACCAGTTATTTATTTTAAATTATTAGGACTTTAACGTCAGAGTAGTTAATTTTTTGTTGCTTATTTTTTTTGGTATTTGAGCTCGTTTTCTAATTGGAAACATTTGTTGGTTACTTGGTTTAATTGGAGGTTGTTGTTTTGGTGTTGTAACTCTCTGTTTGTTTTTGTGTAGTTGTAATTATGTTTTTTGTTACTTTTCATTTTTTGTGTTTGTGAGAGTTCTTATAAATAATCAGGTATTTCACTCATCATTCTTGAATGGATGTAGAACTCGTTTTCAAGTTGTGTGAGCTCCTCCAAGAGAGGCAAAACTTTATCTGCCGTTTTATTCATGTTCACATATTTCAGTCACAATTCTTTGTTACGCTTGTCCCAAATTATGGTTCAACTGCCTCGTCTTTTAAAAAAAGACGTAGGTTAAACGTGTTTTAACGGGCTTTGAAGCAACTTGATATAATTTATCCTGTTGTGTTATTTGTAGAGAGACACAAATAAATATTCTTCAAACACAACACTTATTTATAACCTAATTTCACGTACATATTTCGCTTCGCGTTAGGTCATCCTCAGGCTGTACGAGATTGTACAACTATAAAATGTAGAGCTGTGTATGTAATATTACACACATAGGTGTAGACTTTTCCTTAATACCAGGACTAACTAACATGCGGCCCTCGGTCACCTGAATATTTCCATTAATACAATTTAACATACATAAAGTAATACGTTTACAGAACACAATGTGGTAAATTTACAAATTTTAACTCATCACTTTTATGAGAGAACACAGTAAAACATTCTCTTTTTGGTATATGTAAGTCTATACATAGTGTGTTCCTCAAGCGAGTTATTAATGAATTATGTGGCCCTTCTGTGGATTGAAGTTGGCCAACCCTCTTTTACACATTCTCTTAAAGCCTGGAGATATCTTAACACGCGCCGAAATATATATGGTTTGCAAGAAACAAGTGTTGTGTTCGTCGGATATTTATTGGTCACTTTGGCTTTAGACATATTTGAGTAACAAGGTTATATAGGCTTTCTCCAATCTGTACAGCATGGGTATCCAACCAGCGGCCCGCCAATTTGTATTATGAGACTCGGCTACATCTGTAAATAAGTATATGTTATAAAAATTACACAATCATTTAGACAGTCAGGTATACTACTTATTGTCATTTCTAAACTTGCAGTCCGCGAACCAGGCCACAATAACGATTGTGGCCTTTTGTCTCAAAAAGTCTTGACGAACGTGCTGTTCGTCGTACACTGTAATGTTTGTAGTCACCATGAGTCCGTGATGATCATGCTAACGCAACCAAGGATCCATGGATTTGCGTTACGTGTCGAGTGAGATGGCAGGACTAGGCACAGATCCCAGGACTCGGTACCTGCATTTGTATGCTTTGACAGTAGATGGCAGGCAGTCACAGATCATACCTATATTTCAGCCATGGTTTAGAATAAGAATTGTGGTTCGCTCCGACGATAATGGCGAGCAATCGTTTTGGGACGTTTCAGTATTATTAAACATTTTTGTTGACATTGTCGTATTATTTAATAGTATACAGTGCGCGTGTGATCCACTTATTAATTTGATTTCATCCTGAAATATGTTCCAGTTGAAGGTATGAACGTGTATTAAATAAAAAAGAAAATAGTATCCAGTGATTTTGTACATACAAATTGCGACAAATATGTTCAGGTGATTGATATGAACCTTATTCTCATTGTGTATTGTGGCGTAATGAAATTGTAACAGGATTCAGCTTGCGGCTTTAGCTGATTTTTTATATTTTCAATTCGAGTTTCACAACATTTTAGGAAGAGACTAAATGTTTAAGGGAAGAAAGTGATGTTTGTTCTGTTCGTCCTCTCTGCAGTCTGCGTTTTTCGATCACGCTGGTAACTCAGCTAGGAACACCTTCTTTCTAATCAACCCAATCACACGTTTTCGTGTTTAAAAATTAATTTACATATAAAACTCCGTGTGTGTTTGCCGTAACTCCGTTTCTCTCACAAGGTCGTGACTTCACCACTAGCGGCATTTTTAAAAACGTAACCTTTGTGAGTGGTAGGATTGGCTGTACAGATGTATAATTTACTAATTCCTGAATCATAAACAAAGTGTCTACCAATATTAGCCCTTGAGATTTGTGTGTGTGTGTGTGAATGTCAGGTTAATTGAATTCCTTCATAGCAGATACTACGAAAATTCCTGCTGCCAGGAGCAGTATATGCTGCACCTACACTTGCTGCAGGGGAAGAAAAGGCTACTTCTGATATCAACAAGCCAGTTAAAGAGATCTCAAAGACTGAATCATGCGAACACTGCCATAATACACCTTCCAAGCTGCGCCCTAGTGAATTACCTCTCTATGGAGATGAACAAGAGAAGAGAGGAAGGTGAGGAAGTGCATTTTTAGCCCTCTTTCCTTTCTTTTCCTAGTCATGCTGGTTGTGTGTGTGTGTGTGTGTGTGTCCATACTTTCATCATGTGAAACTGTTTAATTATTTCTGCAAATACTGACACAAATATTATACCACTGGAGGTCACACCAACCTTGTACATTTTAATTTCCTAGTGTCAGTAATGATAACATGAAAGATGTGTGAATTTGTCATGTGCCAGCAGCACTAATTCCAATTCATATTCTGCCTAAATTTTTGTATGGTAATTGAACCTGCAGCTAGAAGATCATCGGTGTTGCTATTAGTAACAGCTTGTTCCATGTACTGACACCTACCCACCACATCAGATCATCATCATCATCCCCCCCCCCATTGTAACAGCCAAACAGCCATAGTAACCAGGATCTGCTCTTCCTACTGTCTTAATTTCTCAGGGTCAATTATTAAAGGAAGATAAGGACAATTTACATCTCTAGGTGAAATATGCTCTTGTGTTAGACTTGTGACTAATATCATGAAGGGGTATTTTGTGTGAAAATTAATGGACAGGTGATACAAGTGGAATCAGGAGTAAGTAATGCATAGCTAACATTAAAGGTTTGACAGAATACTGTTTACAAGCAGAAATTCATTGTTATTTTCATCTTTAACAATATTAACAGAAACAACAGTGATGACAAAAACAACAGGTTGTAAGCCATTTCAGACTTGTTACACTTTCAGGGGTTTTGGTCTGCCCATCTTTTCCTTGGTCAACCTATTTTTCTTCTGCAGGTCAGGATGCATTCACACATTGTCTTCAGAATGTGTGTATTGCTCATTCTAAATAAATCTTGTGTCTACTTCCATCTACAATCCACAATAATTGAATTTAAATTGTGTGTATTTAGTTGTATGTAGTTTCATATTTATTTTATGGTCATATAGTTATTTGAAATAAATGTTACAGGGAAGAAGAGCTGTTTTTCTTGTCTTTTACCAGTTTTTGAGAAATTTCTTGCAGGATATGGTAACAATATTCTAGCCAGTATATCATAAACTCATTAATAATATTAAATTCAGTTTAGTGGAGAAGGGGGTTTTATCCATTAACAATAAAATCACACAGATGTTTCAAGAAGTCCATATGCTCCTAGTGCAGACACTTTCCCACTCTTGTCCATTGTGTGTGACTGCTTGGAGCTTAAGTTCCTGTTTTATAACTGGTCTGTGACATGGACAAATAAGCTGAACCTGTGCTTGGATGTCTCTCTTCTGGGAATATTGTACAGAATATTTTTTGTTTGTTTGTTTGTGATTTATGTAGTGATACTGTCAGTAGCTCAGATTATAGTATTTGTTGTGACAATCAGTGAAGCATGATTTAGGAAGGACATTAAGGGGGCATCATTATCTGCATTGAAGCATTATCCCATTATGATGATGGAGAGGGAAGGCACAAAGAACTTCAGAATAGCCCGTGTTCTTGTCAGCATTTGAACTAGGACCTTCTGGACAGTAGTCATAAGTGTTACCACTTTGGTCTAATAGTGACACATAAAAATGTCAGCATAAGTGTTTATACCATCATGTATATGCAGTACTTTTTTTTTTTTTTAAGTTTTAGTTTCCATATTTCAGTTAAAGAACTTTGTAAATTTACCATACTGTTCATAGTACCATAACTTTATTTTCTGTTGTCATTTTATATATGAAAAGTGAACAAAATAAAAAAGTAATGTTCATACTTGACATGCCCCAAGGTGATATGTTTTTGTACTTGTGTTGACAACTTAGGAATTATTGCAGCAACTATGTAAACATTTTTCTCGCTAATTTTGTTTGGGGATCCTGTTTTTAGTAATATATAACACAAATGGTTTGAAGGTTTCTGGTGTCATCTGTGTTGCTTTATCACACAGGCCTAAACATGACCATATTTTTCCTGATTCTGTTACAGTCCCTTAGTCATTACATACAAGGTTCCATTCCATACTGTCTTGCTTCAATGAATGTGTTGCATCTGTGTACCTGTTCCTGATCATATTTCATATTTACAGCAACGTGTTCATCTTTCTTGTTAAATATTTATCAAAGTGCAGTAGTAAAGAAGGCCCATGGAGTTCCTGCATTTGTAATGGACTTATTCAGTGTTAGGATTGGGCAGAATTTTTATTATTTGCATTTGGAAGCTTTTGTTTTCTTCTTCATGTGACTGGGGCAAAAAGAGTGATTATTGTGAAATCGTGCTTGTTTTTAATGGTGCAGCAGGAACCATGTTTGGAATGTCATTGAAGGGGTCAGTAGTCACCAACGATAATCCTTGTTCAGACTCTTTTACAGTTCCCATGACAAGACCAAGAACGTTTATGCATGATAATTTTATATAAATATGATAATCTAAGAAAACTGTTTGTATAAATAATAGTTGGTGAATGTTTACATCTAGAACAAACGTGTAGCACTGAAAATAATTTGTAATGTGTAATAAAACAAACAAAAAAAATCCAACCACTGGTTGCATGTGAAATGCTGTAAATTACACAAGAATTTTTATGGGGTTTTTATACAAGGGGGTGCTGATTAGTCCTTAGCTCGACCAGGAATGAAACAAACTACAGCGACCAAACTCGGGGTTTATTCAACATACCCCCACCCCACCCCCACCCCCACGAAGCTCAATACACTTCTTAGCCCGTTGCTGTAACTTTTACAAGCCACTCAAGAAAAATTCAGAAGTTTGTCTGTCCAACCAGATCTCCGCGGCAGCAATGACCTCCATGTCAGAAGAAAAATGGTGACCTTTCAATTGTTTTCTTAGTCCAGGGAATAGGTGCTAGCCCGACGGGGCCAGTTCCGGAGAATAGGGTGGGTAATCAAGAAACTGAAAGCCCAGGTAGGCCAGTTTCTTCTAGGTTGCAAGTGCCTGGTGAGCCGGGGCATTGTTGTGCAAGAACAAGATCCCCTTGGTGACCTTCCCGCAGCATTTTTCCTTCAAGATGTCCTTCAATTGCAGCAGCAGAGATGAGTAATACTCCGCGTTGATAGTTTGGCCCTTTGGAAATAATCAGTGAGGAGGATGCCATCTTGATCCCAAAAAATTGAGGTGAGAAATTTTCCAGTGGATTTTTGCACTTGGAATTTTTGGGGGTGGGATGAGCCGCTGTGCCACCACTCCATTGATTGTTGCTTTGTCTCTGGGTCCTAGTGATATAACCAGGTTTTGTCCATGATCACCAATCACGCTGAAATAATTCCAAAAGTTGCTCAGAAGGCTGGCACCGTTGATGTTTTTGATCTGCATTCAGGCATTTTGGGATCCACTTTGCGGACAGCTTCCGCATGTCCAAATCTTCGTGAAGGATGGACCCCACCCACTCACATGAGATGCCCAGTTGCTCTGCTATTGATGTAGCTGAAATCCGGTGGTCTTCCAAGATTAGCTCTTGAATTTGATCAATAATCTCCGGGGAGGTCACTGTTTTGGGTCGTCCAGGACGAGGTGCATCACAGGTGAAAAAATAACTACGTTTAAACTGGGCCACCCAGTTTTGATGGTGGCATACAATGGTGCATGTTCCCCTAATGTTTCTCTCTGAATGGCATGAATTTCCTTCGGCGCCTTGCCTTGCAGGACAATAATCTTGATGACAGCTTGTGTTCTCGATGTTGAAATTGCACGCGTTACCTGACATGCTTCCCTTTAGCCCCTGTAACAAGAAAAGACTTGCAATTCGGCACATGAACAGACCCCTCTTTCTGACACTATCAATTCTATCCTATGACATCTGGAAGTAGGTCAGGCTAAGGACTTTTCAGCACCCCTTCATATTTGTGTGTGTTCTCTGCAGTAATTTTGCCTTGTCCAAAGTATCTCATTGTGCATATAACTGGAAAATTATATCTGTACATCTGTCAGCATAATTCCAGATACTGAATGGATTGCAGTGACATTTTGTATTTGGAGGCTATACCAAATGCTCTCAGGTGAATCTACCTTGGTTCTCATTGGTTCAGGATAACTTTAAGTTAATGTGATTCTGATGTTAAAACTTACTGATTTTTCCATCAAATATCTGGACATGCAAGAAATTATTAGAGATATAAAATACAGATTTCATGAACTCTAAATCCTTTTTTTTTAACATGGTGTATATTTAATGCAAGAGAAAATAATGTGTGACTGTGATATATTACATTTTTTTTATTTTTGTCTGCAGTAAATGAATATCAAGGCCAAGAGGTATGCAGAATCACAGAATGTATTTGTAATATGTACGTGTATCACAGTTAATACCTTCAAATTGGAATACATATTTTTGGTCATGAAAGAACAACAGGGTTTAATGTAGAAGTGTGAGGGAAATGAACTATCATGGCAGACAGATCTTGAAATTTGCTCTTGCAGGT
>JGI20166J26741_11673918_pt1 | contig 11032 bp, 1 predicted proteins | sample TergutCu122P5_FD_26741 | JGI IMG/M metagenome (IMG submission 26741) | reverse complement strand
CGGCGCCGCCATCCTCGGCACCGTCACCCTCGCCAACAACTCCACCCTCCAAATCGGCGCCGGCCCCGCCCCCGCCCAAACCCTCACCCTCGCCGCCCTCACCCTCGGCGCCGCCCCCGCCGACACCGCCCTCCTCGACTTCACCAACCTCACCAACCAACTCATCATCACCAACCTCATCACCCAAAACGGCCTCGCCACCCTCAACATCAGCGCCACCACCCCCAGCACCCACCAACTCATCAACGTCCTCGGCCCCGCCGGCCTCACCACCACCAACTTCAACACCACCAAACTCACCGTCACCTACAACGGCGCCCCCCTCGACACCACCTCCTACACCCTCGGCCTCGCCAACAACTGGCTCACCATCTTCTTTGACGGCGTCATCAGCAAAACCCTCACCTGGACCGGCGCCACCAACCGCTCCTGGGACACCACCACCACCAACTGGCTCACCGTCGAAACCACCGGCACCCCCGCCCCCTTCTCCAAAGGCGACATCGTCAACCTCACCACCACCTCCTCCGGCACCATCAACATCCCCGCCCCCCTCACCGCCGGCGCCCTCTACCTCAGCGGCAACGCCCCCTACACCCTCGCCGGCGCCGGCCTCACCACCGGCACCGCCGTCACCTCCATCACCGGCGACGCCAACACCGGCAAACTCGTCCTCGGCCAAACCGCCAACGCCGACGCCACCCTCTCCACCACCCCCTTCACCGCCACACTCGACCTCACCGGCATCACCGGCACCAACAACTTCACCGCCGGCGTCGACATCTATTCCGGCGCGCTGCGCGTCTCCACGACCGACCAGCTCGGTGTGAAACTCAACGCGCTCCATTTCACCGGCACGACCGGCATCACCACCGGCACCCTCGTCCTTGCCGCCGGCTCGAACATCACCTTCAACGGCGCCGGTTCCGGCACCGCCAACCGCCTCAACGTCGGCGGCACCACCTCCGGCGTCATCCTCCTTGAGGACAGCTCCACCATGACCTTCACCCGCAACAACGCCGGGGCGATCACCGGCGCCGCGGTTAACCTCAACCCCGGGGCCAGCCTCGTCCTCGGCGCGGCGGACGACTCGCGCTACATGTTTCAGTCCAACGTGTCATTGGCCAACGGCGCCGCGATAGGCGTGACCGGCACCGACGCCAGCCTCGCAGCCGGCAATTTCCTCATCCTGTCCAACACCGCCCCCGCCGGCGGCGGCCTGTATATGAACGGCGGCGCCGCCGTGTTCAACAGCGGCACGTTTCAAAAAAACACCGCCACGGCCAACAACAGCAACATAGGCGGCGGCGCCTTTTACGCCGCCACCTCCGGTTTCAGCGCCACGTTCAATGACGTCTCCTTCATCGGCAACTCCTCCATCAACAACGGCGCCCGCGGCGGCGCCATCGGCATCAACAGCCCCGCCGGCGACTCCACCCTCGCCCTCAACGCCCTCACCGGCACCTCCTTCCTCGCCGGCAACACCACCGGCCCCGCCGGCGCCGCCACCAGCAGCGGCATCGCGATAAACACCAGCGCCAACTTCGCGCTGAACCTGAACATCCTCACGAATCCCGGCGCCGTGCTCGACATGCCCGACCCATTTTACCTCCAAACCTCCGCCAACAACACCGCCTGCATCCTTACCATCAACAAGGATGGCGAGGGGCTTTGGAAGCTCGCCGGCACAAACACCCTCTACAAAAGCAACGGCAACAGCGGCAGCGTCAACATGAACGTCAACGCCGGCACCCTCTACCTCTACCGCGAAGGCGAGAAAGTCAGCGTCCCCGGCCTCGGCACCATCACCGCCAAATCCGGCAACATCATCATGCAAGGCGTCAACGCCAACTCCCCCGTCAACTTCCTCCTCGCCCCCGGCGCCCGCCTCGGCATCGGCGGCGGCAACTCCATCACCATCTCCTCCCCAACCCAAAGCGCCGGCCAGCACATCACCTTGTCCCCAAACTCCATCCTCTCCTACGACCTCATCGGCGCCAGCGCCGCCGGCCTCGGCATCGACACCTCCAGCCCACTCCTCAAAATCGCCTCCACCGGCCTCAACTCCCAGCTCAACATCGCCACCACAGGCACCTTCGACTTCAACCTCAACTTCTCCACCTGGACCTCCGGCTCCTTCAACCTCCTCATCGCCTACAAAGGCACCGCCGCCGGCACACCCATCGGCGCCGGCAGAATCTCCTACATCACCTCCCTCGGCTTCACCGACGGCGCCGGCGACTGGCAGCAAGCCCTCCTCAACGGCATGACCTTCGACGGACGCGCCCCCAACCCCGCCAAAATCACCACCTCCGTCTCCATCGACCCCGCCGGCAACCTCTGGGTCATCTTCCTAAACCTCGTCCACGCCAACAACGTCCTCACCTGGACCGGCGCCGCCGACGCCTCCTGGCTCGGCGAAACCAACTGGACCGCCCTCGGCTCCGGCACCGAGTTCAACAAAGGCGACATCATCAACCTCGCCGACAACCCCGCCCTCTCCACCCGCACCCTCACCGTCGACACCATCGGCTCCGCCACCATCGGCGCCCTCTACCTCAGCGGCACCACCGACTACACCATCACCGGCAACCCCATCGCCGCCACCACCGACGCCGTCGGCGACATCTTTGACCCCGCCATCAACAAAGCCGCCACCGGCAAACTCATCCTCGGCGGCAGCGCCGCCCCCGACGGCATCACCTACGCCACCACCACCGACGCCGCCTACCAAGGCACCCTCACCCTCGAAAACAAAAGCAACAACTTCCAAAACGGCATCGAAATCTACTCCGGCCAGCTCACCGGCAACGCCGCCAACCTCGGCGCCGGCCCCGCCGGCATCAAAATCCACGACACCGGCACCCTCACCTTCAACCAAACCACCGACACCGGCGACGCCGCCTACGACGCCCCCATCGCCGGCACCGGCCAGCTCGGCAAAACCGGCTCCGCCACCCTCACCCTCGCCGCCGACTACACCACCTTCACCGGCCAGACCATCATCGACTCCGGCCTCCTCCTCCTGGCGGGAGGCGCCCCCGCCGCAAAACTCGGCGGCGCCATCACCGTCAACGCCACCGGCGCCCTCGGCGGCGGCGCCGGCGCCACCGCCACCGGCAACGTCACCCTCAACGACTCCGCAGCCCTCCAAGTCGGCGCCGGCGACGCCCCCGCCCAACTCTTCACCATCGGCGGCGCCCTCGCCATCGGCGACGACGTCCTCCTCGACTACATCAGCTTCACCAACCGCCTCCACGTCGCCGGCCCCGTCACCCTCACCGGCACCGCCCCCGCCACCATCAACATCAACACATTCCAATCCGGCACCTACGACCTCGGCAACCTCGCCCCACTCTACGACCACGCCGCCGTCACCATAAAAGGCGAACCCCAGTTCCCCGACGCCCGCCAGCGCGCCTTCCTCACCCAAAACGGCCCCGAACTCATCCTCAACGGCGTCGGCGACGCCTCCCGCATCATGACATGGTCCGGCTCCACCAACAACACCTGGGCACCCACCGCCAGCGACTGGGTCAACAGCGCCACCGGCGTCTTCGCCAACGGCGACCGCGTCCTCTTCGGCGACACCATCCCCGCCGCCCCCGCCACCATCACCGTCTTCGGCAAAGGCGTCACCGCCTCCGACATGTATGTCAACGGCACCACCAACTACACCTTCACCGGCGGCGCCATCGCCACCGACGCCAACAGCACCTTCACCGGCACCGTCATCGCCGCCGCCGCCTGGACAGGCAAACTCTACAAAGACGGCCCCTCCACCCTCACACTCGCCAACGACGGCAACAACTTCACCGCCGGCATCCAGCTCAACGCCGGCGCCCTCAACATCGCCGGCCTCACCACCGCCGGCGGCACGACCTCCGTCTCCTCCACCGCCACCCTCCAGTTCTCCGGCACCGCCGCCGCCCTCGCCGCCGCCCGCGTCGAACTCGCCCCCGGCGCCACCCTCGCCGGCAACGGCGCCCTGCTCTTCGACACCCTCGCCCTCGCCGGCTCCGCCACCGCCGCCATCGCCCCCGGCAACACCCTCGCCCTCACCGGCGCCATCGCCCCCGCCCCCGGCGCGCTCATCATCAAAACCGGCGCCGGCGAACTTCAGTTCGCCGCCCCCTCCACCGGCAACGCCACCACCCGCCTCGACCAGGGCGCCCTCAGCTTCGTCGGCACCACCACCATCACCGCGCCCCTCGCCGCCCAGACCGTCATCCTCAACAACGGCCTGCTCTCCTTCGGCAACGACATCGCCGCCTCCGTCAACCTCGACACCGCCCGCGACTGGTCCGGCGTCACCGTCCTCGGCGCCTTCGACCCCGCCGTCACCGCCACCATCACCGGCATCAACGACATCGTTCACCTCAACGGCTCCGGCACCGTCGTCACAAACCTCGCCGGCGGCATCCACGTCGCCCTCGACCCCGGCGACGACCGCACCGTTTCCCTCGGCAACACCGCCAGCACCCTCACCGGCGCCGTGCGCATCGACAGCGGCACCCTCCAGCTCGCCGACCTCCGCGTGGTCGGCGGCGCCGGCTCCGCCAACAACACCAAACTCTCCCTCAACGGCGGCATCCTCGAAATCACCAACACCATGACCCTCGCCGGCGACCTCCAGTTGCGCGCCCCGGAAAACACCCTCGTCATCGACGACACCCTGAAAGTCACCCTCACCCGCGTCACCCGCCCCGCCTCCTACGCCGGCAGCTCCACACTCGCCCCGCCCCCGACCACCTTCATCAAGGCCGGCACCGGCACCCTCGCCCTCACCGGCGCCAACCAGGCCACCAGCATGATCATCGACGCCGGCCGCTACATCGTCCAGGGCAACAACAACACCGTCGACACCTCCAGCACCATCACCATCAACGCCGGCGCCGTCTTCGAGTTTGCCACCACCAACACTGCCTGGGCCACCAGCACCAATTTCTTTGCCGGCCAGCCCTTCAGCGCCACCGCCAGCGGCCAGACCCGCGCCAACTTCTCCGGCTCCGGCACCCTCGAAGTCACCAAGGGCGTCCTCTTCATGTATGCCCCCGTCTGCGAAGTCGCGAACATCAACGTCACCGGCCCCGGCGTCGCCCTCGCCATCATCAATAATTTCGACACCACCGCCTTCGGCCTGAACTCCGTGACAACCGTCGACCAAGCCTCCCTCGTCATCGCCTCCAAAATCACCCAAATCGGCGCCATCGTTCTCAAAAACAACGCCCAACTCGGCTTCCAAATGGACACCACCCTCTACGCCTCCAGCACGCTCAAACTCGACACCTATTACCCCGAACACTTTGAAAACAACGTCCTCGTCTCCGCGACCACGCTGCCCGCCGGCTCCGTCGTGCCCGCCTATTTCCGCACCGACGCGCAAATCTTCAAGACCGCCACCATCAAATCCCTCGCCAGCGAAGGCCCCGGCCCCGCCACCCTTCACTTCAACATCAACCTCGCCCGCGGCCTCGGCGACCACATGACGCTCCTCACCCCCGCCACCGGCGACTACGCCATCGCCGTCTACAATTTCGGCGCCGTCCCCGCCAGCTACACCAGCGCCATCGAACTCATCACCGCCCCCCCCAGCCCCGGCGCCACCTTCACCACGCTCACCCCCGAAATCGAAATCGGCCTCTTCAAATACAACGTCACCGCCGAGACCGCCGCGGGAGGCGTCGCCGTGCGCATCAACGGCACCGGCGCCATGAGCAACTCCGCCGCCTTCATCAACGAACAAATTGCCGCCATGCCCCTCTGCTGGTTCTCCGAGCTCGACACCATCAACCAGCGCCTCGGCGAACTCCACCTGGGGCAGGGTGGGGCGCGCGGCGTCTCCGGCTGGGTGCGCGGCTACGGCGAAAGAATCAACTACAACCGCAACCTCACCGGCGCCTCCTTCAGCGAAACCCACTACGCCGGCGCCGCCGGCCTCGACGGCACACTCACCGCCCCCGCCCTCGCCCTCCACCTCGGCGCCTTCATGGGCTACGGCAATTCCCAGCGCAACCGCCCCGCCCCCGGCAGCGAAGCCCAGACCGACAGCGTCTATTACGGCGCCTACGCCACCGCCATCGCCAAGACCGGCTGGTATCTCGACGCCACCGCCAAGTTCAACAACTTCAAAAGCCACTTCACCGCCATCGCCCCCACTGGCGAAGCCGCCGCCGCCCGGTATCACAACTGGGCCCTCGGCGGCTCGCTCGAACTCGGCAAACACATCGCCCTCGAAGAATACGGCTGGTTCTTCAAACCCCAAATCCAAGCCGCCTGGACCGCGCTCTCGGACACCTCCTATCTCACCGACACCGGCATGGCCATCCACCTCGCCCGCGGCACCGCCACCCGCGCCCGCATGGGCATCATGATTGGCCGCGCGTTGGAAACCCGGACACTCGGCACCCTCACCCCCTATCTCAAAGCCTTTTATGGCCGCCAATGGTCGACCGGCTGCGCCCTTGCCATCACCACGACCCTCGGTGACACCACCCCATTCTCCCCCGTGCTCAAAGGCGAAAACGTCGAATTCGGCGCCGGCCTCGCCTGGCAGCTCACCAAAGCCACCCAATTCTACCTCGATTACGACACCACGCAGGCCAGTGCCTACAAAAAACCCTGGGCCTTCAACCTCGGCCTCCGCCACAACTGGTAGCGCAGGCCGCCGAGCCTGCCCGTTGGACTCCCGCGCTCCCACCTCCTCCCGCAGACCCGCCACGGGAAAATTCCAAATCCCAAATCCCAAAAAAATCACAAATTCCAAATCACAAATCACAAAAACCACCATGAAAACCCGCACACACATCACTGCCCTCTGTCTTCTGTCCTCTGTCCTCTGTCTGGTGCTCCCCGCCCAACAAGTCGCCCAACCCCCGCTCGCCACCACCAGCACCATCTCCCCCCCCGCCCCCGACGCCGGCGACATCGTCCAGCTCGACGTCTTCAACGTCACCGGCGAAGGCGACCAGGGCTACTCCGCGCGCGACACCACCAGCGGCTCCCGCGTCCGCACCGCACTCAAGGACACCGCAGCCTCCATCCAAGTCTTCACCGACGAATTTCTCCGCGACATCGGCGCACAGTCCATCGACGAAATGCTCAACTACGCCGGCAACGCCGAGGAAGACCTCGACGACCTCACCGACGGCGGCGGCACCCTCGACACCCGCACCGCCGGCGCCGGCAGCTCCTTCCGCATCCGCGGCATCTCCGCCTCCCTCTCCGTCGACGGCGCCCAAAACGGCGCCCCAGTCGACCTCTACAACGTCGACCGCGCCGAAGTCGCCTCCGGCGCCAACTCCATCCTCTTCGGCATGGATTCCCAAGGCGGCACCGTGAACCTCTCCACCATGAGCGCCAACCTCAACCGCAACACCCTCAAAGTCCAGGCCACCCTCGGCACCTGGACCAGCCCCGCCGTCCGCGGCATCCCCTACCAACGCCTCACCTACAACTACAACATCGTCCTCATCCCGAAAAAATGGGCCGTCGGCCTCAGCGGCGTCTTTCAGGACGGCGGCCAGAACAGCTGGCGCTACTGGATGGGCTACCACCAAAAACGCATCAACCCAGTCACCACCATCAAACCCTTCCCCAACACCACCATCCGCCTCGGTTACGAAAAAGGCCAAATATCCGACGCCACCACCACCAGATGGAACTGCACCGACGGCATCACCGGCTACCTCTACTGGCTCGCCAACGACCCCAACGCCGGCGACGGCATCCTCAAACAAAACACCACCGGCGGCGTCTTCGTCCCCCCCGCCATGACACTCTACGACCCCGTCAACGACCTGAACTACCAAATGTCCCCCGTCGTCGGCGGCGGCTACACCTTCACCTACGTCAGCAATAACGACACCATGTATAACCTCCAGGGCGCCTACCGCTCCAACTACATCATGCCCACCGGCCGCACCAACATCGGCCAATACCGCCTCCCCGCCCACCTCTCCTCCTACTACTACAGCACCCTCGGCCCCTCCGGCACCCGCACCAACAACTTCGACCGCTACAACATCAACATCCAGCAACGCATCGGCGACGTCACCCTCGAATTCTTCTACAACCGCAACCGCAACAAAAGCACCGCCTACGGCAACGGCGCCAACGAACCCTTCCTCTACGCAGACCCCAACCCCACCATCACACCCATCACCTACGTCTCCGCCGCCGACTCCATGCCAAACCCATTCGCCGGACGCTACTTCATGCAATGCGGCTGGATGAAAACCGTCCTCAACCAAACCAACAACCTCTACCGCCTCACCGGCGAATACACCCTCAACCTCAAAAACTGGGGCCGCCACCGCTTCGTCGGCCTCCTCGAACACACAGAAAACGACACCTTCCGCGACCGCCTCACCGAAGTCCTCCTCGACGACGACCAATACGCCTACAACTACGGCGCCCCCGACGACAGCGGCAACGGCCTCGGCCGCCGCAACTACGTCACCTGGGGCGACTTCTCCACCTACTTCATGGGCGAAGTCAGCAAACCCCTCACCGGAATCCACATCGGCTCCCGCGTCTTCCACAGCGCCTTCGCCACCATCAAACACCAAAACGGCCACGTCAAAGGCAACACCAACGGCGCCTCCCTCGCCCTCCAGGACTACATGTTCAAAGACAGCCTCGTCACCACCCTCGGCCTCCGCGTCGACCGCGCCACCTACAAAGTCGAGGACTTCTCCCGCTGCGAACCAGGCGACCCCGCCGTTCTCAACGGCACCAAAGCCGTCAACGAACTCCGCCTCAACGGCGTCTGGACACCACGCCCCACCGTCATCCCCTACACCTTAACCGCCGGCGCCGTCTGGCACGCCATCAAACACGTCTCCCTCACCGGCAACTACTCCACCAACCGCGGCCAGCCCCGCCAGGACGGACGCACCGTCCTCCCCACGGGCGACATCCCCAGCCCCACCCGAGGCACCACCTTCGACTACGGCGTCACATTCGACCTCGCCGGCGACTACAAAACCCTCGTCCTCATCGTCACCAAATTCGCCACCCGCCAATACAACGACGCCTCCATCGGCGGCATCGACGGCGACGCCAGCGCCGTCATCGGCGGCGACGGCGCCGGCAGCAACAACCTCGGCTCCGTCAACCTGTTCAACATCATGGACGCCCTCTATTTCCTCGCCCCCACCGCCGCCGTCGGCAACTGCACCTACCTCCCCGGCGGCGCCTGGCCCACCCTCAACGGCACCATCACCGGCCCCGGCAAAGGCCCCCTCTCCGCCGCCCAATACGCCGCCACCGCACCCACCGAACTCTACCCCTACGGCCACCCCCCCGTCTACACCGCCGGCTCCGCCGACACCGCCTCCGACGGCTACGAATTCACCCTCACCTCCCAACCCACCAACTCCATCACCCTGCGCTTCACCTTCACCTACACCAAACGCCAGCGCACCGCCCTCCTCCCCGAAATATTCGACTATTTCAACACCAACATCCCCAAATGGCTCGAAATGGCCGCCCGCAACAACCCCGACACCCACGCCCCCTACATGGTAGTCGACGCCACCGGCAACGCCCCCGTGGCCACCCCCCTCCTTGAATACGTGCGCAAACAACTCTACGGCAACGGCGGCGCGCGCGACGGCATTAACACCGAACTCTTCAACGCCAGCACCATCCTCGGCCAGCGCCCCTACAACATCCGCTTCACCGGCAAGTATGCTTTTCAAGACGGCCTCCTCAAAGGCCTCTCCCTCGGCGCCTCCGCCCGCTACCGCTCGCCCAACCTCATGATCGACCCCTACAACAGATCCGTGGCCGCCGCCCTCGCCCAACCCCCCGCCAGCGCCACCGACCTCTACATAGACCCCAGCATGTATTACGGCACCAGAAACACCATGCGCGGCAACTCCCTCACCAGCATCGACCCCTTTGCCTCCTACAAATGCAAACTCTTCGGAGGCCGTGCGAACCTGACCCTGCAACTCAACATCTACAACCTCATGGACCAAGGCGTAGTCACCGTCAGTGCCATGACAGTCGACAGCATCCCCCGCCGCACCTACATAAACCCCCCCCGCACCTACCGCCTCACCGCCACCATCGATTTCTAACTCGCCCCGCCAATCTCGTCTCCCACAATCTCAATTCCCATGACCCGCATCACCACATTCCTCGCCACATTCCTCGCCGCCCTCGCCGCCGTGTTCTTCATTCTTCATTCCCCATTCTTCATTAGCCGCGCAGCGGCGCAGACCCCCGACCCCGCCGTCACCAAAGTCCACCTCATCTTCAAAACCCACCTCGACATCGGCTTCACCAAACTCCCCTCCGAAGTCGAACGCCAATACATCGACGTCTTCATCCCCAACACCCTAAAAACCATCGACCAACTCCGCGCCACCCCCGACCTCCTCGCCCCCGACTCGGATTCAATCCGCAATCCGCAATCCGTCTACGAGTCTGCGAGTGGTTCGACAATCCGCAATCCCTACATCTGGACCACCGGCGCCTGGCTCATCGACCTCTACCTCCGCCGCGCCACCCCTGAAAACGCCGCACGCCTCGAAGCCGCCATCCGCCGCGGCGACATCGTCTGGAACGGCGTCCCCTACACCCTCGAATCCGAATCCACCTCCGCCAACCTCTTCTCCACCATCCTAAACCTCTCCCACCAACTCGACGCCCGCTTCAACACCCACACCACCGCCGCCAAAATGACCGACGTCCCCGGCCACACCCGCGCCATCGTCCCCCTCCTCGCCGACGCCGGCATCACCTTCCTCCACATCGGCGTCAACGGCGCCTCCGCCGTCCCCGAAACCCCTCCCGTCTTCCGCTGGCGCGACCCCGCCACCTCCAAGGAAGTCATCGTCATGTATCAAGGCTCCTACGGCGCCGACACCGTCCTCCCCGACGGCCAAACCGCCGTCTCCATCAACTTCACCCACGACAACGCCGGCCCCCACACCCTCCCCCAAATCAAAAAAATCTACGCCGACGCCCGCGCCCGCTACCCCAACGCCACCATCTTTGCCAGCACCCTAAACGCCGTCGC
>JGI20166J26741_11673807_pt1 | contig 11032 bp, 6 predicted proteins | sample TergutCu122P5_FD_26741 | JGI IMG/M metagenome (IMG submission 26741) | reverse complement strand
AGCTTCAATTGAAAGTTATGTTTAATACATAATACCGTATTTTCCGATACCTTTTTTTGTACAGATAACGCGCGCGTTATCGGTCGGAAATCTTTGTAACTTATACCGCGCATAAAGCTAATCCTTTATGCAGAGTTCATTATTATTTGTTCCATGCATTGTGACAGTAATTACTCACATACATAAAAAAATGCACATAATTTATAAAACATAAATCATCCATATACATGAACTCTCCTACATGTTTCATCAATAAATTGCCATCCTCATTGTGACATTAATGCAAAAGAAATACAAAATAATACATCCAATTTACATATATAGTGTTAAAAATAAATAAACGGCAGCTATAAATATAAAAATGTGGGTACTGTATATAATGTGATGCTGACAGATTCTTGAATAAAATTTATTGGTGTTCCACTGTTTATATTGTATGTGGTTTTATGTGTACACACATCTGCTATTAAGTTTTTGACCCAAAAGTATCCGATGCCCATGTCTGGTGTAGGAGAATGTTGTGTATGAAACAGTGACGTGACATTGAATTTTATTCAAGAATGTGTCAGCATTTCATTATCTATAATATCCACATTTGTATATTTATAGCTCCTGTTATGTATTTTTAATATTGTGTATGTAAATTGGATGTATTAATTTTATGTTCCTTTGTATTAGTGTCACCCAGAGGATGCTAGTTTATCACTGCATATGTAGGAGAGTTAATGTATATTGATGGTTTGTGATTTTATATAAATTGTGTGCATTTGTTGGTGTATTTGGGTGACTTTAAGCAGTGTATTTCATACAGTAAAGAGGACAGCTGTATTCAAACCAAGATCTTCATTGAGGCATTGGAAACCATTTACATCTGATAAAATTTATATTGTTCTTGGGGTGTTTGTATAATAAAGGGGATGTTTGCACCTGTCTAGGATTTGTAGGACTACTATGCCACGTTAAATTACTGAGGTAAACAGGTTATGTCCTCATATTCTGAAATCCAACAGATTTTGCCTAGAAGGTTAGTATAAAATTCCAATAAAATTTTGGAAGCTGAGGTTATTCAAGTCCAAGAATGTCTTTCTTGTAAATTAAAGCCCCATTTCCCCTATCTTCAAACAATTTAAATTGATTTAAATTATTTAGTGCTGACTTCTTGATTTAGATATATAACTGTAATAGTGATATGATCATTTTCTTTGTTTGCCTGAACTAGACCAACGATAATCGACACCAACTTACCCTTCAATACTTAATTATCTTCCTGTTGTATCATATGGAGTACATTCAGCAGTGATGAACCAAGTTTTCACATATGTGATTAAAAGTTACATGCATCAGATCTGACATTTTGCAGAAAGAGTCACCTCTAAATGTGGTGATCATGGTGTCAAGTCTGCTTTAACAGATTTATCATGAGTGAGAAACTGAGATGTACCAGTTTCATTTTGTTGTTGTGTATGAATCAGTATGTCCTGCATGTATGTCTCTCCTTCATTAAATAATAGCTGGAACAGGAAGTGACATAAAGGAGACCTTATGCTTGTCTTATTTCAACAATTGTGAATGTTTTACTCAGTGTTGAAAATATTTTACCTTCCTCTCCTGTAATTTGATAATTCAGGAATCATAATTCATATTTTTAGGGCTACTGAGCTCCTGTTTTCTTTGGCTTGGAGCACAAAGCAGAGCTCGTCTGATTGGCTGCTGGCACCAGAGTCTGGTCTAACAAAACTCTTAAGTGATGCACGAAGAAGTTTGAGTTTGTTTCAGCATCACGATGGTATCACTGGAACAGCCAGAGACCATGTTGTAGTAGATTATGCCAACAAGTAAGACACTAGGAATTTGCATAATGCCGTTTGTTTGAATACTGCATGTATGTCATTGTGTAAAGGGGAACATTTTTGTTATGTTGTTGTATGTATTTAATTTTGTACAATAGAAAATAAGCACCATTGTAAGCTTTGAAGTGTATTATGTAGATATACACAGAGTTATAAACAAACTAAATGCAGTTTACTGCATTACGTCAGTAAATACTTCTCATTGTCATCACAGCCAATAGAACACTGTTAATTAATATGAATTTTGCTGGTACTACTATTTTCTTTATCCTCTGCCACACATGCACATTTAACATTAAACTTGACACTTGAGGTAAAACACGGGAAACTTCAGACACAAGGAAAGATAATGTAAAATAGGGATTCCATGCACACCTCTGATTTTTGACATGCCATTGCTACTCCTGACTCTCAGCATGTAAATTCTAACAAGGATTATAAACTTCAGCATTTACCATTATTGATTTAATTGCCTGCTTAATTGAGAGAACACATGAGCATAAATATGTTCATACATTGAAGATATAATTACATACAACGTTTGAAGTTGTGTTGCACCTGATTTTAAGGATTCCTAGCATAAGCTTATGAATCTAAACTGCTAATTTTGTAAATAAAATGTTGAATAATGGCAGCTCTGTTACCATAATTCATTTTACCATAAGAGTCATAACATATCCATTGCTCTTGCAGGATGATGGAGGCTATCAATGGAATGCAGCATGTGATGCAACAAGCTGTCCACTTCTTGCTATCTCCACCACAAGTGAGTGTATGAGTTATAAATATTGAATTTTTACAACACTGCATCAATAAATTTATAACAACTTGATTTTTCATGTGTGTCAGGTATTATACCAGCCCAATTCGGAATTTGTGTACTTTGACCTGGATGACATACGTAAGCACCACTATAGCATTCCAGAGAAGACTGTTGTATTTGTTGGTGAGGGTTTGGAATCACAGAGAGTTGTGTTGTATAATTCCCTGACATGGAGACGCCAGGAATTGGTCACACTAAGGGTATCTACCCATAATGTTAGGGTGAGTTTTGCTAAACATTCATCTAATTTGTATCCTGTACTGTTGAATCTTGTAATTTTCTGTTAGAATAACAAATTTTGAATTGAATGTTGAATCTTTCACAGCTGTTTGTATTGCATGTTAGTTGACTGTTACTGGTGACAAGTACCTGAACATGCCAGAGTCACTCATTCTTGCCATTTTGATCCATTAGCACAGTGGCACACCATCACATTTACTCTTTAAGTTGGGATGTACAATAATATTAATTTTTCAGGAAGGTGTTTAGAGTAGAGGGCAAATGTGGAATACCCTCTGTATCCTCATTTTGTACCCTCTTACTTGTGGGCCGGCAGCCAGCCTGAAGATACAGTGTACACCAAGAAGTCATCAGTGCTCGAGAATGCAGACACGAACTTGATGTGTCCTTAGCTTTTCAGTGGTGACCTGTCATCATTGTCAACAGTGGCTAGAATCTAATGGTGGATATTTGAAGATCTGAGATAGTGAACTTTGTGGCACAAATCATTTTGTTTTATACTTAAAATATTGTATTTCTTTGATATTTTTGGAAGGTGGTGAGGGAGGGAATTAATATACCATGACACATGCATTGTTGTAGCACTTAGTATGTCATGTTTCATCTTGTCATTTAGTTGTCCAGAAAAGGAAAAGGAAGTGTGAGATTGATATTCCAAATTATCAAGAACCAGAGAGAACAATGTTTGGGCAAATTTGTTGCAGGTTACAGATGCTGCTGGTATCGGTATTCCCAGTCAAACTAGTCCTGTCTTTCAGGAATTGTCTCATGTTGTCGCCGACTCATATTATGACATCACTTTCATGGCAGATGTACCTCCTCTGGGTTTGACCACTTACTTCCTGCATGCTGTCCTTCCTGCCCAGAATGTGTGAGTATTTTGCTTTTAAATTGTAATCAAGATAAAGAGATACATATTCTGGTTTTCTGAATGTGGGGGATTTTCAGTAAATTGTGTATACTGTGCTGGTTTGAAGAGGATTGTGTTTACTGTTTTGGATGCATGTGCACATATCGTTTAACATTCCACTCTAGCACAAGTGAATTAATCCTAGCATTAAAGAAACTGATCTGAAGGTCCTTGTATTTTACTGAAAGGCTTACTGTTTGGTTATTATGTTAGAAATGTTACTCATTAGTTTTTTGTTATTGACTATGATTGAAAATCACAGGATACTGGTTACGGTTGTGAGTGAAATGAACTAACACATTTTTACCATTGTGCAACTAAAATTCTTTATTACAGTTCAAAAGAAGTGACTGTCCTTGTGTGGTGCTACCAATTCCAGTGTTGAGACACACATTATCATAAAAGAAACTATTGTCGTGTTGGTTATGCAGTGGCAATGTAAAGTGAAACTCTAAGGGCCAGCTATGATTTCACGGGAGTAGGGACAGCACAGTCTGTGTAGTGACTAGACTGTGGGCTGGACAGCCAATGAATTGTGGTTTGATTCCTAGTAGGAGCAAGAGATTTTTCTCTTCTCCAGAGCATCCATCCACCTTTGGACCACACCCAGCCTCCTGTTTAGTGGGTACTGGGGGCTCTTTCCTCAGCAATCAAGCAGTTGGGCTATGAGGCTGACTACTTATCTCCATATATATAAAGTGATATTAAGAATGAGTGGAGTTATACTCATTTACATAACAACATGCACAAGAACAACTTAACCTGCACCTTGCTGTGTTTTCAGACCTGCAAATACTGTTTATGTGTGCGTTGAAACACCTGCATATTTTCCACTGAGTATAAGTTTATAACTTTTATGTGATTTTTTGTTGCAGAGACAATGTTATGTCACATGTCAAGTTGCTGAACGTTGTTGGCTCTGCACCAAAAGTTGGGGGCATTGAGTATTTTGAAGTGGTGGATGAAGTGAAGGAGTTTTCAATCCACAGTGATCATTTGTCTGCAGCATTCAGTGAGCAAGGGCTCTTGAAGGCTGTTACACTAAAAGACAGTGGTCTGACTGTTCCTCTGCATTTGGACTTCGTAAGGTAAAAGGAAGACGTCCTTTATCTTTTTAAAAGGTGTGCTACGTTTCACACATCACGACATATAGCATAGGAGACTTCATCTAGACATTTCGGTGTGTCTTACTATGGTAGAACTCTGTAGTAGACAGGTTTTGATATGTCATTATCTTGGGAATTTCAAATATCACATCGTATGGCAGTGAAAACTCTGTGCACTGTATGCTTTAATATAAGATAACCAAATAACTACATCAGTATTAGCAAACAACTTTGATTGCACACAGTTATTCCATTTATTGATACAACATATATAATAAAGTCTGTTGTCAGTTAAATTTGCTAAAGTGTTGTATATTAATTTTTAATGATTTTGTAGCCTGAGGTTGGCGTACAATTAGCCAAAACATGTAACTATATCAACTGTATGAATATCAAGTAGTTGTGCTCGGCTTAAAGTTGTTTGCTAACTTTTATATACGGCAGAGTGGGGTGAACAGTGTAAAAATAAATAATGAAGCTCTTACTCACAGAGTTTATTTGTGGACTTCTGACTTTACAGTGGCAGTTCATTTCCTTTCAATGGACGTAATAATGGACTTTTAAAACAGCATATTATTTATATGATCTTCACCCTGTAAAGAGTTAAACAAGAAACCAGAAACTTAAAGAGTTAACTATGAATGCTGCTTTACTAGAAGGTAATATTTGTGAAGATTCAAATGTCTGGGATGTTATGCTATATTGACTGGTAAATGTGTAATTACCAATGTTGTGGAGGAGCATAGTGCCTTCATCTTTAGTGACAAGCAGTCACACTGTATTCAGCTGCTTGGACCTGAAGATGGCAGCACCATGCTCATCCAATACTGTGAATATACGTATATGCTGGTGTTACTGAAGTGAAAACACGAGTACTGGAAATGATTGCTCTGAAAGTTTTGTAAAAGCCATTAGTTTTCTTAGAAATAAACACAGAACAAGTAATGTGTGCCTGTGGTTTAGGGCTGCAATTAAGGACAAAATCAGAGTGTGACAGTATGTAGGCATGCTGATATTACTGACTACTGATGTAGATTGATGACAGAACAAAATAAGGGAGCATGCTGTGATGTGGATGTCATATTTACAAAAATGAAAACCTGTGAAACCATAATCACCAGCTGTCATGAAAATGGTCATTGTAATGTGAATAATCAGATACCCTTCCATTTGGTATTAATGGTATTTTCCAGATACCATGCTCGACCAGGACGAGAGCGTAGTGGTGCATACTTGTTTCTGCCAGACAGAGAAGCAGAGATCATTCCATGGGATTTTTCCGCAGTGCGGGTGGTAGAGGGGCCGTTGTTTTCCCAGGTGCATATGCATCTGCCAGGTGTACAGCATACAGTAACACTAGTTAATACACCAGGTTTGTATACAGCCTTCAGTATGCATTGAAACATTTCCATTAACTATCTTGAAGGACCTTAGTCTCTCTCTCTCTCTCTCTCCTTCTTCTCTCTCTCTCTCTCCCCTTCTTCTTCTTCTTCTCTCTCTCTCTCTCTCTCTTAAAAAAAGCTGATAGTTGCTCAGCTGCTCAAGAAATTTTCCATGTTTTGTGGAACCTGTACTTTCACAGGAGCCCACCCAAGATCTTGTGTGTGATATATCATATGTTGCTCTTTGTGGTTGGAGGTTTTGGCCTCTTGCTCCAGCACAAAGCTGGAGACTTATCCTGTTGCCTGCCTCTGACTGTTCATTAAATTCGAGGGTCATATTGAAGGTCATGTGCGATGTCACACAGTTGGCAACTCTGCAACATCAAATGATTGAGTATTGTTTGGTAGGTGGTGCCAACTATTGTCATATCGTTTAATGAGATAAGCATCAGTATCTTGCATCACATGACCATAAACAAGTTATACAGAATGGCCAACAACGATGTTTCATTTCTTCAGTGTGCCATCATTGAATTTCCTCTTAAAGAGGTGATTCCCACTGCTGATATTCACCACAGACTTCAGCGTGTGTATGGAGATGTGTGCATGGGTGCTAGTAGTGTTTAAGATGATGAGTAAAGCATTTTAAAGATGGGAACATGAGCATCCAAGATTAGCCTCGTAGCGGTCGCCCTCGAACAGCTTCAACTGAACCCAACAAGAAGAGAGTTGATGAAATCATTAAGGAAGACAGATGTGTGACAATGGACGCAATTGCAACAAAACTTGGAATAAGGCACAGTGCAGTTTAGGAGATGATTGGAAGCTTAGGTTATCGGAAAATTTGTGCCCATTGGGTGCCACATTTACTGACTGAAGACCATACAGTTCAGTGAAAAGACATCACTTAAGAAATGCTTCGGAGATATCGAGATGAAGGAGATGATTTTTTGCTCAGCATTGTGACAGGCGACAAAAGTTGGTTTCACCATTTTAACCCTGAAACGAAGCGGCAGAGTATGGAATGGCATCATTTGGATTCACCAACAAAAAAGAAACCAAAGACAATGCCATCAGCTAAGAAGATTATGGACACTGTCTTCTGCGATGCAGAGGGGTGCATCTTGATTGAATTTCTGGAACCTGGGAAAACCATAAATACTGCTCGTTATGTCCAGACACTACTCAAGCTTCGTCGCGCATTGCGCGATAAACGTCCCGGAAGAAAGGTCATCCTGCAGCACGATAACGCTTGGCCTCACACTGCTCGTTTGACCTTGGAAAAAATTGAGAACATGGGTGGGAAGTTCTCCCTCACCCTCCGTACAGTCCTGATCTGGCACCCTCCGATTACCATCTCTTTGGTTTTGTGAAGAATCAGATGTGAGGCCAACATTACGAGACAAATGAGGCACTCCAGACAGCTGTGCATCAATGTCTTCGGGCAGCTGGAACAGAGTTCTACCGCAAGGGAATATTCATACTTCCAGAACAGTGGGAAAAATGTGTACAGAGAAATGGGGAGTATGTAGAAAAATAAGCAGATGTCTATGGATTAAGATGATGTACTTGGTTTTTACATAACATTAAATTTTAATTTACAAAGAAACTGTTGCTCATTAATTTTGGTATGACCTTTGTATATTCATAGCCACAGTGTATATATGCAGCACACCCCTGTCTGCAGTCTGAGGAGGTGCCTTGCTATAGTAACATAGGATCAACTGGGCCTGGAAATTTATTCATGTTAACTCTCCCTTATTACTACTAATGATTGTATTCAAATAATAAAATTAAATCATGCAGTGCTGTGATTATGTAATTACATATAAATATATAGTTTGTGAATATATGTGACACTTTATATATGCTTCACCAATCTCATTTTAAATATTAATCTTTTAAGTTTACATAATAATAGCGTAAGTAGTGTACCGATAGTTGTCTGATGGCCATCCTGTGATCAGAACTTGAAACAGTCCCTGACAACATTCTCATGCAAGTAACTAAATAAACCTTCACACTGACCACACTTATTTCAGAGAGAAGTTATTTGCATACTTCTCCAGATAGAATTCTTAGATACAATTTTGTGATACATATGTAACTTCTTTTCCTCACTTTGGATCTGAACACATTTCTGTAAATTCCACTTATCACATATTCTTTGTTTTTTCTTGATTGCTGCATATTGATCTCAGAAGTATGGTAACTTGTGGATATCACACAGGTTTTAGTCTTTGCTTGCTGTTAGTTTAAAATTAGCTCTGTGTAAAACTTTGGAATGTTTATGTAATGCTCAAACACCATATCAAGTACATTTGTTTTTGCACATTTTTCCTCACTCAGATGTAAGGCAGCTCCATTTTTAATTGAAAATAAAATTAAAAATTACCTTGGGTATATATATGTATTATATAGTGTTTCAAGTTAAATTTGGGAATGATGTTGTGTACAGAGTGACAAAGTGAGGTGCGTGCTTGCCTGTTCGTACAGGAGCAGATGGTCTGGGGCTAGAGGTACAGAATGTGGTGGACATCTCAAACCAAGTAAACTGTGAGCTGGCTATGCGTATATCAAGCAACATAAAAAATGGAGATGACTTCTACACTGACTTGAATGGTTTGCAGGTGCATAATATTTATGTGTTTGTTTATTAAAGGAATGGGTTCTGATTGACCCTTTCACTACAATCATTTCTGAATCTGCTCAGCACTCCCTTTCTATTATTAGCCTCCAGATAGTAATGGAGTTCAAATGAAGCATGGTACTTTGCTCAGTTTGACCGTTTGATAGTCACTAAGATTCATGGAATGAAGTACTAGATGAAGAAATCTTGCTTCCACTCATATCTTCCAGTCATATTGAACATGTGAGGCAGTTATTTTTCTTTTCTTTCATGACATTTTTGAAGGTGGAACTGTTCACTGTTCCCATTTTGAATAGGTGACACTGCCCTCTAAGTAATCCCAGTAGTTGTCTCAGCTGGTTCTTATATACCCCAGGTAATTGGCTCTATGTATATTGGCTGAAATATCTTCAAGGAAACCTTAGCATTCCTCTCTGTAGCTTTGATTTTTATAGGTAACCCTTCAGTTGAACAAATTATATGTATGGTAGCCATAGAAGAAGAATGTGAAATCACGATTTCCCTGAGTATTCAAGCCATAAATTTGAAAAGTTCTGAAGAAAGAGCTTGATATTGTTAGCAAAGTGTGCAACTGCAGTGCTGACTGAAGCATAGGTGTCCCTGTTTTAGTTATTATTATTATTATTATTTTTTTTTGGGGGGGGGGAGGGGGGGGCACAGTGCATCTCAGTGATCCTAAAACTACTGCCAGAATTTCAAGCTTGAATCTTTATTTTTTCTGCTGAGTTATGATTGCCACAGATACATAGACACCATTTTTTATTATATAGGTGGAGTGCTGGCCCTTACCAGGAGGGGATCCTTCATGACATTTATCTCCATCCTTGCCATACAGAGTTTTGCACAGTACCATACATCTTGACTTGGATGGACCAGAGCTGTGTTTGCTGTCATTAGAGATATAACCCCTGTCCAGGACATGCACTCCAGGGTTGGGTTTTGGAGGGGCCTAATATTTAAGTGTGTATCTTGTTATTGTTAAAGTAAGAAGTTACCATCATTACAGTTGTAGCACATAATCTCATATTGGTAGTAATACATAGTAATGAACTAATTATGTATGTATGCAAAGTGATTTCATGTAAGTCGGAGGATAGGGACCCATAAGTGTTGTAATTACACTAAGTATTTCATGAAGGATCTAACTTTTGCAGCTGTGATTTGAAAATTGGCAAGCAGAATCTTCTATTCAGAAATAAAATCTGTACAGCAGCCAAATTGTACTAATTTCAGGCTTTGGCATTGGTATGTATATGGATTATTTGTAATTTAAAGATAGAAATGGTGTAAAACATTTAGTGTTTCCATGAATTCATTTAGTTTTCTCTGTATGTTGTGGGTGCTACTGAATTGTGATAAATTTTGTATAAAAAGTGGCCTTTATGGAAAAATGTATCAATATTTGTTAGTACACAAGTGTTGGTAGCCTCCACAAAAATGAACTGTTTTGTCCAGAATGAAACAGTACCTTGTAACAGACTACAGGGTATATTTTTATTTTATTTTGTCTGTTTTTGAGTTATAGTAATCTATTGTCATGTCCATTTTATGCGATACATGACATGATTATTATAATTTGAAATAATGTTGCAGATCATTCGCCGGAAACGCTTCTCTAAGCTGCCATTGCAGGCTAACTATTACCCTCTTCCAACCTTGGCCTTCATCCAGGATCAGACATTTCGTTTCACCATTTTGACTGCACAGCCACTTGGCATAGCTTCACTTAAGGAGGGCCAGATTGAGGTGAGTCATTAAGAAAAAATTAATCTTGGTTGAGCCAGAAACTATATGGCAGAGTGGATTCTGTTTGAACGAAATAAATCTAATAAACTTATGTAACTGTTGTTTACATTATGGTTATCCACTTGCCTTGCCACCTTAGAAATGTCCCATTACTGTGTCTAATACACATAATTTTTGAAATTCTGGTATTAGGTGCTATTTTATTTGGATTTACATGTATTTACATTTATACGAGGGTTGGAACTTTAATAGTGACAACTATTTATTTACAACTGATACAAAATAGATACATGTTTCGAAGTTTTACTGTCCTTCATTGTAGTCA
>JGI20166J26741_11673696_pt1 | contig 11033 bp, 7 predicted proteins | sample TergutCu122P5_FD_26741 | JGI IMG/M metagenome (IMG submission 26741) | reverse complement strand
TAACCAGCCCCTTGTTTTAAGTGCTTGGCTGTCTGGTTCTGCAGCTCGACATGTGGAGCAGTTATCTGAGGAAGAAGTAAAGCGGGAAATTTTCCAGTTCGTCAGCCAATTAATGGGTACAGCATTAAATGTAACTGTGCCATCACCTTCACTTATCCTGAGGTACTGTATCTTACTGACTACAATTAGAAGCAGTCTGACCAATCAGAAACATATAACAGTAATACTGTAGACTTGTATTTGTGAGGTGCTTATTGTAAATTTCAACTAGGACACCAGCTATCCAAACTTCTTGTTACTGGCACATACAGACAGTCTATAAGAAATGCAATGATTCTGTATTATTAACAGAACTAGTAAATGTTCATTTTCCTTTCAGGCTTTCAAAGTGATATTTCTTACTACAATTGTTTATTTCTTGTTAGGTCCTCCTGGTCATCAAACCCGCACTTCCGTGGTTCGTACAGCTTTCGCAGCATGGAGACTGAGAGAATGGGGGTTTCAGCTGCTCAGTTATCTGAGCCAGTGGCTAACAGCAATGGGATTTCTGTATGTGTCATTTTTACCAGTTGTTTATTTATTTCTCCTTTATTTAACAGTGATTACATTAAGTTAGGTTATACGGCGACAAATGATAGGTTGATTGTTGCAGAATTAATTGGAAAAGATACTGTATTTGGGAGACCAAAACTTGTGAGGAATATTTTGCCTCCATCTTCAGGGTTGACATTCCCTTCTGCTGGGTGATGCCAACATTTGAAAGAAATATACTGCCCCAGCTTCATGGTTTTGTAGTGATTTAACTTTGAAGATGGAGGTCATATTTCTCTCTGAAACATTAGTACTCACTTCCTGTTCTACATTATGTCAAAATGCAGAAAGTTCAGTACTTTAAGTTTGTTTATTGATTGTAATCAGGATCTTCAGAAAACATGGTATGTTTTGTTGTTTTTTATTTTTTTCTTTGTTTCAGAGTATATGTAAGCAACTCTTTAAAGTTGTCATTCTTTGATGTAGACCAAAACTGAATTTAAACATTTTTCTGTGGAATATAATTGATCTTTATTTGTTATGTGTTGTAAAGTATATTGTAATATCCCATGCATATAGCCCAACTGGCCAAGTGTTACATGTTATAACATCCCATGCTCATAGCCCAACTGGCCATATGTTGCATTTTTCAGTACTACTATTGTTGCTCCCAGGTTAAATCTCCAATAGTAGTGGAGAATTTAAAAGTCCCTGTTCACAGACAATAACATTAGAGTTAAAATTTGTTGTCAATTCTTGTTTCATGATATTCTTGTATACTTTATTTGTATTTACATCTGGCTGTTTTTGTCTGCTGGCCTGTAAGAGAATTTTTTGCAGTTTACTGTATGTTATTTACATTAATACCTGACTGATTAACATCATAAGCATAATCAACAATTTTGATTTTAGTTTTCTGTGATTTCTGTAACTACAGGATTGTTCTGTAACACTGAGCACATCAGGTGAAATTTGTTTACAGTCTTTCATATCTTCATGATGAATATGCAACAGGATTTTGCCAGTATGTGACTGTTCTGTCATATTATCTTTTCTTGTGTTGAAAGGTTTTGCATTTTGCTGGAGAGGCAACACACAGTTCTTTCTATTCAACTGTCCATGGAGCCATTGCGACAGGTTGGAGAGAAGCCACCAGACTCATTAAGTTCTACAAATAAGATTCTGACTATGCAGTAGTCATTATATACAGATGTGTACAGAAATGTAAATACTGTTTTCAGTTGAAATCTTTCTAGAATAAACTGTTTTATATATCTCACATTATCATTTCCAGCGATATCTATAATGTCAAATTAAAAACATACCCACTGATTTATCCTGTAGTGTTGGAATGGTATGTTTTAACACTGCTAGCATGGAAACCAAACACAGGACATCACTTCCAGCCATTTGATCCCCCATAACCTCATCACAGTCAAGTTCTTCAATGTCTATTTTAAAATTATCCTCCCTCCCATGTTTAATTTAATTACAGAACATGCAACATCATGTTATTATTGCTCTTTATGAATTTTATGTTGTTCGTAATAAGGGAGAAATCATTAACTACTATAAATACCTGATTTAATTAACTAAATGTTAAATCAGTTGTTAATTGTGCAGCTGTTTTTTTTTGTCACTCTCCCCACAGTCTTTCATATTTTCCATACTCCATTTTTTTTCCGTATTAAATCTTTCAACAATGTGTAAAGCAGTTTTGAATAGCATTGTGCTGATTGTGTACAGGGTCAGTTCACAAACATCTGTGCAGATATAGCTGAAGTCTCATGTTCCATAACAGGGACCTTCTTGATCAGCTGAGAAGTTACCGGCATCTTAAGTATGTCATGAACTTCTCAAGGTAGAGCTTTTGGTATGGAAATGAACTCTGATTGCTTAATTTAACAATTGATAAGTCAAAGACTTTATGAATATGCTGCTGTGTTGAAGTGATGTTTCAAATTTTCAGTCCACTGAAGCTCCATTCATGCATATTGTGTGGGATTTGGACAGAATATAATATGATGGGGTAGTCCATACGTATATAGGAGCCAGTTTCTGGGGAATTAAAATATCTGCAGACTTTACTGTGTAGGTCACAAATATTGAGGGTCCAGATTTGGGGTTAGGGAAAAAAAACCCTGAAAAAATGTAATCATCAAGTTGAATGGAAGAAGCAACCCTACGTTTTGATTTGGTAAATGTGGTGTTCTTTGCTGATAGCCAAGAGGTTGGCTGCCCCATCATCAGCCATATGCTGCAACACTAATAATATGTTCAGAAGAAATTATCTTAAATACTCCCATGGAATACTGGGAAGGACATTTAGAACTGTGGTAAAATACAGCAAGAAAGTAGAAAGAGAAGCTGGTTTAAAAGGTGGAAATCTAATTCTGAGTACAGACCATGGAATTAGTCTAATGAGGCTAATGCATTTACCAAAACATGGACCAGATGAAGGATTCTAACTAACCTGAAACATAATCAGTGGATGTTAGAAGAAGAATTCTCAAATCTTTGGCAGCTGCAGTAATTCACACAAGATGCAAGTCACTTCGACAGTGAACACTGAGACAGCAGTATTTCTTCAAAATGACAGAAGTGTCTGTCAGAAATATTCAAACTAATAAACTAGAAAAGAATCATTTATTTGAACAGCAATTTCAAAAGATACATGTTTCCAATCCTGGTGATATTCTCCTTGTATTATTTACAGCCCCACAAGGAAAACTTGAGAATAATGCATGACAAGAAGAGAAATAAGCATCAGTTCCCAAAAGGTGTAAGTGATGTGACTTATTTCTATGTGTCAGGGTAGAATAGTTGTTACAGGAATCTCTGCAAGTGTAGTAACAAGATAAGGTAGTTTGTATGGCTTCAGGTTTAAGTCTGCAAAGTCACTTTGCAGCCATTCTGCTAGAAGCTACCAAGCAATGGACACCTGTAAGTATGCACTAGTAAACATTCTTGTCAGCCTTTTGTAGGATCATGTTTGTTTAATGTTTTTTTAAATATGTGGTAAGAAGTAATCCAGAATGTTTTGAAAAATTAAGTGATTTTTTGTCTACCACTATGACTATTGGCAGTACTCTTAAAAATTTTATTAATCAAAATATGGCTGATGAGCAAAAACTTTTAAGGGTTGTTTTCCTTTGTCACAGGATTCGCAAAATTTGGCTCAAAACCCATTTATTGAATCGGAAGCTACGTCTAGATTGCGGCTGAAAACTGATATTTCAGCTGAGGCTTTTTCTGTGAAATATAAGCAAGAAGAAGTTCTTGAGTTCTGATTGTGCTTATTAGTCAGTAACACGAAGTGCCTGATTAGTCTGTAAAATGTCTTATGGTATTTATCAGCAAATACCTGTGTAGAAGGTAAACTGTCTTTACATCCGCCCCCCCCCCCCAAAAAAAAGTGGAGGAAAAATTAAATGCAGAACTTGATATGCCACTGGAAGTTTCTACCGGTGACCAGATTTCTATTCTGTTTATAGGAACAAGCGAGCTTATCTCAGCCATTTAATTATTATTTGTAAATTAAATTCAGTAATATTTTCAATATGCTGGTGCACACGTATGAATATGTGTTTAAATTTAAAATGAAGTTTGATTTGTTTTGTGAATTCTTTTCAACTTAAAATTAGCGATAATAAAATCTTGTTTCTCATACTTGTGTATAAATATTTTATGTTTATAAAAAAATGTGATTTCAAGACATTTTTATTCTTTCATCCAGCAGTACACTTTTGGTATGTAGAAGTTCCATACAAGTGTAAAGATTTAGTCAGAAGCACGCCACAGATATTAGAGTCTGAAGACCACTGAACTGGATACTGTAAAAAAATATGCATAGTATGTTTTTTTTTACACCAGGTGTTCTAGGCAGAATGAAAGGAAAGAATGTTTATTATCATTTTCTATGCCAAATAAATTGTTGAATACGTGTTGTCTGTTTCGGGATGCATAACCCTGCATTGTGAAACGAAAGCCAGTTGAAAAACGATTAAATTTCTAATTTCTATTAGTCCCGTCAAAAACTAAGCTTTTAAAAATCTACAATATTAGCCACGACGTGATCACTTTTTTTTTTTATTTCGTATTAAACTCGTTTTCCGAACCACAAGGGAGGCACACAGACGTGGGCAGAACTAGGGATCAGAATACCTACATTTCCGCTTTAAGTGTTTGTGAACTGAGTTATCAAAATTTGACATAATGTGATTAAATTGATGGCTGTCTTTAACAATGTGATAGAGTCTCGGACCCAAATCGTGGGCTAACATCCGTTGTGTTGCAGTGTTGTTCGGTGTGGTGAAGACCGGTGCTTACCGCTACCCGGATGGCTCGCGGTACGTGGGCGACTGGAACCAGCGGGGTCAGAAACACGGCATGGGGCATCTGTGTCTGCCAAATGGCACGCGATACGACGGAGCCTTCCAGAATGGGCTCTGTACGGGCCTTGGTGTCATGTGCTTTCCCGACGGAGCCAAGTATGGACGCCTACCCACCTTTTCATCTACGGGTCCATCACCGCTAATAGCGAGAATCCACCGCTAGGCACGACCATTTCTCATTAGAGTATATTGAAGAGCTTTCGTGAACCGATAGTAATGAATGTAAACAACTACACAGCACCACAGAACAAAGCTTGAGCAGCTCATTTAGCTTCAGTGCAAAAATCCCTCACATCAGGTCGCAGGGGCGACTATATTTTGTATGGTGGCGCCTAGAATTTTGAGGTAGTTCTTAGACTTCTGGAAAATTTGTGGGACCCTGTAGTAGTGGATTAATTGGTTATAAAATTCTCCAATTTTCATGAAAGAAGTTTTGCCACAGAGGTGCCAGAATCCGCCACTGGATACTGTCATGACTTGAATTCATCTCATAATACTGCAGACCTATTTCTGTAACATCCTTTTTCGTATTACTTCCAGCTACGCCTGGTTCTGTCAGTTTATTTCGAGAATATTTGCATCTAAGAAAGAGGAAATGACGGAAGGATGAAAGAAACATGTTATTGGTAGTTTTATAGTCTGCCGCCAATACGAAGGCGATTAAATGAGAATTTTAGGTCCGTCTAGCAAACTGACACCATAGTTCAGTTACTGATGAAGGATAGACACTCTTATGCTATGATATAATAAGGAAAGTGTAAGTAAAAGTGAAATGTAGCATCAATACATTTGAAAATTTCCAGCACCTGGTAGGGGCAAGAGTTTTTTTTTAATCAAAAGCGTCCAGACCGGATCTGGGGCCCATTCTCCAGCCTCCAAATTAATTGTTCCCCGCGTTCTGTCCCATGATTAGAGCGCCCTGGACGTCAAGTTGACCACTCATCTCCATCTGGTACCAAGGTTAAGAGTGAGCGGAGCTATATTTCTGCGCCAATTTTTAAGTTCACAGCGTGGGCAGGGAAAATGTGATTTTCTTGTCTAAATCAGTAGCAACATGACTCGTTACTAATGTCCGGGTACATTTTCGGAAAATTTTATTTCCGCAGGTACGAGGGCGAATTCATGCAGGGTTGGTTTCACGGCCATGGTGTGTTTTGGAGGGCGGATGGAATGAAATTTGAGGGAGAATTTCGTGGTGGTCGCATCTGGGGCCTTGGTGAGTGCATTGCGATTTTTCAGAAGTTTCGTATGAAACAAAATTTGGAAATAGAGCTAGTTATAAATTTGTAATGATCTTATCAGATGTAACAGCTACTGCATCAGCAGTTCGTTGCTGTAGCAGTTGATGCTTTTCTTAAAAAAAAAGTATCAATTCTCGTGTTTAGTGACTCCTTAGATGGCGGGCCAATTGCAGTGGAAAATATTCAAACATAGGTCGCATAAATGTTTTAAGGTAATGAGTAACCAGAATATGTTGAACTCGCGTTTATTTATTTATTCATTTATTTATACACTTACATACATATAAATATAACTACAAGTTCCCTAATGCGGGTTAAATTCCCGATGGTATCACTGGAATTTTTCATGTACATAATCTTTCTGGCTGCAATATGGCCCTGGGGTTGACTCAGCCTCTAACAGAAATGAGTACCAGGAATACTTCCTGGAAGGTAAAGTTAGCCGTTACGTAGGGCTGACAACCTTACCACCTTCATGTGCCGATTGTCTTGAAATCTGGGAGCTTCAACTTCCAGGAACCCTCAGGGTCTGTACAGGGTTTGTTGTACCTGTACGTGTTCCGTAATTCACTTAGCTTTTTTAAATCATGAGGTCTAATCTTCTTGTTTTTTTTTTGAAGTTCACCTAAAACTCTTTGAGGTTTTCATTTTATTTTACAAAATTCCATCAGCCGATTTCGGTGACTGAATTCGGCTGAAGGTTAATCATGTAAAACGTTTGATATCATCGTGTCTACAAATTTGTGTGTGTTTGGGTTTTTTTTTTTAATTTCCATTTGTGGAGAGTAGCCGCATCCCAGAAGCCTTCCCTCCCTCTTTGAATGCCCCTGCTGTAGGCACCTCTCTTCTCCCTGTCTATCTCTCATCTTCCTCATTTTGATCATCCAGTGCCGCTTGGCTAGTGTAGTTATCTTTTTATGTAATTTTCTGTAGCCTAACCATCAGGTGCAACAACATTAAAAGTTTACAACATTAGTAATTGGACTGTCAAAAGTTTTACTGCCGTCGTACAGTGTTTTGTGTTCTGTACAGGTCTGGTGACCTTCAGCGATCACAGTCATGGCTTTCCGAGGAACGAAGGATTTTTCCAGGACTGCCGATTGGTTCGTAAACAGCGCTGCCCAGATGTGGTTCTTCGTGCACAGAAAGTGGCCCTCATAGCACGTGCTCACTGCGACTAGTGACAGCTGTTGCCGCGGTGTACTGCTTCTGTTTTTGTAAATATAAATGAACACTAAAAAAAGCGAATTTATTTTTCTGGCTGTTTTATTTGTATAAGTTACTTCATTTTCCCTTCTCGCTGTGTGATCATCTACTCTGAGAAAGAAAGTTAAAGGTAAACATGTCCTTGTGCAAACCGTGAAGGCCGATGGGAAAGTTGAAGTATCGCACCTTTCATTTTTGACCACGGCAGTAGGTGGAAGTAAGTGTTCAGTTTCAAGCTCCGATAGCTTGTCCAAAGAATAGAAGGCTCTCTGGGCCCCAGAGTTGGCCTAGTAGCTGAGGAGTGTAGTTTAACAAAGGTCTAGCCGGCGAACTGAACTAAATTCCTCGCTTTACCGGTTTGTGGCCTAGTCACTATAGTGAATACAGTCCCGCCTCTCCTTTCTTGGACGACGTTCCTAACACATGGTTTTGGAATATTTTCTTTTTCTTTGTGTTCAGGTCGTTGGTATATTTGAAGTGAAACTTCCGACCTGCACACGACACGGCCACCGACACAGAATGACAGCTACCAGAGTTAGTATTGACACAATTTGTCTCTCCTGATGATGAACACGATGTGCTCGAAACATGTAGAGAGTTAAAAATATAAATAAATACATAGAAGAAATTGTACGTCACGTTGGTCATTTACCAAGAATCATTACATGATGCACGGTCAACAAAATATAAAATTTTGCAAGTGTTGGCGTCCGAAAGTAAGCGTCCTTCCTTTCAGAGCGTCGACGGCAATCCCCATGCATCCCATGGCTTTTAGTTGGCCCTGAGCTCTGTGGGCCACATGTGGATGGGAATAGACGCGCGGCTGCTTGAAGACCTCAAAGACTTTACCAGAACATTTGTTCTTGGCGCTGAGTTATTTGACGGGAATGGTTTGTATTGATTTTGTTGTTACGTTATTTGAAGTCTAGCAGCAGGTGCTCGTCTATGTCTCTCTGTCGCTGTTCGGACGGATTCACCACTTTGTACGCCACCTTTGAGATGTTCACTCCAATTTCGTCCGTACTAGCTACTTACCCACTCAACTGTAGTGTTGTATACAAGCGTCTGCCATTGTGTTTAACGGGTCAATCCCGCAGCTGCTCTTCTACCCCGCCACAGCAGCGCCACAATCCTGTTTCATTTGTAACGTTCGGATTTTAGTTGGAAAATTTGAAGAAATCTGGCCACTTAGGAAACCTAGGAATAGACAGAAGGATAATATTAAAAAGATTTAAGTAGTTTTTGAGGGCGGTGGCTGGATTTTTCTGGTTTATGGGGTTCATTTGGTTTGGTTCCGTGAATGCTGCAAATACACTCCAAAATTCATACCGGCGGAAAATTTCTTTGACGAGTCAGATTCTTTGTTAGCTTCTGAAGTAGGCGTCTTTTGCATGAAGTCATTTATATCCTTAATTATATAATAATCAAACACCTTCAAAGTATGTACCTTACAGAACTAGATTTAAAATAACTTCCGCTAAGTAAATACATGACTGAAACGTGTGTTACATTCTGCCAGTTTGTATAGGCCTCCACTGCACATTAAATATCGGATCACATACAGATCAGGGATTCCGGCACATGAAGGCAAGAGATGAGCCTTGCCAAATAATTAAGCACAATGATTTCATAACAACAAACGCAATTTTGTTTGTGTGGCATTGAACATTATGCAGCATCACACCTCCTCACTCTAAGTAATTATGATTCTCAAGGTCGTGGCTTCGAAATCCAGTCCTTAACTTGTACATGGTTGACTCTTGTAAGCAAAATCCCACTTCCTTATATGGGTATAAAAATATTTACTAAGCAACTGCATTTTCACCTTTCAAAAAACTGAGTTACTTGTCTTTTTCAAATTACCAACCTAATACGCAATTCCTTTACTCTTCAACAATATGTATGTTACACTACGATCCTCAACATGTTTCGAGCAGCACGCTGCTCATCCTCAGGTGGACAAATTTTATCACCACAGCCTCTGGTATCGTCACCCTCTGTAAACAGCCGTACAGTATGCAGGTTGAGAGCGGACTGTAGTGTATTAAGTTGGTAATTTGAAAAAGTCTATACTATGATGCACGGTCAGAAAAACATCAAATTATGAGTTACTTGTGTTTTACATTTGCGGTTGAACACCGCAAGGGGAGAGTGACCTATAAATATTGCAGTTCTAATGAAGGTAATTAGAAGGTATAACTGATGAAGTATTCAGTATGGAACAACAATAAAGCTAATTAAAATATTTGTGTTAAAAATTGCATGCGCAATTTTGCTGTTGTTTCATGCAGCGCAGAAATGGTGTGACCGCTTTTCTACATTGGGCCCTTTCTTAATTTGTCGAAAGTTTTATTTAGCGTAATGTAAAATACGTGTACGTGTCATTTTGGAATGACGTGGTCCAAAATTAAATTTGTTCCAAACATTTTAGAGAAAACCTCACGACATTTGGTTTAAATCAAAATGTATTAATAGTGAATCATTTTTATTTTGAAGACAGTTGAGTGAACAGGCAGACAGGCATTGCCTCCTCATTTGTGCACATCACATCGACCAAACATGCAGAACAATGTAGCTTACTATCTGTAAAAATTAGAGTGTTTGGTTTCGAAGCAATTTGCTGTATGTCACTGTTGCGTTGCATGAAGATGCGTTTAGCATGTGCCATTAGTCAGCTGCGCTCAGTTTGCTCGAGTAAAAACACGAGTCATTTGACTGACAACTCTTTCTGACTCCAAGCCTGATCATAAAAACGGTTCTTCATTGCCGAACGCGCCTTTTCGCAAATTAACGTGTGTTCCGAGTATTGTAACTTTCCCTCCTGTGACAAAAATTCAACACGTAAGCATGTTGTTACGTACGTCAAGAAAGTCACGACAGTTACTGTTGCGTGTTGTATACGGCACTTAATGACTTCAATACAGAAAACAGCATTTCACTGCGCAGGCGAGACAAGTGAGCGAATACAATTCCTCTTGTCTAGAGATGGGCTGGGTGACCCTCAAAGCCGGTCTGGACGCTACGGAGAAGACAACAGTTGCTCATGCCCGAAACCGAATATCGTTTCATTGGTCATCTAGCCTAGTCACTACATGGCTGAGCTATCCCACCAATCAATAAACAGTTTCTCTAAGATCATTTAATTATCACCTTCGCATCTGTGCCTTAGTTTACTCATTGCTGTTTTGTGATGGCTCTTACTTACTTACTTACTTAATTACTTACTCCATGGAGCAGAGTCCTTTGTCAGAAGCTAACCGCTTTGGGCTAGTCAAGATATTCCCCGCATTTTATGAAACCCGAAGGTTCATAACTGCATTCACAAGTGCCCGCCTCCTGTCCCTATCTTGAGCCAGCAATATCCAATCCACGTCCCCACATCACACTTTCTGAAGATCTATCTTAATATTATCTTCACATCTACGCCTGTATCTTCCAAGTGGTCTCTTTCCCTCAGGTTTCCCCACCAAAACCCTGTATACGCCTGTCATCTCTCATACGTGCTACGTGCGCCACCCATCTCATTCTTCTCGATTTAATCACCCGAATAATATTAGGTGGCCGGTCCCAGTGGCCGCGTGGTCTAAGGCGTAGGTCTACGGCCGCTCGCCTGCTGCGATCGTGGGTTCGAATCCCACTCAGGGCTTGGATGTTTGTGTGT
>JGI20166J26741_11673585_pt1 | contig 11034 bp, 12 predicted proteins | sample TergutCu122P5_FD_26741 | JGI IMG/M metagenome (IMG submission 26741) | reverse complement strand
CCGGGTCCTTGAACATGCGACCTTCGGTCAGCTCCTTCTCGTTCGTGTTGAAGTCCTTGATCTTCGACGGGTCGGAGTACGCCCACACCGAGCCGACCGAGTTCGACTTGGCGTCCACGAGGCTGTCGACGTAGTTCTCGGCGTCCTTCCCGCCGCCGAGCATCTTCACCACTTCGTCACGGCTCGAGGCGTGGTAGATCTTCAACAGATCATCCAACGAACCGGAGAAGTACGAGCTTTGCGGCTTGGTCGGCTTGAGTTGATCCGATGCGTAGTTGGCGGTGACCTTGAAATCGGTGCTCTTGACGTACTGCGAGTCGGCGAACGCCACGTACTGGTCCAGCGGGATGGTCTGCGGATCGAAGTTCGCATCTCCGGTGTTGCCGGTCAGGCTGCCGTCCGGGTTCTCCGTCGTCACTTTCTTGGCGTTGGCCTGGGCGTGTTTCCAGTCCACCATGATCGAGGTCTCCACGCCGAAGCTGTCTTTGTAGTTCTCGATCATCTTGCTCGAGATGGCGCTGACCGACAGGGAAATGGTGGTGGCGGTCATCACAATCAGCAGGATGACACTCACCAGAATGTATCGACCCCGGTTCCGCACCAGATTCTTCAGCGCGTTGCGATAGATGAACAAGTTTGCTCCTTGTCTTGTGGGGATGACGTGTGGCGCTGGTCGCATAGCCGCCTCCAGAATACCGGGGCGGTCAAGCCCCGCTGGGCTGATCCGGCGTTCATACGTGGTCTCCGTTTCGTTCCTGTATGGGCCCCAAGTCTGGCCGGTGATGCTGTGAACTCTCTTTGACAACGCTGTCAGACACCCTCGGGTCGACCGTGAGGCCCGCCTGGCGCGCGCCGCGGTCGCCGGTCCGGCGCCCGCGGGAAAGGTTGCTCCCGGCTTGCGCGCCTGCGAGATCGCGCGGACTCGGGCGGCCGCCCGCGGACCGTGCCGCCCGCCCCGCCTGCGTGCGGGCAGCACGGGCAGAACCGTCTGGCGTCGGCACAACGCAGCGGGCGCCTGGAAGTCGAGCCAGACGGACAAGTGACTCGTGGACGCTCGTGTCAGGCACCTCGCCGCATGTCCAGGCAAGAGGCGAGGCCGCGCCTGCCGCTGTCGCCGGGAAGTGGACGACAGTTCGGCGAATTGCATGCTAGACATACGGCGAATGCTATGACTCGGTTCAGGCGGATGCTAGTGTTCGTAGCATGAGCTACCTTCACCGAGTCATCGACGAGGAGCTCGACGAGCTTCTGACCGGGTTGCCCGCCGTGTCCATTGACGGCGTCAAGGGCGTCGGCAAGACCGCGACCGCGGAGCGCCGCGCGCGTAGCGTGCTCCGGCTGGACTCGGCCGGCACTCGCTCCCATGCCCAGGCCGAACCCACGATGATCCTTACGCAGGACCCCCCGGTGCTCATCGATGAGTGGCACCTCGTACCGCCTGTGTGGGACGTCGTGCGACGGGCGGTCGACGCCGACCGCTCGCCCGGTCGGTTCCTTCTCACCGGCTCCGCCCTCCCGCCATCCGAGGCACGAGTCCACTCCGGCGCCGGGCGCATCGTCAGGCTGATGATGCGCCCGATGACGCTGCCCGAGCGCGGCGTCAGCGAGCCGACGGTCTCGCTCAAGTCCCTTCTGGAGGGCCGCGTCTCGCCGCTCGCCGGCAACAGCCCGATGACGTTGGTCGACTACACGCACGAGATCGTTGCGTCCGGTCTCCCCGGAGTGCGGCAAGACCCCGATGCACTGCGTCGCCGCACGCTGAGCACGTACGTCGACGAGCTGCTTGAGCGCGACATTCCCGAACTCGGCCCACAGATCCGACGCCCGGCGGCACTCCGCGCCTGGCTGACGGCCTATGCCGCGGCCACAGCGACGACCGCGTCGTACAACCGCATACTCGACGCCGCCACCCCCGGAGAAGCGGACAAGCCCGCTGCCACCACTGCCGCGGCGTACCGGACGCTCCTCGAACGCACGTGGACCCTCGACCCAGTCGAGGCCTGGATCCCAGCCTTCAACCCGCTCAGACGCCTCGGCCAGGCTCCGAAACACCATTTGTGCGATCCGGCCATCGCGGCCAGCCTGCTCGGCGCGACCGAGCAGTCTCTGCTCCTCGCCAACCGGGAGACCGGGAATCTGCGCGAGGGCACTCTGCTCGGAGCCCTGTTCGAGTCCTTGGCGGCGCTCACGTTGCGCGTGTTCGCCCAGCCGGTGAATGCGCGGGTCAGCCACCTCCGGACGCGCAACGGCGACCACGAGATCGACTTCATCATCGAGCGCTCCGACCACAAAGTCCTCGCCATCGAAGCCAAACTCACGTCGGCGCCAACGGTGGCCGACACCAGGCATCTGACGTGGCTGGAGGGGGTTGCCTCCGATCAACTGATCGACAAGGTTCTCCTCACGACTGGGCCCAGTGCCTATCGCACCCGCGAGGGTGTCGCCGTCGTCCCGTTGGCACTCCTCGGGCCATAGCGCTCGACCGCCAGAGCAGCCCGGGCGTCCTCCGCCGCCGCCACATCGAACGCCACCGGCAGCGCGATCTCCACCCGGTACAGATCGGCGACGTCGTACACGAACGACCGATCATTCCCCGAATGCACGAACCCCAAGTCCGACGAGGCACCCAACGCCGTGATGACCGAGTGCGCCACCCCGTACAGGCACGTCGCCGCCGCTGACAGCGCTTGGTTCACGGGATCGGCGTCCCGCCCGTCGAACGCCCGCCCCGACCCGTGTCGCCCTGCTCAACCCCTTCGAGGCGACCGCACCGACCACCGCTGACCGGAACTGGGCCTACCCATAACTCACGAAGACGGCACGCGAGCAGCGGCGCGGCACGCCAGGTCACGTGAGAGCGGCGAGAATGCTGAGCACGTTGTCCCTGTTGATAGTGACGACGGTGGCGTCCGGGTAGCCCTGCCTGAAAGCCGGGGGAATTCTGACGCGGGCGGCCGGGTTCCACTTGATCTCGTAGGCGTTCAGTCCGTCCGGCGTCGGGCGCACGACGTCGACTTCCTGGTGGCTGGTCGTGCGCCAGAACCAACACGGCGACGACGTCCCCTTGTCGGCGTGGGACTTCATCATCTCAGCCACGACGAAGTTCTCGAACAGATGGCCGATGTCACCGCGGTGGTCAGGCGGGGAGAAATCGCCGATGAGGGCGTTGCGCAGGCCCACATCGTAGAAGTAGATCTTCGAGCTGGCGGACAGTTCGTTGCGCAGGTTCCGGGCGTACGAGCCCACGCGGAAGACGATGAACGCCTGCTCCAGCAGCGTCACATACGAGGCGACTGTCTTGCGGTCGAGCCCGCTCACCGACGCCAGCTCCGTGAGGTTCACCTGCGACCCGACCTGGTAGGCCAACGCCCGCACAAGCGTCTCGAACGCGCCGGGCCGTCGGATGCTCGCGAGCGCGAAGATGTCCTTGTAGAGGGTGCTCTCCGCCAGCTCGGCGAGAAGGTCGGCCGCCAACTCGGGCCGGCTCACCACCTCGGGATACCAGCCGAAGACGATCCGCGAGTCGAGGAAACCCTCCTCGGTGAACAGGCCGTGATGAGCGATCATCTCCTTGGCGCTGAGGGGGAACAGGCTCAGCTCCCACTTGCGTCCGGTCAAGGGCTCGTTGACCTTGTTCGCCAGATCGAACGACGAGCTGCCCGTGGCGATGAACTGGACTCTAGGGCCGAAGGCGTCCTGGAGGATCTTCAGCTTGACGCCGATGTCCTGGATGCGTTGGGCCTCGTCGATGACGACGGTGGTGTAGCCCGCGAGGTACGGCCCGAACCGCGCTGGGGTGACCTCGGCGAACAGCGAACGCACCCGCGCCTCGTCGGCGTTCAGCCAGAGCACGTCCGACGACCCACCCAGCAGCGACGTCAGCAGCGTCGTCTTCCCGACCTGGCGGGCGCCAAGCAGGACCACCGCCTTGCCGAGCCCCAGTCGGCTCGACACGTGGGCCCCCAGGGCGCGTTCGATCATGCGACGGAGTCTACCCCATCTGCGCATGTTGGGTATCATGATCCGCAGACACTTGCATCTCGCGAGGATTTCACCGGTCGCCGCACCGGCCCGGCCTGCCAGATGATCGCAAGCACTCTAGGGAGACCCTCGTACACGAACAGATGGCTGTCTGAGGCGTCGCGCAAGGATCGCTGGCGGCAGCACCCCGCACTTGCTATGATCGGCTCGATCATATGGATCATGCCAATCAGAAGGGAGCGTGCCGTGGTTACCGAGGTGACCGCCGTCGCATTCCGGCAGCGACTGGGGGAGATGATCTCCCAGGTCCGGTACGGCGGCAACAGCGTCGTCGTCACGAAAGACGGTGACAGGGTCGCCGCGCTGGTCGATGCGGCACTGTTCGACCGGATCAGGGCGATGCGTGCCCGGTTCGACGAGCTGTCCGCCCGGGTCGCCGAGACCTACGCCGATGTTCCTGAGGCCGACGGGCTGGCCGAGATCGACGCCATCGCCCGGGCCGAGCGGCACGGACACTGATGGCGCTTCTGCGCGTGGTTCTCGACACGAACGTCATCGTGTCCGGCCTCGCCTACCCGGACAGCCCGCCGGGGCGACTCGTGGCCGCCTGGAACCAAGGCCAACTCGCGCTGGTCACCTCGCGGTACATCCTCGGCGAAGTCGCCCGTGTGCTCCCGAAGGTGGCCAAGGGTCGTCTGACACCGGCCGAGGTGGCGGACATGGTCGGCAGCTTCCTGTTCACCGCCGACGTGGTCGCGCCCGTCGACGTGCGCGAGCCGGACCTCCGCGACCCCGGTGACGGCGCCGTCCTCGGCACGTTGCTCGCCGGGAAGGCGGACTGGTTAGTGACGGGCGACAAGGATCTGCTCGCGCTGTCCGAGGGCTACGCCATCACCACACCAGCCCACCTGTGGGAGCGCATCGGCACCTGACCCCGGGTCGCACCCCCGCGCCCGGTGTTGCGATGTGGTGGCGAACTGCCCACGGGGCCATAATCGCCCTGTGCAACCTATGCGTGGCATATCGGGCGCACACCGCCAGTCGTCGATGATACACCGCATAGAGAGATCGCGCCTGCCTCAACTGTCCGCGCGCTGACGGACGGGAAAGCAGCGACATGTCTAACCTATAGCGTTCCGTCCTACGCGCGCACGGGAGGCACAGGGGCAGCTTCAGTCGGGGAGCTGCTGCTCGGTCCGTCCTACGCGCGCACGGGAGGCGCCTGGGTTGATGGTGTTCGGCCGTCGCGGCCAGACCCCGGCCGTCATCGCGACAGCCAGGGAAGACTCGGTGAGGGGGTTAACTGGTGAGGCCCGCGACCAGCGCGGATCAGAGCGAAGAATGACCGAGGATGCTCAGATCACCGGGCGCATGGCATGGTACGCGCGCTGAGCGCGACGCAGGCCCTCTTCGTACTTGGCCTTCTGCTCGACGCTTGCCGCGGCCATCACCTGCTCAAACGGTCCCGGAGGCAGGTTCGGCGTGAGGCCAGCATCGATGGCACCGAGTGCGTTCCGCACGCCATCCTCGGTGTAGACAATCGTGTCGCCCTCGCGGCGCCACCGCTCCATCGACCCACTCCATCTCGACAACACGCCAGCTATTCACAACCGAATCCGAGTCGATCCGCAGATTGCCCGTGACCAACGCCTCGGGCGACGACGCGAACTGTCCGACCGGCCTAAGGAAGAACCCGTGTGCGTTCTTGATGGCCAGCATAGCCTCAACACCGGCCGATGTGGCACCCCGGGCATATGCCTCCGACAGCGATCGACTCGGCGACACCGAGGAGAGCCACCACCCAGACGCAGTCCGTCCTACGCGCGCACGGGAGGCACTGTGCCCCCACGACCCGAGTACGATCTACCCTTGCATCGCGGACTCTTCAGCCCCGGAGCCAACGGGTTGGCCGCCTTCGCCCCAGACGTGTCCGTCCGATGTGACGGCGACGAGCCGGGGGGTTAGCCCACCGTCGCCCCCTTCTTCTACGCGCAGCCGAACTGATCACTGCCGTCTGCGCGATCTCTCAGCCGCCCCAACGGCAGCGCGATGATGGGACTCGTCCTGGAGGCGCTCAATCCACGTCACCGGCAGCCTCCCGCGCGGGCCAGCCAACGCGAAGATCACGGGCTGAGGTCATGTCAGTAGATGCTGACAATCACATTCAGGCGGGCAGCAGCAGTGTCACGGTAGAAGCTGCGCAGCCCCTCGAACTCGCCGCTGATCTGGGTCCACAAGGCGTCTTCTTCCTCGGCGGTCGTCTCGGCCAGCGACGGGTAGATGTTCTTCTTCCGCAGGACAGGCAACGACAGTCGGGGCCGCAGCGCGATGAAGTCGAGATCGTCCATAGCTTGGAGGATGCGGGGCAGTTCGTCGGCCTGGATGGCGGCGATGAACTCGTCACCGTCGAACACGTGCACCCCGACGACAGCTTCGGACAGCGGGTCGCCGTCGATGGGTTCACTGGCGGACTTGCCCGTCAGGACGAAGTGCAGGATGTCCCACATCTTGTCCATGCAATAGACGGGCGTTGTCCATGCAATAGACGGGCGCGCCCGCTTCTTCGAGTTCCTCGATCCGCTCGACCAGGTCGTCACTGTCTAGCGTGGCATCATCGACCCTCATGTAGTTCGCCAGGAATCCCATGTTCTGTCCTTGTCGCAGTCGAATACACCAATTCTTGCAGACTCGGTCACGTCCCCCGGCACAGCGTCCGTCCTACGCGCGCACGGGAGGCACCTGACTGCTCGGCTCGCGACAATTGGGCCTGCGGCGAGTATGCAAAATCTGGTGCGTCATCTCGTCGAGTGCTTAATCCATCAGATTGTTCGACTGGGTAAGAGCGTCTAACCGACCAAGGCAAATATACGATTAGCCTATATACTCACCAAGAGGCATACAATCTGTGATTGGCCGCGTCTGGTTGTTAAAATGGTTTAAGTACTGACCCATTGCCCCATCAATGCTGTTGTTGTGAAGGAAAATCGTCACATCCCAGCCCGAAGGGTTATTCCCAGTATCTCCAGCCCACGAGATTGTATCGCCAGTGATAGTAAGTGGGCGAACAATGGTTGCTGGCTCGCCTGTTGTTGGGTCGTTGGCACCATGTCGCTCCATCCGCCACTGCCCATTGCTCTTTACAATAGTAAACGAAATGCCGTCCGGGCCTTTTGAAGTTTTCATCATACAATTCCAATCTCCCGCAATCTGCAATTGTTCCTGCTGCTTGCTCTGCTCGGGGCTCTTTGGCGTGCCTGGTACTTGCGGACCGGTCGCTATGGGTGACGGACCATCCAATGTTGGCGCAGTGGTGGGCGTGTCGCTGGGCCCGCATCCGGTCAAACCAAATGTAGAACCTGCTCCCGTCACAATCGCCAATATTGTTCCGGCTGCTCGAGTCCGTCCTACGCGCGCACGGGGAGGCACCCAGTTGACTAGGTGGTTCACTGCTCGCCAACCCCCTCCCGCATGGACTGCCCCTCATCGCTTCCCTCGTGACCGATCGCCCGGGTTCGCACCGCCGCGACCCGCGCCGGGGTTGTCCGTGCCCGCTGGACACGAGCCTTCGGACGGTTCCGCCGAAGCCACGCCCGCATCTCACGGTAGACACCCGCAGCGTCCAAACCAGAGTACACCTCCAGCGCCCGCCGACGCTGTGCCTCGTCCGTCGTCGGCCTGCGCACAAGGGTCAGCCCGTCGGAGTCGACCAACCCCCAACCATGGTTGTGCGAGGCGAACTCCAGGCCCTGATCATTCCTGCTGGGCCACACCATCAGGGCGCTCCCCCGCCCCACGCCGGTCTGGACGCGCTCCCAGACGCTCCGGCGGATCGGCGCCGACACGTTGCCGACATACACGCCGTCCTGGACCTCCACCAGCCAGCGGGTCAGCAGCCCGGCCAGTGCCGGCGGCACCCGTGACAGCACCACCACGACCATCACTCGGCACCACCGCCAGCCACCGCATCGCCACGGAACTCGGTGACCTCGATCCGCGAAGGCGCCCGGTCCGGAGCCAGTAACAGCCCCAGCACATCCGACACACAGCGCCGCACCAGGCGCGTCTCGGCGAACCGGTCGCGCATGGCCCGGCGCCTGCCGGCCCTGGACGTCCCGGTCCTCCTCCGCCGCCACATCGAACGCCACCGGCAGCGCGATCTCCACCCGGTACAGATCGGTGACGTCGTACACGAACGACCAATCATTCCCCGAATGCACGAACCCCAAGTCCGGCGAGGCGCCCAACGCCGTGATGACCGAGTGCGCCACCCCGTACAGGCACGTCGCCGTCGCTGACAGCGCTTGGTTCACGGGATCCGCGTCCCGCCCGTCGAACGCCCGCCCCGACCAAGCCACCCGGGTCCGCCGCGACTGCGCCACGTACGCCTGGCGCATCCGGGCGCCCTCCAGGCCGCGCAAGCGCTGCATGTCCATCCGCGCGACATCCTCGCCCGGGAACCGACGCTCGAACATCCGCCTGGCAACCGCGAGCCGGGAGCGCTCGCTGCTCACCAGGCGAGCCTGTGCCTCCACCAGTCGAGCCGACCGCGACAGGCCGCGCCCGTGGGCGTAGTAGCGGACGCCCTGCTCCCCCACCCACACGCACGTGACGCCGCATTCGGCCAGCAGCACCATCGCCTGGCCAACGCGCAACACCGGGACGCGCCGCCAGCGACCGGGGCCGCCAGCCAGGAATCTCGCATCTAGAGTGCAAATTTCTGTACATCGAATGTGCGTTTCTCAGCAGTTCAGGGTACGCTGCTCCCGTGGACATCGTGAGACGACCGCTGGCCGAACGGGTGCTGCGCCCACCCGCCGCCAGGGTCACCATCATCGAGGGCGCCCGCGCCGTGGGCAAGACGACCATGGTCACGCATGAGCTCGTCCCCCAGGGATACTCCTACCAGTCGCTCGCATCGCCGGCCACCCTCGCGTTGGCCAGGGCCGACCTGGAGCCCTGGCTGGCCCACCTCGAACTGCCCGCGATCATCGACGAGGCGCAGCTCCTGCCGGGCCTGCCGCTGGCCGTCAAGGAGCGGGTCGACGGGCTCGGCCGCGCCAACAGCTTCGTCCTGACCGGGTCTGCCTCCATCGGTCGCCATGGCCTTGGAGGCGCGGATCCGCTGGTCCGACGGGCCCAGCGCTTCACGCTGCGGCCGTTGACCGGGTGGGAGCTGTCCCGGACGCCGGGATGCCTGGTCGACTGGCTGTTCGACGCCGACATCGCACCGGCGCGCCTGGCACCGGTGCCCGAGGAGACGCTGCGGGCGCACGTGAGCATCGGCGGCTTCCCGGACTACGCCCTCGCCACTCCCCCGCCGGCCCCGGAGAGCCTGTCACGGTGGGTGCAGTCCGACATCACGGGCCTGCTGACCGACACGGTGCTGCCGGAAACCGACTACTCGGCGATGATCGCCCGCGCCGTCCTCAACGGGCTGCTCACCCTGCCGGGCTCCATCTTCAACGCGTCGCGCCTGTCGGGACTGCTGGGCGTCGACCGGCGCACCATCGACCGGTACCTCGGGATCCTCGGACGGCTGTTCCTCGTGCATTGGCTGCCGAACCTCGCCGTCGCTCCCCAGCGCCAGGATCACACCCGGGCCAAGGTGCATCCGGTGGACTCGTCGTTCGCCGTCGCGGCACTCCGGGCCTCCGGCGTGGACCTAGCGACCAACCGCGAGCTCTTCGGCCAGGTGGTGGAGAGCTGGGTGGTGAACCAGATCGTGGCCGCCGGCGACTGGGCGAGCACGGCCGTGTCGGCTCACTACTGGCGGGACTCAGCCACAGCCCAGGAGGTCGATCTCGTGCTGACGGATGAGCGTGGACGGCGCCTCGGGATCGAGGTCAAGGCCAGCCGGGTGTACGACTCCCACCAGATCAGGGGCCTGCGCGCGCTGGAGCACGACCGGGGCCTGCACCGCGGGTTCGTCGTCTACCTCGGCGACGAGCTGTTCCCCGTCGCCGAGAACATCTGGCTGCTCCCCGTCTCGGTCCTCACCTCAGGACCACCCTCCTGACTCTGCGCGATCCCGCCTGGCGCGCACCGGTTCAGCGGTACACGTCGCGGCGATGGCCAACCGCGACGACCAACACCAGGAGAACCCGATCATGGATCTCGTAGACGATCCGGTAGTCGCCGGTCCGCACCCGCCACTCGCCCTCGCCACCGACGAGCTTCACGGCGCCAGGCGGCCGCGGCTCGTCGCCCAGGAGTTCGATGGCTGCCTGGATGCGCGCCCTCGCCACCCGGTCGAGCTTGCGCATCTGGCGCACCGCCGCCGGGGCGATCTCGATCCGGAAGGTCACGCCAGCCCCAGGTCGCGCTTCACCTGGTCCCACGGCACAGGGGGTGCACCGGCCTCCATTTCCGCCCGCGCGCTCTGCGCGGCCCGGATGTCTGCCAGGTCCTCGGCCGCCTGCGTCAGCCGCTCCAGGAGGGCCGACGAGATCACCGCCGCCACGGGCCGCTCGCGGCGCGTCAGCACCACCGGCTCGTCCGCGATCCGTGCCTGGTCGACCACGTCCGCAAGCCGGGCTCTCGCTTCACTGACGGTGATCGTGCTCATGGTGCCAGATTAGCCGAACGCGCTGACTTGTACAATTCCGCCCGAACCGCCCGAGCCTCCCGTCCGGACCGCTCAGTCCGCGATGGCTCCGTACAGGGTCTGGGCGTACGGGGGGACGAACCGGTAGTGGCGACCGGGATTGGTCTGGACCATGAGGACGGCGACGAGGTCCTCGGCGGGATCGACGGCGAACCAGGTGCCGGCCAGGCCGTCCCAGGCGAACTCGCCCACCGAGCCGTACCCGGCGATCTCCGGGTGCATCATGACGCGCACGCCGAGGCCGTAGCCGTATCCCCGCTGCGTGTCCCAGGTGTAGTCCGCGAGCTGCTGGGGCGTGAGGTGGTTGGTGCGCATGAGCTCGACCGACGTGCGGCTGAGCACACGGACGCCGTCCAGGGCGCCCTCGCCGAGCAGCATCCGCGCGAACCGGGTGACGTCCGCCGCCGTGCTCAGCAGGCCGCCACCGCCGGCGTCCATGGCCGGCGGGG
>JGI20166J26741_11673474_pt1 | contig 11035 bp, 9 predicted proteins | sample TergutCu122P5_FD_26741 | JGI IMG/M metagenome (IMG submission 26741) | reverse complement strand
TTGGAAAGTTGCTCTTTTACCAATTCCGATTGCAATTGATAATCTTTTATCTGTTTTTCTTGATGAAAAATATAATAAACCGCTCCGGCTATAATCAGCGCTAAAACAATGACTACGGCAATCCACAAGGGGCGTTTATTATTTGTTTTTTCCATGTTAAATCTTTTTCGTTCAGGGAATGTGAAGGCAAAGATAGTGTTTTTTCGGGGAAGTACATAGCTACCTTTAATATTTTTTGAAAGCAAAACAATTTTGTTGTTATAATTCAAAAATTTATCATCCGAATAAAAAATTTTATCTCGAAAATTTGTTTTTATTATTTTTATATTTACTTTTGCAAAACAAATTTGTTGTGAAAAATGAAATTCAATAAAGCCGGGACGTTAAACCCCGGAATACATAAGATGTCCTGGGAAAAGTTTTATGACTATTTCTCTTTTTCAGAACGAAGAATAGAATTATTGAAAGGATTAGAAAAAGTTGTGGCTATTTTGCGTGAAATAGGCGCTACACATATCTATATCGATGGTAGTTTTGTTACCGATAAATTAGATCCGAAAGATTGGGATGCCTGTTATGATTGTCCTCTTTCTCAAATAGACAAATTGGCTGATATGTATCCATTTAGCGATAAAAAAGAACAAAAAAAGCTCTATAAAGGCGAATTGTATTTTGCCGGTCATAGTCCATTTTTTAGAAACCGTGAAGTCAGTTATTTGGATTTTTTTCAAAAGAGAAAAGAAAACCCGGCATTAAAAAAAGGAATTGTAGAACTGATTGATTAAAAATATTATGATACTCAATAAAAAACAACTATCAATAGCACAAAAAAGTGTCGAGGAATTAAAAATAGGTATAAATACATTATCTCATTCTCAAGAAACGCTCGACTTATTACAAATCTATGCTTGGAAAAGTCGAATTGAAGATTTAACAGAGGAAATCGAAGAATTTCAGTTATTGGAGAATGTTTCCGAATTGCATTTTTCAAATGAAAATATACTGAAAGCCGTTATCAGTTTACGCATTGCTTCAGGTATGACACAAAAGCAGTTAGCTGAAGCTATTATGGTACAGGAACAACAAATTCAACGATATGAACAGGACTATTACCGCACAGCGAGTTTTGAGCGGATTGTCCAGATATTGCGGGTGTTGAGTAGAGATATTCAGTTAAAAATAGAGTTGAAAAAAGCAAAAGTAGTAAATCTCTTTCCGGATATGTTAAAAAAATATCCTAATATAGAGCAAATAAAAGAAACTGCTTGGAAAAACGGATCACTAATGGCATGTGGATAAATAAAGAAAAAATAATGAAAACAATTACTTTTTATTCATACAAGGGTGGTGTGGGGCGCACATTAGCTTTAGTTAATATAGCCAATCGTTTGTCGGAGTTCGGTAAAAAAGTTTGTGTGATGGATTTCGATTTAGAAGCTCCCGGACTAATTCATAAGTACAAAGGTAACATTGGGGAAGTTAAACAAGGCTTGGTTGATTATGTTTACGAGTTTGCCATAGAGGAGAAGTTGCCTAAACCTATTGGTGAATATGCCAAAGAAATCATAAAATACACCTATTCGGAGGAAAAAGACTTAAAGAAAAGTGAAAACAATATTGTTTTTATTCCGGCAGGTAATTCGGAAAGTGGCGAATACTGGAGAAAACTCTCGCGTATCAGTTGGTGGAACTTGTTTTACAAGAAAGGCAGCGAAGGTATTCCTTTCTTTTTGGATATGAAAGAAAAAATCAAAAAAGAATTTAAACCCGATTATTTGTTAATTGATACCCGTACCGGCATTACAGAGATTTCGGCGCTTACCATGACTCTTTTTGCCGATTCTATTGTACTTCTTGCCATTGATAATGAGGAAAATATTTGTGGCACGAAACGCATTATCAATGCAATCACAAAGGAAGAAAACAACTTGTTGCGTACCGATAGAGAAATTCATTTTGTTTTGACAAGATTACCACAAATAACTTCACCTGAGGAATGGGCAAGGGACGAAGGCATCAGAAACCGTGTTAAACGGAAAATTGAAGAAACTTTTCAAAACAGTGATAAAAAACTGCATAGTTTTAATGTTATTCATTCCAATAATGATATTGCACTGTATGATAGGGTAACGATAAAATATGATTCTGACGAAAAAAACGAGAAAAAAGACTTAACTCCTTCGGTTTCATCGGAATATTTATCTCTTTTCGATTCTTTAACGGAAAATGATTTATCAAAAGAAGAAAAAGAAAAATTTAATAATTTAAAACTGGCAGAGATTTTAGTGCAACATGCTTGGGATAGTGTTTATAAAAATGATCCAAATTTATTAGAACAATTAGATGAGATAGAAAAATTAGCGCCTCAATTACCCGATATTTATTTTTTACGTGGACGTTATTCTTACAATAAGAATGATTATAACCAAGCAATAGAATTATTCAATAAAGCTGTTGAGTTAGGAGATATTTCAGGAAGAGCTTTACGTTTTCGAGCTAATTCATATTTTTTGTTAAAGGACTATCAAAAAGCGTTGAATGATTATAATGAATTTATATCAAAAGATTATAAAGAATACCGTTTGAATGTTTTAGATTTATTAATACAAACAAAAAAAGAGTTAGGCGTTGAACTATCAAGGCTTATTTTGGAATATCAAGAATTAATAGATAAATATCCTGATTATCCCAATATTTATAATAGTATAAGTTGTTTATATCGAGAACTGAAAGAATATGAACTTGCTCTGAAAAATATATATAAAGCAATAGAATTAAATCCGGAGAAAGGTTTGTATTATTCTACTTTATCTGAAATAAATTTCTGTATGGATAATAAATTAGAATTTTACAGGAATTTAGATGAAGCATTAAGCAAAGGATTTGATTTAGAAGTAGCATTAAAGTATGAATCAGAAGATACAAAAAGCATCTACAAACAAGCAATAAACGACCCCGAATTCATCCGAATTCTCAATAAATACAATAAAGCCTATTTTGTAGAACTTTTACAAAAAACACAGAAAGTTGATTGAGTGGTTCAAATTCTACTTCCCAAGTCCTCTATTTCCTTCAACCAAACCTCCGCCGAAGCATCGCTCGGCATCCGCCAATCGCCTCGTGGCGAGAGACTAACCGAACCGACTTTCGGGCCGTCGGGCATACAACTGCGTTTGAATTGCTGACTGAAAAACCGCCGGAAGAATACGTTCATCCATTTCAAAATAACGGCGCCGCTGTATTCATCCTGAAATGCGTTTTGGGCTAAATAGAATATTTTAGCCGGCCGGAATCCATAACGCAAAGTGTAAAAGAGGAAAAAATCGTGCAGTTCGTAAGGTCCGACAAGCTCTTCGGTAAATTGAGCCGTTTGTCCTTGCGCATCAACCGGAAGCAGTTCGGGGCTGACCGGAGTATCCACAATATCTGATAATAGCGAAGACACAGTATCGTCCGTTGGGTCGAAAGCCATCCATCTAACTAAATAGCTGACTAAAGTTTTCGGAATTCCTGCGTTTACACCGTACATCGACATGTGATCCCCGTTGTAGGTCGCCCAGCCCAAAGCCAATTCTGACAGATCGCCGGTTCCGACTACCAAACCGTTTGTTTGATTGGCTATGTCCATCAGGATTTGCGTGCGTTCGCGGGCTTGAGCGTTTTCGTATATGACGTCATGAACGGACGGGTCGTGTCCAATATCTTTGAAATGTTGTTCGCAAGCAGCGACAATACTAATTTCTTTAGATGTAATTCCCAATGCTTTCATAAGTTGAACAGCATTCGTGTAAGAGCGGTTAGTCGTGCCGAATCCGGGCATGGTAATCCCGAGAATCATTTCACGCGGAAGTTTTAGTTTATCAATGGTTTTTATGCAGACCAACAAAGCCAAAGTCGAATCCAAACCGCCCGAGATGCCAATTACTAAAGATTTTGCATTCGTATGAATTATCCGTTTAGCTAATCCGGATACTTGAATGGAAAAAATATCTTCATACATTTCGATGTAATTTTCGACACCCGAAATAAAAGGGGTTGGACTTATGTAGCGTGTTAAAGTATGGATTGCTTCCAGCTTTGTCCTCTCTATGACGGGAATTTGATGATAGTTATCTACCACCGGACGGCTGATAAAAGTTGTATTTTTCTTCCTCTCGACTTCCAATAGTTCAATATCTATTTCGTTGATAATCAATTGTTCGTCGAATTGAAACTTTTCGGATTCAGAGAGCGCTTTTCCATTTTCATAAATGAATGCGTTGCCTGCATAAACCAAATCGGTTGATGATTCGCCGAATCCGGCTGATGCGAAAATGTACGCTGCGTGACAACGAGCCGATTGTTGACTGATTAATGATAGGGCGTATTCCCGTTTTCCGACCAATTCATTGCTTGCCGCAAGGTTGAAAAGGGTGTTTGCGCCTGCCATAGCGTGATTGGAACTTGGCGGAACAATCGACCAAAGATCTTCGCTGATTTCTATTGCAAATTTCACTTCATCGTTAATAAATAACAGATTGGTTCCGAAAGCAGTAATGTTTCCGCAGTAGTTGATTTCGATTACCGGAGTTTCCAAACTGTAAGGTTCAAACCATCTTTTTTCGCAAAATTCCGAATAATTAGGAAGATGAACTTTAGGCACAATTCCGTATATTTTTCCCTCCCGGCAAACTACGGCGCAATTGTATAACTTAGAATTATATTCAACCGGAATGCCGACAATAAACGTTATGGATAGATTTTCCGTTTCCTTTATCAACCATTGCAACGCTTTTTCGGCTTCATCAGTTAAAGTTTTCTGAAGAAACAAATCGGCGCAGGTATAAGCAGTTACCGATAATTCGGGAAAGCATACGATTTCAACACTCTTTTCGGCGGCTTCTTTAATCAAGCCTTGAATTTGCTTGACGTTGAACCAACAATCGGCGACCTTCACTTTTGGAACGGCAGCCGCTATGCGATAAAACCCGTGATTTTTTCTGTTCATTTGACTGATAGTTGATTTTTTACCGGATTAGCAAACATTTCCAATATTTTTTCCGTCAGGAAAGGGATGTCTTTATCCGGCAAGTTGATTTTTTCCAATTGTTGTTGGATGTAATTATCAAAAATTTTTTCATCTTCAGGAGTATATTTCCCTTTGAAATAATCCCCCCCCCATAGACGATCGTAAGCGATATAATCGGCAGGATAAAATTGGTAGTTCAAGAAGATTTCGTTGTCAATGATTTGAGCGATTTGAGGCGCTAATTCATTCCGGTTCAAATTTTTATCTAACTTGTCTAATTGTGGATTAATCGGTTTTCCGATCCTGAACCGGATTCTTCCTTTGAATCCGAAGAGCCCTGTTTCCATACTGATTAAGTCGTCGAGCCGCGATTTCTTGAACTCCGGATCATCCCTTCTTTGTTGGAGTTCCTTAGCTTTCAGAAAATCGCAAGGATCGTATTCGTACGACATCGTAACCGGAGTTATATTCAATTCCCGGATACTATCCATGAAATTTGTATCACTGCCCATAGCCAGCATTTTCAGGAGACTGTCCTGTGTGCGGTCGTTAGAATCTTTGGCGCGCCCTTCGCGTTGAGCGATCCAAACCGATTCTTTCTTGTTTTTGATAACAAAATGAATATATTGGGAAAGATGGCGGGATACTTCAAGCATTTGCCGGCCGGAAACGCCCCGTTTCACAATAAAGCTTTTGTTCAATTTGACAAGATCTTCAATCCATGGAGCTAACAGCAAATTATCTCCAATCGCTATTTCCGGGGTTTCAAATCCATTTTCAAGCAGTAAAACGCATAATATAGAGACGTCCAGAATAATATCGCGGTGATTGGAAATATATAGATGGGGCGTATCTTTTGAAATATTCTCAAAACCTGAGCCTGTCATACCGGTTGCACTTCTATTGACCAACTCGGTTACTAAATATACGATGATTTTAATCTGAAGGTCATGTACATTTCTGAGCGACAAAGCCGTGGTTCTAAAAGATTCCCACTCTATTTTCGGATAATAAGCCTCTAAACTTTCCCGAAGTTTGGGATTTTCAAAAAGGCGTTGAATGACCTGCGCCACTTCGTCGTCATTGTAAGGACGAATATCATCAAATTCAGGATTTATTTCCATATCAATTTTTATTAAGTTCATTTTCAATAATTTCACTCATCACTTCCCGTATATCCAGACCGGCGGCTTTTATTTGCTGCGGAATAAAGCTTGTCGCAGTCATCCCGGGAGTGGTATTTACTTCCAACAACCGGACTTCCCCCTGCGGCGAAATGATGTAATCAACCCGTATAATTCCTTTGGCATTAAGCCGTTCATAAATTGTTTCCGTCAAAGATTGAATTTCTTCGGTCATCGCTTTCGAAATACGGGCCGGCGTAATTTCTTCCACTTTGGAAGCGGTATATTTGGCTTCAAAATCAAAAAATTCGTTCTTGCTGACAACCTCTGTAACAGGAAGCCGCACTTTTTTATCCTTTGTTTGATAATATCCGCAAGTAACTTCCATGCCTTCCATAAAACTTTCAATCAAAACTTCATTTCCTTCGCGAAATGCAAGGTTTATGGCGGCTTGTAATTCTCCTGCCGCATTTACTTTGGTAACTCCGAAACTCGAACCGCCGTCATTCGGTTTGACGAAAACCGGTAAGCCTAATTTTGAAATAATTTCGTTTTCATTCCAAGAATCGGTTTTCCGAATCAATACCGATGGAGCAACTTTGATATTGAAATTCTGTAAATAATTTTTACAGAAGTGTTTATTAAATGTTAAAGAAGCCGCTAAAACGCCGCAACAAGAATACGGAATGTCTAACAGGTCGAAATATCCTTGCAGCAGACCGTCTTCGCCCGGAGTACCATGAATGGTGATATAAGCAAAATCGAATTTAATTTTCTTTCCGTTTTCCGTAAAACTAAAATCATTTTTGTCTAAATCCGTTTCTTGATTCTCTTGTAATTTTACAACCCATTTTTCTTTTGTGATTAAAACAATATAAACGGCGTATTTGTTTTGGTCCAAGAAAGATTTTATTCCTTCGGCGCTTTTCAATGAGATTATATATTCGGAAGAATATCCGCCGGCAACAACGGCTATTCGCAATTTGTCATTGACCATAGTTTCTCCATTTATTGATTAAACCTTTTAAATCTTCCGGAAGCGGACTTTCAAAGAACATTTCCTCTCCGGTTTTCGGATGCGTAAATCCCAAAGTCTGCGCATGTAAAGCTTGCCTCGGACAAATTTCAAAGCAATTTTCGACAAATTGTTTGTATTTGGTTGTTCGATTGCCCTTTAAAATTTCATTTCCTCCGTATCGTTCATCGTTGAACAAGGTGTGTCCGATGTATTTCAGATGCACGCGGATTTGATGCGTTCGTCCGGTTTCCAAGCGACATTCAATCTGGGTAACGTATCCGAATCTTTCCAAAACCCGGTAATGGGTAACGGCATTCCGACCGCTTTCACCGTCGGGAAAAACCATCATCTGCATTTTGTCTCTTGGATTTCTTCCGATGTTTCCTTCAATTCGGCCTTCCTCATCTTTTACGTTTCCCCAAACCAAAGCTACATATTTTCTTTGAGTAGTTTTTTTAAAAAACTGAATGCCCAGATGGGTTTTTGCTTCGGGATTTTTAGCTATAACCAACAGTCCGGAAGTATCTTTGTCAATCCGGTGCACCAATCCCAGACGCGGATCGCTTACGTCAAATCCGAGTTTGTCTTTACAATACCAAGCAATTGCATTCAACAATGTTCCCGTGTAATTTCCGTGACCGGGGTGAACGACCAGACCGGGCGGTTTGTCAATCACCATAACATCCCCGTCTTCATAAACAATATTTAAAGGAATGTCTTCCGGGATAATTTCAAACTCCCGTCTCGGACGATCCATGACTACCGTAATCAGGTCGTTTGGCTTTACTTTGTAATTGGATTTTACCGGATTGCCGTTGGCTAAAATAAATCCGGCATCAGCAGCTAATTGAATTCTGTTTCTGGAAGCGTGTTCAATCCGGTCGACTAAAAATTTATCCACCCGCAAAAGGCTTTGTCCTTTGTCGGCCTCAAACCGGAAATGTTCGTAAAAGGCGTCTTCTGGCTCTTCGATACATCCTGTATTTTCCGCTATATCTTCAATATCTGTTACAAACTCTTCCATTAAAAATAGCGCGAAGTGATTTATTCTTCGATTATTTCTTCAGCTTGTTTTGAAAAATCATAGATAGAATCTACCGGTTCATTGAGATTATTGCCTTGGCTGACTAAAAGCGTTAATACGGCATTAGCAGGAACTTTTTCCTTGATTTGAAGTATTCGTCCCTGATATTCCAGACCGATAACCAGATCCCGGAACTGTCCTTCTACCCACCGGGTATTTATTTTTTCAAATCCCAGCGCTTTGAGCATGGCTGTCGCTTGCCGCTGCGACACATCTCGAACATCGGGAATAGAGATCATCCCGGCAGTGTAGGAATTGAGCCTGATGAAAATCGTTCGTCCCCGTTTTACTTTAGAACCGACCGGAGGAATCGTTTCGATAATTGTTCCGGGACTAACTGTTTTATTGTAAGTGGAATCAATGACTTGATAGGATAATTCGTTTGTTTCGAAGAGCGGTTTTGCTACGTCTAATCTCATAGCTTTCACATTTGGAACCTCAACCGAATCTCCATGGTGCGTGTAGATTTTCAGCCACCAGGAAATACCTAAAACTAATACGACCATGAGTAAAATAGCAAGTACTAAATTCCTGAAAATTATGTTTTTATAAATTTTCTCCCATTTCATGAGTACTCAATTTTATGACTAAACTTGGTGCAAAGATAACATATATTTCTTGAAATTGAGTATAAATGAAGAATAAGCCGAAATATTATTTTGAAGCGTGGTTAAACCCAAATTCACTCGAACATGGTACGACTGATGTCGCTTGCCATTAAAAATGTTTGTCAAAAGCATATCGGCAATCTGCTGCAAATCTTCTTCTACAATTGTTCGATTAGTTGTAATACAAACATCTATTGGTTGAGGCTCGAAGTTCTATTGCATTTTTTGACGGGAATTAAAAATAACTTTTACAACAATTTATCAAATGGTTCGGGCAATTTTTTTTGTTAACTTACTCAATTACCAAATTTTTCGTACCTTTGCGCTAATGGAAAAATTTCACGACATTCTGAAAGAATACTGGGGCTACGATGAATTTCGCTCGCTTCAGGAAGAAATTATCACATCAGTCTATGGCGGCAAAGATACTTTAGGATTGATGCCTACGGGCGGAGGAAAATCATTGACTTTTCAGGTACCGGCCATGCTGATGGATGGTATTTGCTTGGTTATCACGCCCTTAATTGCATTAATGAAAGACCAGGTCGATAACCTGAGAAAAAGAGATATAAAAGCAGCGTATATTCATTCGGGAATGAGCCGGCAGGAAATTCTTGTCGCTTTGGATAATTGTATTTTCGGCAGTTATAAATTTCTTTATGTTTCTCCCGAACGATTGACCAATGAACTTTTTTTGGCAAAACTTCCTCATCTGAATGTTTGTTTGTTAGCTATCGACGAATCGCATTGTATTTCGCAATGGGGGTATGATTTCCGTCCTTCTTATTTAAAGATTTCCGAGCTTCGCAACAACTTGCCCGGGGTTCCGGCGCTGGCGTTGACCGCGACTGCAACGCCGGATGTGATTGACGATATTCAGGAAAAATTGCAATTTAATGAAAAAAATGTATTCAGGAAAAGCTTTGAGCGCGAGAATCTTGCTTATGTGATTCGAGAAACTGACGATAAACTATACGAAATTATCCATATTCTTTCAAAAGTTCGGGGGAGCGCTATTGTTTATGTGAGAAGCCGCAGCCGGACCAAAGAAATTGCCGTAGAACTGCAAAGACAGGGTATCAGCGCCGATTTTTTTCATGCCGGTTTGACTTCCGACGAGAAAACCCGCAAACAAAACGAATGGAAAAGCGGACAATGCCGCGTAATCGTTTGCACAAACGCTTTCGGGATGGGTATTGATAAACCGGATGTTCGTTTAGTTATACATTTTGAATTGCCGAGTTCGTTGGAGGAATATTTTCAGGAAGCCGGACGCGCAGGCAGGGACGGGGAAAAAGCATACGCCATCGCGCTATTCAGTCAGCGGGATGTTACCCAGTTGAAAAAACGCATCAAGGATGAATTTCCTGAAAGGGAATTTATTAAGGATGTGTATGAAAAATTAGCGTATTTCTTTCAGATAGCCATCAATACCGGCATAGATTCAGGGCATAATTTTCATATCGAACGGTTTTGTGCGGCTTATAAATACAATATCAAGCACGTGCACAGCGCTTTGCAAATTCTTGACTTAGCAGGTTACATTTCATATATTGAAGATACGGACAAACAATCCAAGTTGATGTTTACGATTGAAAGAGATGAATTGTATAAGTTTTCGGGTTTCAGCGAAGCTGTTGAAAATCTGATACAGATTGTTTTACGTTCTTACACAGGTCTTTTTTCCGATTACATTCATATCAATGAAACCTTGTTGTCGCAACGGACGGGAATGGACCCGCTTCAGGTTTACGATGCGTTGAAAATGCTTTCCGCTCAACATATTATTCATTATATTCCTGCTCAAAAGGTGCCGACGATTTATTACAACCGGAATCGGGAGGATATTAAATATTTGACTATTCCGCAGCCGGTATATGAGAAAAGGCGCGACAGGTTAGCGAACCGTATCAGGCACGTCATCGAATACGGAAGTTCGCAAACGCAATGCCGGAGCAAGATGTTGCTTCAATATTTCGGGGAAAAGCATGCCAAAGATTGCGGAAAATGTGACGTTTGCATTGAAAAGAAACGCTCAGAAAAAGGCGCTCCCACCATGAAAACGATTATTAATGAAGTTCTTGTATTGATTGAAAATGGAGAGGGTAGGGTAGAAGGCGTTCTTTCTTCGATCGATTATCCCGAACAACAGGTAGTGGATGCGCTTCGTTTTCTTTCCGACAGCGAGCAAAT
>JGI20166J26741_11673363_pt1 | contig 11038 bp, 6 predicted proteins | sample TergutCu122P5_FD_26741 | JGI IMG/M metagenome (IMG submission 26741) | reverse complement strand
GGTACGGTGATGAACCTTCGGGTTCCAAAAATGCGGGGAATTTCTTGACTAGCTGCAGAACCAGTTAGCTTCTCAAAAAGGACTCTGCTCCATGGAGTAAAGATGGTCTAATAATCACTGATTAAGTACGTCAAGTCCACCCCAAGCCTATACTTCAGATGGTTAGTATACGCACCAGCCGCTGTTACATTAAGAAACTGTATGTTGCAGTACATCTTGCATGCAATTGACGAACATTAAAACATGTTTATAGCCAACAAACTGCATATATTAGAAACCGGAAATACTCCTACATGAGTCGATTAATGTGTTTCGCCATCATCAGGGAGTATCAATACTAAAAGACACATGCAGCACTGTTACACAAGTTTGTCATATGTTGATGGTAAAACATACAATGGCAGCAGACCATTACACATCTGTGTACAGTGTTATATACAAAGCATGTTAAAATTATTATAGTACAAGACAGTTACTGAAATCTTCTGCATCCAAACAAATGAAGAAGTAAAACCTCTCACACAATCATTTTTCCAATAATAGTCATTTAACACAAATTTAATCTAAATTTTCAAATTTACCTCTAGATTTCACTTGAAAAGATTTTACTACTTCAGATGTTTCATACTATAAACTTGTTTTATATTAAAAAACTGTATTTTACCCATAAAGTGCCTTTACATGTGTGTTTTGTATTTTACTCTAATAAACAGGTATTATGTTCTTCAACAACATTAACCGGTTACTCTTAACAACGGAGAGGCACGGTCGAACTGAATTTCTAAACATATATTAGATAAAAGTCAGGTGTTAAAAGTAAATGCTGATAATTTTAAGAGTGTATTGCAGTTACTTAACAAACAACTAGTGAGCATAATTTGATGTATTTTTGACCGTGCATCATAGTATAGACCTTTTCAAATTACCAACTTAAGTAACTGTGCATTAAGTTGGTAATTTGAAAAAGTCTAAACTAGTGAGCAGTTAACTAGGAATAAATATTATGAGTACCGGTACCAAAAACATCTCATATTTTGGGTGAGGGGGTTTTTCCTGTCCCCACCCTGTACTCTGCTACCTATGGTTTTGTTAATTAATATTATTTCATAAAACCAAATTGTTCATTAAAGCGCTGCTGAATTTCAACCATTGCACAGGCAACAACGAAATTTGCCTATATTTTGAAACACCAATAAAAGTTTGTAAAGGGTTTACAAATGACCAATTAGACTGCCCGAGAAAGGTCCTGCAGATAACGCAAGGGAATCTTTCCTGTTCCGGCTACAAAGGGGCATGTTGTAACAGAAACACTCTAGCATGAGATCTACACTAAGCCCTTCCCATATGGAAGGAAATGCGCATGACAGACAGACTAGCCAGCCTAACGTCTAAACCAAGGCCCTCCTGTGCGGCAACAGGACAGGTTCATGCAAGGTAACAGAGGAAGCATGAAGGTTCACTAATTAAGGGCTTTTTACTACACTATATGCCTAAACGCATTCAGGTCAGTCCACGTTGTCATTCTTATCTACGTCTCAGTACTTCCAATACGAACTTCTAACCCGCTACAAATCAGACGGGGCAATTTTACACTACTACAGTCACCATTTGTATCTTTTACTAATTTTGACTTCTGTTTAAGTTTACCACCTTCAATAAGAAGTCCTTCAACCTTAACTAGCGTCATTGGTCACTCTAATGTAAACACTGACCTACATAGCGCATGTTCATTTCGTGTGTACGGAACGTTCACGATCGTTATACATGATTCCAGACCGGAAGCTACATAACGATACTTTCCTGTAAACAGAAACATATTCGCAGCATTTTGTATTCGCAGATATAATACCAAAGCAGTGGCAAATACCCGGCCAGTAGACATTTTCATTTCTGTACTTCGAAACTGCGGCAAAGGTAGTTGGAAACTACACTTACAAGTTATATTCAGGAAGGTATTATAAGCACTATAATTCTACCACTGGTTCAATTCTATGGGGCTTTGACGATGATGTGTTATATTCCAAAACAATTTCCTTTTTTCTTTCTTTCCCGTCCATCGTCGACTTGAAACTAAAACGCAGCTTTCGGAAGCCGGCTCTGCTTCTTTCGTCTGCCATTTTAACCTTCCAGGAGGACCCCTTAGAACGAGCTGTTCTGACACCATTACTAGTATTAGGGCAGTACCAGAATTCATCGGATTCTATATGCTAATCACAGACAGACCCTTACCTAAACAAGTTCAAGTGTTTTAAACAACACACAAACGTAATGCTAACCTTCTACAGAGATCCGTAGAACTGTCTTCTTCCTCCTGTATTGTGTTAATGTACTTCAATCACACGCACATGAAAATAATAACGATTCAACGTTTCACACAAGTATTATATGGTCGCACAGGTGACTTGTTCTTTCCGCGGGAAAGGCTAATAAATTTGGTAGATGGCAGGCTGACGCACTCGTTCAATTATGCCATCTCCACCGTGATTATGTGAACTACAATCGATTACAGTTCGAAAAATCGAATCTTCACGGATTCGCGATCTGTAATGTTAACACCGAACCCCTACAGGGTTCGAATGTGACGACTGAAATAAATCAACCCGTCGTGTTCATTGTGGTTCTGTGCATGAATAGTACTGTATACCGCTATATATAAATGTAACAAATCACCATACTACTGAACCTGTGTTCCAATTTATTTTAATATTTAATTAATAATGAATACAGCTCAAACGGTGTGTGATTAGGCCTTGATTCCAGGAAGGAGAAAGAGATTTTTCTTTTCTGTGCAGCGTTCACACCGGCTCTGGGGCCCACCCAACCACATTCTCAATGGAGATCCTTCACCAGGAGTAAAGCAGCCTGTCGTGAAGGTAATCGCTGACGTACCTTAGTGCCAAGAATGCGAGGGACTGTGCAGTCATTCGCCATAATGGCTTTATGTCGCGATACTTTATTAAGGACAGGAAAATTATTTTTTTCTTTAAATTTATGTGGGTCCAGACGATTATTGACATAAATGTTCACCAAAGCCTACAAATAAAAAATATCAAGTTAGAATTAATAAGGTACTACGTAATCGATTATAACCTACAACAAACCTATTTCAACGATAATTCTGACAGTTCAGCTAATCCGCCGCAATAAAATAACAACTATTGAGATTTGGGTCCTTACAGTTACAACTATGAATATTACTGTTTTCTGACACCACATCCCAGGAAACAGTAGGGGAAAATGTGGGTCATTAGTACGTGAGGCACATTAAGTTCGTTTCAAATGCCCTACCACTGGAAGGCAAATGAATAGAAAAAGTGGGCTGCTGCAAGGCCAGGGAAGAAATGTAGGTGGCTAATCTCCACCATGTCATGGTTCACCAGGAAGCACTTCACTATCATGCAAGAATGGATAGATGCAGAGCTGTGCAGAAGAAACCCTGTCTTTCAAAATCACAGCTTCAACCCCAAAAGCTGCTTAAATGACTCTTCTAGAGCTTGTACAGAGTACCCCATATTCTGAAGATCATCTTCCAGCTCTTTACAGATCTGTAAATCTTCCACACAATTTGAAGATGCAGAGACAAGAGCATCTCTTCCATAAATGGTTTCAAGCCATTCATGTTTCTAGTTTTCTCTGAATCCTCCATAACAGACAAAAACACAACATGTGCATGCACACAACTGTACATCATATTCAAAGAAAAACAGGTTAGCCACATATGTAAATATATGTTCTGTGCATAGAGGACCACAATCAGCTTATTCCATGTAGAAAAGTCAACATGCTCGAAACAGAGTACACTGCAGCAAGGTATCTAAATGAAGTAAATACCATTCTGCATAAATGTGTCACACTGACTTGCTTAACTGATTATGCATAAACACAGAAGTGACAAGTTGTATTCATCCATACATAGTCAAAATCAGAATGCATGGAGTCAGATACTGTGATGGCCTTTACTGGAGATCAATAAAGACCATTAAAAGGGGGGTAATAGAAAATGTTTATTTCAGACATGCCCTTAATCTGTAATTTTATTAATTACTTCTTTCATACTGTCAAGACACATGGTAACAAAACTTAGTGCAGATATGAAAACATGTAGAGTCAGGAATTTTGTCATAGCCTTGCCCCTGTTGGAAACAAAGGAAACATATTTTTAGTTTTCTTTGACATTGCTAGTGACTTACACAGCTTCTGTAACAACATGCTCTTTGATATGTTTGTTACCACAGACCTTGCAGCTTGTATTTCAGATTATTTCAAACCTTACTTAACCTTGCAATATGCCTGACATGAGTGACTCTCAAATTCAAAAACAAATGGTAACACAACACACAGCAAGATTACAATAGTTTCTGTGTATTTCTTACTGAAGATGGCCCTCTACATGAAAACAGGAATGCTGATGACTACCTTCCATTCTTGTAAATTGAACAGTGCTCTGGCCACAGCAGAAATCTGACACTTCTCAAAGGCCATATGCTAAAGGTTTCAAATTGTTATGAGTTCATGGTCACTTTAAATTGTATCATATAAATATAGCTTCATTCCCCTCTCTCCAACAAGCACTATGCAAATGACAAAAATTATACATTTAACTGGATGCCTGAATGATGCAATAATATCAATACATCTTTCATTAACATGACACACTGAAATTAAACAGAGTTATAAGATTTTTATAATGGCATAGTTGGGTATGGCAATATGTTCCTACTAAATAAACCTTCAGACCTCCACTTCTGTAAGGTAAGGTAGAGAGATAAAGCTGTCCCTGTGCTTAATTCAACACCATACCATTAAGATGCGTGAAGGAATGGTGGTATAGCTCCATTCATTCTTAAAACTGGGCTGACCAAGCATCTCTGCATTCCAAGTGGTCTGTGGCCTAAGAAAAAAGCACTTTGTCTATTGGACTGGAGGTTGATACTGACATCGACAATACATAATTTCTGAAGACAATTTAATTTCTAATGATGTGAATATAAGCTGGAAACAATTAATCAGTGAATTAAATTACAGCTGACCCAAAGACATATCCTGGGACTCACTCCCACATAAACATACAATAGTCTGTGAAAGCTGTGATGTGATATTTTTTGACCTGAACTCCTACAAGAGCTTCAAAAAATTTATTCGCTATATCCATGTGTGCATCTAAAAGGTCAGCCACAAATAGAGTGTAGTATGCAAATGAAGCAGTAAAAATCTACAGGCTACTTCACACCAATAAACCTACAGATCAACTCCAAGAACAATTGCAAACCAACGGAGAAAGTAATACACCCTGTTTCATGGTACTTTGTTAGGACATGGTTTGAAGGACTATAGATGACCTTTGAGAATTTTAGTCCTTACTGCTTTGAGTCTGTGGCAGCAGAAACCAGTTTCATGGTCATACAGAAAACCCCAAGTTCTTGCACATACATAATGAGGTTGCACATAATACAGCATGAGATAAACTTCCATAAAAATATACTGAAACATTTTCTTTTCCTGTTGATTTACCTTCAAGTGAGAATATTTTCCTATAAAAAGTTGAAAATTTGCCATGCCCTACCACGTGTACACGTTTAAAAACACGCACATTTAAAAGCAGTTAATTTTCAGCAACACAGTTTATCATCCAAGCATATTCAGAGTAAAATGTGAAGGACAACTGGGATTCATTTTCAAAAAATATGAATTAGTACAGCTGTAATCCAAAACATGATATTTACTTAAACATCATCCAGACTTGTTAAATTTTAAAACTCTGGTTGTCATGGGAAATAACTGTAGTTACCCATCTACAGGAACTGTGAATATTCAAATACATGTAGGTCTTGTTTTATGCCCTTTTGCTTTAACACCCCTTGTCAATTCACACTTCTTAACTAACATCCTGTTATGTTCGGTGCAACTCTCTGGCTAGCTGTGCACTAAAACACTGCTGAGAGTGTAACAAATGCACGGCACAGAGCAAGGCTGGAAGGTACTGCACGCACTGTACCCGCCTCAGTCACCAAGTGCCTGCCATTCAATTCAGGACTGACATATAGTATGTTTATTTACCTTTATGTGTTCTTTGTCTTATTAAATGAGACACATAAATCTACATACCCTAGAACCTCAGTCAAAACAACAGAAGGCAATATGTATTGAAAAGAAATTACACGTAACACAGGACTGAAAAAAGGTAAATGCATTGCTACAGCCAGCGGTACTGTATGTACAATTTGTGATAATGCTAAGAAAATCAAAGAAAGTGCTAACTCAGGAATTCTCTCTCCTGCCTTGCCTACTGTCCTCGTCAGATAATGTGGGGCTGCAGCCCCCCAGAGCCTTGAAGGTCTTACTTAGGGACTGCCAAAAATTGGCCAATAACAAAGGTTCTGAATTAATTTCATATGTAAATAAATACATTAATCACAACTGTGTGAATTAAATTAAACAACAAAATATAAACAAAACAGCTTGACCATATTTCAAGTTATTTTTTACAGGTATGGGAGCTGAACCACGTATACACAAACATCATGGGAGCCTCCACAGTAACAGAACGGGAACCAGTGCAATATGGCACACATAAAACAGCTTACACAGCAGGCATTTTACTTAACATAGTAGAATGCAATAAACTGCCCCCTGCTAGAAGACAACTATGGTGATAATCTCTGTTGCATCAGCAGGACCCATCATTTAACAATTAACAAAAGTAAAATATGCTGCAAGGTAAAGAAGCTACACAAGCAACTGGAGTGTTCTTACACAGGAAAGGGGTACATGAAAGTTAAATAAAACTGTAGAGCAAAACATGAGCATGCCACTGTATTTATGGTACCTTCACTGATTAAAAAATGAAACTGGCATAATTAATGTCTTCATCAATTACTCTTTTTATCATATGCCAGTTGTTACTATATACCATTAAATGAACCACCTGTTAATGTATAAAGTGATGTTTCCAATTATTCTGTTCCCTGCTTACAATGAGAATATTTAAAAATCTGAATGCACAGACAACTTCTAATACATTTATGGTACAATAACATTTCCTCCGTAAATCACCTCCCTTTCTTGACATTCATTGTGAACTGGATTGTACAACATGTCACGGAAAAATGTACCACTTTCGACAGTGAAGTAAACTGTGAAATAACAAAGCATGGCATTTAACCCGTTAACATTAAATTTTGAAGCTGTATTAAAACTCTTATGTATATGGAAGACATCTGGAATATTTGTATCTGGTTCGCCATCAGTGCTGTCAAACAATACACGCACTTTTACTAATTATTTTTGTCTGCACAATTTTAAGCTAAGAAGTGGTCACCAGAAATTCACACTTTAAAATATCAAACAGAAAACTGTCTTACAAATGAGAGAGAGTATCTGTCAATCTTCAATGATAATATTCTGCTAAAAATATAACAATTGATGTGCCTACACATAACACACCTGAATGCATGCCCAAAATTTTCAACTCTGTCTAAAGATCATTCAGATACAAGAAAAAGATGGGCATATACTCGATACAATTACATATATATTGCTCAAATACAACAGCAGAATCAGTTTACAGTATGGGCCCAGCTCCGTATATGGCCACTGAATTATTTGCTTCACTACCACCAAACTGTAGCATTGCAAATCTATAGATTGTTAAAAATATCATATCCAGGCTGGAACCACATGTTTTATAGTAAAAAGAATGCCATTTAATTTTTGCTTTGGATGTCATCACAGATTTCCAGCCACTGCAGAATGTAACTATAATTAAAGAATTTGAATCCTCAAATTTTGTCAAAGCAGTTAAAAATGAAATACAAAGCAGCATGAAATAGTGGAGTACAGTCTTTGTGTCTAATGCAAATCACCAGGAAGTTTATGTTTTGTCTATAAAAATTTTACTGCGCCCCAAATGAAGAAAGATGCTCCATATACTTAAGTGTCAAAAAGACAAATATTGACACCAGTGTATATGAATACTCTTCAACAAAAGTATTCCATCATTTCATATACTACACATAATGAATAATCTCAGGTCCACTGCAAGCTGGTATAAAGAACATGATGCTTCTGTGAGAATGTCAAATCGTATCCCAGGCCATTTCCACTTAAGCACTTAAAATAATAAATGTGCCATTTGTTTTTTGTTTTTTTTTTCATTAAATGCGGCCTGTATCATTATGAATGTAAAACAAAACACCCACCATAGTCATTAGTCTTACCAGCTTCTACATCACCATCCCTCAGTCACTACAGTTGTAGGAGCTTCTATATAAATATCCCTAATAGTCACTAGTCTTATCAGCTTCTATATATATATATATATATATATATATATATATATCCCTCAGTCACTAAGGTAAAGGTAAAGCAATCCTATTACAGGCCCAAGGGGTTCCAGGAGGTTGAGACTCCACATGAAGGTGGTAAGGTTGTCAGTCCTATGCACCGGCCACCTTTACCCCCCAGGAAATATCCCTGGTACTCATTTCTATTAGAGGCCGAGTCAACCCCAGGGCCATAGTGGGGCCGGAAGGATTATGTCAATGAAAAATTCCAATGACACCATCAGGAATGGAAACTGCAACTTCCCAACTTGTAGCGCAGTGCATCAACCAACCGCACCACCGCGTACCCCTCATCCGTCACTACAGCCATATAAGCTTCTATATTAACATTCCTCTCAGTCACAACAGTTGTATCAACTTCAATATAAACAGAATATGGCTAAAAATTGTTTTGTCTCTGAAACAGCTGCTAACATGCAATATGAACAATGTGTTTGCTGAATCAAGAAAAAGGAACAGGTATATGTCTACAGACTTCACTATATGAAAAACAAAGTAACATCTGCTCATTTATTTTCAGTCATCCATTCGTCCGGACAGACATGACAACGGAAGCAATGACACTCGTACATTTTGCATTATAACACGAAGGGTAAATCATGTAAAACACACACACACTCACGAGCCCTGGTTTCATGTTCATGTTTTATGGTACTGTACAATTCTTACATTGCTATGGTATTACATTATAACTTATGTAGCATAATTTAGGTGCCAGTACTCATTTGACTGAATCATGTCTTCTTCCTGTGTTTGCAATAAATTACTATTCACCACATACAGTTGTTTATGATCATTAAATGTGGTACCCACGTGTGGCAATAATCCACAATCCCAACTTGTCATTTGAACAATGATGACATTGAACTACAACTGAATGGGCTGACTGCTAGTAGATCAAGTCTACGTTCATTTTATATGATGGAAGCATTTTAGCACACCAACTGTCCCATACTGTTTAAATTTCATTGCAGGTTGCTTGACAATATTAACAATAGCAAATTCATGCCATGTAATGGTGAGCAACAAATTATAATTAAAAAAGGAGACATATCAAAGCACTGGGAGCTGGTGATGTTACTTGTAAATGTGTCAAAACATTTGTCCTGTGAAAAAGCTACAATTTTTCTACTCAAGAATTATGTTTTCCTTCCACTGTCATCTGCACTCTCCATATTCATTCCATTTTCTCATCAAGTCCATTATCCTTTCCCAAACTTCCTCCCACGACTGTTATAAAACCTGTCAGTGCATCGCGGCCTACAAACATCAATTGCTTATTTTTCATCAATGTGGAAAAGTTCTGGAAAAGAATAAATAAAAAATATGTATAAACTAAATGTAATCTCTCCTTGTAATAGCGAATTGAAAAATTAATGATACTAATATGGCGATATGAATACCTACACATTTTTTTGTTTTCATGAAATGTATCTGCACACTCTGTACATATTTTCGAACAAATGGTGCATGGCAGCAAAAAAATATATATTCTACCACAGTGTACAAGCACTTCCCACAACTTCCGTGATTTACTGTCTTGACAATTTCAACCATCACTGTTCAATCACAGATAAGAGCACACAGTTGTGTTGCCTTCAGTTTCACCCTGCCCCTCGTATGTCTACACAGTGGACTTTTATCTTGAAAATCTCCAAGATCTGCTAATCAGCTCCATACCAAACAAAGCAGGATGCAGCAAGTACAGGCAGCTTGCTCTGGTCTTGAGCTACAATTTGTTAAGGCTTTCATGTGTCCAGTTAATAACACTTCACATTATACTGCAACAACACAAGTGAAAATTCAGTTACTTTTATACTGGAGCATGAAAACAAGACACCATTTATTATGATTCTCCTTTCACATTTAAAAATTATACTGAAACGAAAACATGTAACAGTTTATAAATGATGATATTCTCCAACTTGTATGGATATTAATGAAGAATTTCAACTGCCACACTTTCAAGATCCCAAAATACTGTGACTGGAGAGTCTTTTATATCAAGGAATGTAATACCTCACACATGGTTACAGCATATGCATTTTCTACATACTTCATACTCAAACCCTTCTACTATGCTGTAATCTGTCAAGCAAACAGGCTGAGTTCACAATTATAACAAATGCCAAAAGCCATTATTCCTGACACATGCTGTGCACTTAATTTTTTCTTAGCATAATTATAATCAATGTGTTTAGAAATTTTAGTGTTAACAAAATGTCTTCTGCACAGATATTTATGAAAAACTCCAAAACCAAACAATGGATATTACACATATGGTAATACATGCCACAATCCAAAGTATATCAATATTAAGTCAGATGTAGAAAATCCAAAGACTTTACCTGATGAGTTTGTTGCACCACACCTGGATGCTAGAACTTGTCTTGGAAGAGGAACAGATTGTTTGTAGCTGCCACTGCTATGATATTCTCTGTGGGGTGCCATGCTGTATGCAGAATCTTTTTATTGAAGTCAAGGCAGTCAACACTGATTTCATCCTTCTTGCGTTTGCCTCCTGTACAAACCTACAAATAATAATAACATAGCAAATTTCTGAAACACAGAACAACAACAGTCCTGATTTGATGTGATTTTGACCGTTCATCGTCGTTAATATGTGGAAATAAAATGCCAACTAGATGCAACAGAGGTTTTTATTGCAGATCTTACTGCTTGCTCAACATGTTTCG
>JGI20166J26741_11673251_pt1 | contig 11038 bp, 7 predicted proteins | sample TergutCu122P5_FD_26741 | JGI IMG/M metagenome (IMG submission 26741) | reverse complement strand
GCGGTTGTGGCCGCCTATCCGAAGGGTCGTATCGCCTTGTTCGGGCCGACGGCGCTGCAAGTGTTGGGCGTCGCGCTGCCTTCATCGCTTGAGGACTGGGACAACTGTCACTTGCTCGTCCGCTCCGGCACGAGCCGCCCAAGACGCTCTGGGGTGATAGCCCATCGGTGTAACAAATTCGAGCCGCCGCGCGATTTCGGTGGCTTGCCTGTGCTGCATCCCGTCGATCATTGGGTGCAATTGCGGGGTGCCAGTCTTGATGAACTGGTGGAGGTCGGCGACGGACTGGTGCGCCGCAAACGTCCGCTACTCACCATGAACGAGCTTCATCGACGGTTGGACGAGCTGGCCGGTGCTCATGGTGTGTCGCAGGTACGGCGGGCAGCACGCCTGGTCGTGCCTGGAACGGACTCCCTGTATGAGACGCGCACCCGCATGATCATGTTCCGCCACAGGCTCCCACAACCCGCAGTCAATCTGCCCGTCAAGATTCGATCGACCGGCTTCGTTTACCACGTGGACATGGGCTACAAGGAGGAGCAGGTGGGTGTCGAGTTCGACGGCGCCGACCACGTCGGCGACTCGCGTCAAATGGACATCGACGTCGCCCGCCGCAGGGACCTCCAAGACGAAGGGTGGATCATCATCAATGTCACTGCCGCCCATCTCAAGGATCCGGGCCCGTTCATCCGATCCGTCGAGCAAGCGCTGATTCTGCGACGGTCTGCCAAGCATCGGTGATTGGACATCACCTTCATGCTGCCGCGCAGGCCTCGTCCCCTTGCCCCCGCAACTATTCCCCGCCAGCCAGGTCACCACAGTGCCCATGTCTCGTTGCTCCCGGACACCAGCACGGCGAAGGCGTTGCTCGAGAGGTGATGCGGACGAAGCACGGCAACCACGGCCCGGAAGTGATGCCCAACCGGGCTCTGTTAGCCCTCCCAGTCGGAAAGAGGCCAGAAACAAGGCTGGCATCGGCCTTGGGAGGCCCATATGTGATGCCCAGCTCCCGAACACCGGCAATTCGTCGCGAAAGAGGCCAAAAGTGAGGAAGCAGGACGTCCCGCAGGCTCTTCCGATGCACTCAAGCTAGCCAGACCAGCCATCGCACCTGCGAAACTGTTCCATGAAGTCTGTTGCGATGACGTGACGCAGGCAGCCAAGGTAAGGAGCAACGTGCCCACCTGCGAATTTCGGCAGGTAATTCGGTGGCAAGCGGGCGAAGCCCGCGCGGCAGCATGAGGCGCGGTCGAGTAGCAAGCGGGCGAAGCCCGCGCGAGAGCATGAGGCGCGGTCGAGTGACACAAGGGCGAAGCCCGGTCCGCAGGCTCACAGACGCTCGAGCACCCATTCGATGCAGGCGATCAGCGCCTGGACGTCGTCGGGGTCGACGGCGGCGTAGCACCCGACCCTGATCTGGTTGGGGCCGGCGCTGCGGTACGGCTCGACGTCGACGATGCCGTTGGCGCGCAGGGTGGACGTCAACGCCTTGGCGTCGATCGTGGCGTCGAAGGCCAGCGTGGCGACGACGGGGGAGCGGTGGGCGGGGTCGGCGACGAAGGGGCGGACGAACGTGTGGGCGTCGGCCCATGCGTACAGCGCGCCAGAGCTCGCCTTGGTGCGGGCGACGGCGAAGTCGATGCCGCCGTTGTCCAGCAGCCAGGTCAGCTGGGCGTCCATCAGCATCAGCGTGGCAAGCGCCGGGGTGTTCGGCGTCTGGTGCTGGGCGGAGTTGTCGGCCGCCAGAGTCAGGTTCAGCGACGGCGGCACCCAACGCGTGGGCACCAGCCGCGCCGAACGCTCCAGCGCGGCCGGCGAGCAGAACGCGAACCACAACCCGCCGTCGGAGGCGAAGTTCTTCTGCGGCGCGAAGTAGTAGGCGTCAGTGGCGGCGATGTCGGCGTCCATGCCGCCGGCGGAGCTCGTGGCGTCGATCAGCACCAACGCGTCGTCGGTGACGCGGCGCACCGGCGCGCACACCCCGGTCGACGTCTCGTTCTGCGGCCAGGCGTACACGTCGCAGCCGTCATGGGGGACGATGTCTGCGGCGGCCCCCATCTCCGCGTCATCGATTGCGGGGTCGTCCAGGAATGGGGCGGACGCTACGGCGTCCGCGAACTTGCGGCCGAACTCGCCCCACACGCCGTGTGCCGATCGGCGCCCGATCAGGCAGCATGTGGCGATGTCCCAGAACTGGGTGCTGCCGCCGTTGCCCAGCACAACCTCGTAGCCGTCCGGCAGCGAATACAGCGCGGCCAGGCTCTGTTGCACCCGGGCCACCAGCGATTTGACGGGCGCCTGCCGGTGCGACGTGCCCATCACCGACCCCGGTGCGCCCAGCGCCACCAGCGCGGCGCCCGGCACCCGCGACGGCCCGGAGCCGAACCGTCCGTCCCTTGGCTTGATGTCGTCGGGGATTGTCAAGTTAGCCATACCGTCGATTCTTCCACAGCCAGCCGAGCCAGAAGGTCCGTCCCCGTGGCTCAGGCAAGGCAGGGTGGCCCGCTATGCGATATGCTGAAAGCCGTGCCCGGCACCGTTGCCGGGCGGGAAGGGTACCTCCGGTGAGTCACACCTCTACAATCCACCGCCTCCGCGTTGCCTCCGTCGCGTTGGCCGCCCTGGCCGTTGCCGCAGCCGGCCTCATAGCCGGGGCGCCGGTCGCGCGGGCCGACAACGCGATCGACACTTACACCGTCGCCGGGCAGATAGCCCCCGACGGCACACTCAGCGTGTCGACGTCCATCGTCTTCGCTGGCGGGGCTCCGGCCCAGTTCACGCAGCGTCTGGCCAACCGGCTGACCGGCGAGAACTATACGTACTACAAGTACGACATCTCGAACATCAAGGCCAAGGCAGGCGACACCGACCTGACGCCGTCGGTCACCACGCAGGGCGAATACACCGTGCTGACGGTCGACACGTCGCAGCTCGGGTCGAATCCGCTGGTGGTCAGCTACGACGTCAAGGGGGCGGCCACCAGCGGTGGCGTCACCAGCGACGGCAAGCAAATCACGTCCATCAGCTGGCCCGTGCTACAAGGCCTGACCACCTCGGTGGCCAAGGCCGAGGGCGCAATCAAGATGCCCCTCGGTGTCTCGATCCTGAGCGTCGATTGCAAGTCCGGCTCGCCGGCCGGCCTGCAGCCGTGCCAGTGGTGGGCCGGCGGCACTCACAACGCGTGGGACCCCACCTTCGGTGACGCCAATATCGGCCCCGGGTCGCAGGTGGTGTTGAGCTTCACCGCTCCGACCAGCGCCGTCGCCGTCAACCAGAACGTGGTGCAGATGTGGACGCTCGACCGCGCGTTCTCGACCGCGTTGGCGCCTCTGCTGGCCGCGCTCGCTGCGCTGCTCGTCGGCGCGGGGCTTCTGTACTTGCTCTACCGCCGCCTCGGGCGTGACATCAAGTCGTCCAAGGAACCGACGGCCGTCGCCAGCTTCGTGCCCAGCGGCAAGGGCACCGTCGAGTTCGACATCGCCGACAACGTGCGCCCCGGCCACGTCGGCACGGTCGTCGACGAGCGCGTCGACCCCGTCGATATCACGGGGACGCTGCTCGACCTGGCCGTCCGCGGGCACTTGCAGATCATCGAGATGGACCGCGACAAGGCGCGTGGCCATGCCGATTGGACGTTCAAGCGCCTGGCTTGCGACGACCCGTTGCGTCCCTTCGAACAGCGCCTGCTCGACGGCATCGTGCCGGAGGGCGGCAAAGCGGCTGTCGTGTCCGAGATAGGGCCGTCCGTCGAGGCGGTCATCGCCGACGTGCAGAAAGACCTGTACGACGAGGTCGTCGACCGCGGTTGGTTCTCGCGCCGTCCCGACCAGGTGCGGCACCTGTTCGACCTGCTGGGCTGGCTGGCCGTCGGCGTGGCACTGGTTGTGCTCGTGCTGCTCGTGGCGTTCACCCACTACGGCCTGCTGGGGCTGGTGCTGCTGGCACTGGCCGCCGGGTTCTTCGCGATCGGCCAGACGATGCCGCGTCGCACGGCGTCCGGCGTCGATCTGTTGGGCGGCCTGCACGTGCTGTCGATGGCCCTGCAGACGCAGCCGACCAGCCAGATCCCCAAGGCGACCGCCTACGCCGAGATCTCGAAGATCCTGCCCTACGCCGTCGTCCTCGGCGGCCGCAGCCGCTGGCTGAAGGCCCTGGCCGACGCCGACAACGACCCCGAGGTGCCGGACCCGGACGATCTGCCCTGGTACCACGCCCCGGCCACCTGGAACATGTCCGATCTGCCCGTCTCGCTCGATGCGTTCATCGCCAACATCAGCGGGCGTCTGCTCGGGCGCGACTGAACACCCAACGCGAACACCTGAAAGGTAGCAATCGTGAGTCAGAACCAGTGGGGCGCCCCCCAAAACCCCTGGGGCGCCCAGAACAACGGTTGGGGACGTCCAATGCCGGGCGCTGCGGCGCCGGCGCGATCGATGATGCCCGCCTACAACCAGCAGGGTGGCTATCCGGCGCCCATGTACCAGGCGCCCAGCGCCCGCCAGCCCGGCGGGTCGTCGATGATGCGCATCCTTCTGCTTCTCGGGCTGATAGTGCTGGCCATCGTCTTCATGGTCATCATCTTCAAGGCTCTGAGCGGCGGCCCGGACAACCCCAACCCCCCGAACGTGCCGCCACCGGTGGAGACGACGTCCACTGAGACGTCGCCTACCAAAGCGCCGACGAACGAACCGACCAAGGGGACGACGCCCACTCCGTCGACGCCGTCGGTCAACTATGCGAACGACGACTACACGGTGCCGAACCCGGACATCAACCCGCCGGAACTGCCGGGGCCCGAAACCTACCAGGAAGCCGCCGACTGGCTGCAGAACAACCCCTTCTACGACAACCAGATCCCGGTTCCGGTGCGGTGCGAGATTCCGAACATCGACCCGATCAAGGCGTCGACCGCTGAGCTCGAGACCTACCTGAACGACGCCATGGCCTGCCTGATGCGCGTCTGGGGCCCGGCCCTTCAGGCGTCCGGCTACGCCGGGTCGCGTCCGTCGGTCACGGTGTACACAGGCGAAATCCAGTCGGCGTGCGGCAAGATGCCGAACCAGAACGCCCTGTACTGCTCCGCCGACCAGCAGGTGTACTACGCAACCGACCTGCCGGCCCTGTTCCCGCAGTACATACACGACCCGCTCGTGCCCGTCGCGGTCGTCGCCCACGAGTTCGGGCACGCGATACAGGCGCAAACCGGCATGTTGTTCTCCGAGGGCGCCTGGCAGCAGTACTACACGAACTCCGGCGACGATGCCACCGCCAACGATCTGTCGCGGCGCCTCGAGATGCAGGCCGACTGCTTCGCCGGGGCGTTCTTCCAGGCGATCACGCAGTCAGTCGGGGTCAGCAGCAAGGAGTTGGGCATCATCGGAACGGTGTTCTTCTCCATCGGTGACGACCAACTGACTGGCGACCCCAACTTCGACGGTGACCACGGCCAGGGCGCCAATCGCCGCAACTGGTTGGAGCTCGGACTGCAGGCCCCAACCGCAGGGACGTGTAACACCTTCGCGGATTCGGTGACCGGCGATCAAGTACGTTGACGCCGGTCAGTGATTGAGCTTGTCGGAACCGCTTTCCGCGGGCAGCGATCGCGGTTCCGACAGGCTGGTTCCGACAGGCTGGTTCCGACAGGCTCAACCAGCGATTACTTCGCCCATGGCTTGGGGAAGTACGGGATGATCAGGTAAATACCGAATAGGACGATCAGGCCGACGATTCCGAACAGGGCGTAGCCGACCACGATGCGGAGGCCCGGGCTCTTGCCCTGCTGCTGCAGGTGGTGGCCGTCGTCCAGCAGTTTGGCGGCGAAGGCCACCAGACAGACGGCGAGCACCGCGACGCCCAGCGTCACTGCGGCGACCTCGATCAGCGCGATCCAGTTGATTTTCATGCCGACACCGCCTCACCGGTCGAGATGCCCTGCGCGGGTGCTTGCGTGATGACGTAAGGACGAGCCCCGGCGATCATGTCGGCCGACACGCCCGCCGACGACGCGATGACGGTTGGCGGGGTCGGCAACAGCCCGACGTCGACGACCGGCGCGGCCTCGACGGTGCGTCCACCCTTGCCCTTCGGCATGGCCACCAGGCCGACGCGACGCTTGGCGCCGCGGATCTTGCGGCCCGGCAGCACATCGACGACGCCGGAGTCGTTGACGTTGTCGTGGCTTACCTTGTGATGCGTCGAGAGCCACAGGATCGTCAGCGACGACGCGACCAGTACGCCGAGCACGACGAAGAAGCCCCAATGCCCCTGTGCCTGCCCCTGCTCCGCCACCAGCGCGGCCAGGGCGCCGACGATGGCGGCGGCCGGCAGTGTCAGCAGCCAGGCGCCGAGCATGCGTCCCGCGATCTTCCAGTTGACGGCGGTGCGACGCCCGATGCCCGACCCGAGTATGGCGCCCGAGCAGACGTGCGTCGTCGACAGCGCGAAGCCCAGGTGCGAGGACGCCAGGATCGCCACCGTGGCGGCCGTCTCGGAGGCGAAGCCCTGCGGCGATTCGATCTCGACCAGGCCTTTGCCCATCGTCCGCATGATGCGCCAGCCGCCGGAATACGTGCCGAGCGCGATGGCGAGGCCGGCCAGGATGACCACCCATTCGTACGGGCGGGTGCCGTCGGGCCCGCCCGATGGCTGGATCTTGGCCGACACCAGCACCAGCGTTATGATGCCCATCGTCTTCTGGCCGTCGGACGTGCCGTGCGCCAGCGCCACCATCGACGCGGAGATGCGCTGGCCCATGCGGAACGTCCGGGCCGCGTGGTGCGCGGTGTGGTCGGTGATGCGGTAGGCGAAGCGCGTGGCGAAACCCGAGGCGAGGCCCGCCACCACGGGCGCCACCAGGGCAGGCAGCAGGATCTTCGAGACTATGACGCCCGGATGCACACCCGCCATGCCGGCGGAGACGACGACGGCGCCGATCAAGCCGCCGAACATCGCATGGGACGACGACGACGGCAGGCCGAGCAGCCAGGTGATCAGGTTCCACAGGATCGCGCCGACCAGACCGGCGAACACCACCTGCGGCGTCACCAGGTTCGCGTCGACGATGCCGCCGGAGATCGTCTTGGCCACCTCGTATGCCAAGGACGCCCCGACCAGGTTGAGAACGGCCGCGACCAGCACGGCGACCCGGGGCTTGAAGGCGCCGGTGGCGACGGACGTCGCCATCGCGTTGGCGGAGTCGTGGAAGCCGTTGGTGAAGTCGAACACCAGCGCGGTGATTATCACAATGACGACCAGTGTCAGGGTCATGCAACATCCCTTCATGCCATGGGCGGGGAAGTGCCTCATCGAACGGCTGCGCATAACGATAGCCCGACGCGCGAACCGCCGGAATCGCGCCCCTTCCCCACCGGTACCGAATGAGGCCGTCAGTGCCTCGTAGTCCCCACCGGTCATCCACATCTCGTAGGCAAAAGGCTGTGACAAGGCCTGATTACTGCCCGACTTTCTGCGTGCCGGCACGACCACATAGTGAGATTCGGAGGCGTCGCCAACTCCGTCATCTTGCCGGGAACCGTCAACCGTCATCCTGCCGAAGGCAGGACCTCATTCCTTTGGCCACCGAGGCATTCATAGCAATCACACAGGTGTTGCCCAGCAGGCGCTGTCCGCCGCATGCCAGACTGATGGCATGAGCACAGATGCGTCCGAAAGGCTGACGCGCCCGGACGGGTCGCCGATACGGGTGCTGGCCGTCGACGACGAGCCGAGCCTGACGGAGTTGCTGAGCATCGCGCTGCGCTACGAGGGGTGGGCCGTGACAACGGCCGCGACCGGTGCGAGCGCCGTGCGCGCGGCAGCGCAGTTGCAGCCGGACGTCATCGTCCTCGACATCATGCTGCCCGACTTCGACGGCCTGGAGGTGATGCGCCGCGTCCGGACGACGCAGCCGAACGTGCCCGTGCTGTTCCTGACCGCCAGGGACGCGCTGCCCGACCGCATCAAGGGGCTGACCGCCGGCGGCGACGACTACGTCACCAAGCCTTTCTCATTGGAGGAGCTGATCGCCCGTCTGCGCAGCCTGCTGCGCCGGTCGGGCATGGCTGCCGACGTCCGTGAGTCGGTGCTGACCGTGGGCGACCTCAGCCTGAACGAGGATTCCCACGAGGTGACGCGCGGTGGTGACGCCATCAACCTGACGGCCACCGAGTTCGAACTGCTGCGGTTCCTGATGCGCAACCCGAACCGGGTGCTGAGCAAGGCCCAGATCCTCGACCGCGTGTGGCACTACGACTTCGGCGGCGAGGCGAACATCGTCGAGCTGTACATCAGCTACCTGCGCAAGAAGATCGACGCCGGGCGTGAGCCGATGATCCACACGCTGCGCAACGTCGGCTACCTATTGCGGGCCGCGCCGGACGGGCCGCGCTCATGAGGCGAGGCAGCCTTGCCGCGGCGCTGATCCGCCGGGTCGCGGTGCTGGTCGCCGTCATGGCGATCGTCCTGGACGTCGCTGCCGTTGTGGTTGCGCGGCAGCTGTGGATGGCCAACCTGGACGGCGATCTGCGCATGGCGTTGCGCTCGCCGATGGGCGGTAATGTCCCGGCCGGCCAGATGTCGCCGTTCGCCAGCGAGCTCGAGTTGCTGGTGGTGGACGGCAAGGCGGTCGTCTCCGGGGTCTCCCAGCGTGGCCACGGACGGGAGCAGCTGGGGCAGGAGCAGATCGACATACTGATGGGCGTGCGGCCCGACGGCCGTCCGCACACGGTGTTCGTGCCGGATCTCGGCCCGTATCGCGTTGCATCGCAAATTGCCCCCAATGGGCAGCATGTGGTGGGCATCTCGCTGTTCGCTGTGACGGCGGCGGTCAGCAGGCTCGTCATGCTGGAGTTATTCCTGACGGTTGGCGCCGTCGTCGCCGCAGCTCTTGTGGCGGCAGCTGTCGTGCGCCGCACCCTGCGCCCGCTGACGTCGCTGGCCGGTACCGCCAGCCGGGTGGCGTCCATGCGTCTGGACCAGGGCGAGGTGCAGCTCGAGCGCCTTTCCGGGCCTGCCGTCGACCCGGTGTCCGAGGTCGGACGCGTGGGCCTGGCGTTCAACCACATGCTGGACAACGTCGAGGACGCCCTGGTGGCCCGCCATCGCAGCGAGGCCCGGGTGCGGTCGTTCGTCGCCGACGCCAGCCACGAGCTGCGCAACCCTCTGGCATCGATCCGCGGATACTCCGAGCTTTTGGCGCGCGACAAGGCGATGCCCGAGCAGCAGTCCCTGGCGGTCGACCGCATCGGTGTCGAGTCGCGCCGCATGAGCCGGTTGGTCGACGAGATGCTGCTGCTGGCCCGCCTGGACCAGGGTGCCCCGGCCGAGACCCAGCCGGTGGACATGAGCGAACTTCTGGTCGGCGCCGTCGCCGACGCGTCCGTCGCGGGCCCGGACCACCACTGGAAGCTCGACGTGCCGGACGAGCCGCTGATAGTGCGGGGCGACGAGAACCAGCTGCACGAGGTGGTGTCGAACCTGTTGGGCAACGCCCGCAAGCACACACCGCCCGGAACCCATGTGCTGGTCCGCCTGCAGCGCCTCGTCCCGGCGCAGCCGCCGACGCCCGGCGTGCAAGTTCCGCCGCCGGCCCAAGTGGTGCTGACCGTGGCGGACGACGGCCCGGGCGTGGCCCCCGAGATCCTGCCCAGCGTCTTCGAGCGCTTCGTCCGCGCCGACCAGGCCCGCACCCACGACGACGAGGGTTCCACCGGGTTGGGGCTCTCCATCGTCGCCGCGGTTGTGGCCTCGCTTGGCGGTTATGTCGGCGTCGAGTCCGTGCCCGGCGCAACCCGGTTCACCGTCGTCCTACCGGCTGCGTGACAGGGGGACGGTACGTTTTGTCACATTTCCTGACATTGACGCTGAAGCGAGAAACGAGGAACGTGACAAAACGTACCGTCCCCTTGTCACAACCTCGGGGTCGTTCGGTATGATCCAAGTAGTCGCGGGCTAGTCCCAGACCGCCGACCTGCGCCCCCCACGCTTGTCACCCACCCCATCTGAAAGGAAGTCCAATGAAAGCACTCGTTTACCACGGCCCGGGCAAGAAGTCCTGGGAGGACGTGCCCGACCCGAAGATCCAAGACCCGACCGACGTCATCGTGCAAATCGAAGCCGTGACGATCTGCGGCACCGATCTGCACATCCTGAAGGGCGACGTTCCGGCCGTCACCGACGGACGCATCCTCGGCCACGAGGGCGCCGGCGTGATCGTCGAGGTCGGCTCCGCCGTCAAGAAGCTGCATGTCGGCCAGCGCGTCACCGTGCCGGCCATCACGAACTGCGGCACCTGCGAATACTGCCGCAAGGGCATGCCGTCGCACTGCCAGAACTGCCCCGGTGGCGTGGGCTGGATCTTCGGCCACCTGATCAACGGCACTCAGGCCGAGTTGGTTCGCGTGCCCTACGCCGAGACGTCCGTACAGGTGATCCCCGACAGCCTGAAGTACGAAGACGTCCTGTTCCTGACGGACATCTACCCGACGGCCTACGAGATGGGCGTCCTGTACTCGAACGTCAAGCCCGGTGACGACGTCGTCGTGATCGGCGCGGGGCCTGTCGGCCTGGCCGCCATGATCCAGTCGAACTTCTACACGCCGCGCAGTGTGATCGCCGTCGACCTCGACGACTTCCGCCTCGGCAAGGCCAAGGAGCAGTTCGGCGCCACGCACGCCGTCAACTCCGGCAAGGACGGCTGGATGGACGAGGTGCGCGGCATCTGCCGCACCGGCGGCGCCGACGTCGTCATGGAGGCCGTTGGCGTGCCCGCCACCATCGAGGCCGCCTTCGAGCTGGTCAAGGCCGGCGGCCACGTGGCAAACATCGGCGTGCACGGCAAGCCCGTCACGCTGCCGATAGAGCGCTTGTGGATCCAGAACCTGACCATGTCGATGGGTCTCGTCAACGGCACCACGGCCGACATGCTGATGAGCCTGATCGAGGCCGGCAAGCTGGACCTCGGCCCGATGGCCACCCATCGCTTCAAGCTCGACCAGATGCTCGAGGCCTACGACGTCTTCGGCAACGCGCCGAAGCACGG
>JGI20166J26741_11672918_pt1 | contig 11044 bp, 7 predicted proteins | sample TergutCu122P5_FD_26741 | JGI IMG/M metagenome (IMG submission 26741) | reverse complement strand
CGCTCGTCGATGTCCTGGCGGCGCGGCACGCCGAGGGCGGCGACGTCGTGCTCGTCAGCTCGGGGGCCATCGCCGCGGGGCTCGAGCCGTTGGGCCTGACGCACCGTCCGGCCGATCTGGCGCAGAGCCAGGCGGCCGCCGCCGTGGGGCAGGGCCTGCTCGTCAGCGAGTACACGCGCGCCTTCGCCCGCCACGGCATCACGGTGGCTCAGGTGCTGCTCACCGTCAACGACCTGGCGCGCAAGGCCAGCTTCGCGAACGCGCTGCGCACCTTCGGCGCCCTCACCCGGCTGCGCGTCGTGCCGATCGTCAACGAGAACGACACCGTGGCCACCCGCGAGATCCGCTTCGGCGACAACGACCGGCTGGCCGCACTCGTGGCCGAGCTGGTACGGGCCGAGGCGCTCGTGCTTCTCAGCGACGTCGACGGCCTCTACACCGCCGCCCCCGATCTGCCCGGCGCGCGGCGCATCGCCTTCGTGCCGGGATTCGCCGGCCTGGACGTGGACGTGTCCGCCCCGGGTGCCTCCGGCGTCGGCAGCGGCGGCATGACGACCAAGCTGGAGGCGGCACGCCTGGCCACGGCGGCCGGGATCGCCGTCGTGCTGGCCCGGTTCGACCAGGCGGGCGCGGCCCTGGCGGGCGAGGCGGTGGGCACGGCCTTCGCCCCGTCGGATCGGCGGCGGCCCCGGCGGCTGGGCTGGCTGGCCGACGCCAGCCAGGCCGAGGGCCGTCTTCACGTGGACGCCGGGGCGGCCCGGGCGCTCACGACGACGCCCGCCTCGCTGCTCGCCGCCGGCATCCGCCGGGTCGAGGGCGACTTCGGCGCCGGCGACGCCGTCGAGGTGGTGGGCCCCGACGGCGGTGTCATCGCCCGGGGGCTGGTCGGCTTCGACGCCGCCGATCTGCCCGCCATGCTGGGGCGCAGCACCGCCGACCTCGCGGCCGCGCTCGGGGCGCGCTTCGCCCGTGAGGTCATCCATCGCGACGACCTCGTGCTCGCCCGGCGGCCCCGCCTGTGACGCTCATCCAGCTCCTCGGCTGGATCGGTGGGGTGACGGCCTCGGCGATGTGGCTGCCGCAACTGTTCGCCCTCATCCGCACGAAGGACACCCGGGGCATCTCGTGGCCCATCTGGGTGGTCTACATCGGCACGGGCATCGGCTGGTTGACGCACGGCATCCGGCTGGGTCAGGCGTTCATGATCGTCGCCAACGTCGTCAGCCTGACGGCGATCTTCCTCACGATCCGGTACCTGCGCCGCGACGGCAAGATCCGCTCATGGGTCTGGCTGCTCCCCGGGTTCGCCTTCGGCGGCCTTCTCGTGGCGCTGGACGGCAGCGTGGGCTCGGCGGCCTTCGGCGCCACCGTCGTCAGCCCGGTCGCCGTCAGCATGGCGCTGCAGGGCATCGAGCTGATGCGCGCCGACAAGGTGTCGGGCGTGTCGATCGGCGCCTGGGTCTGGCAGGTCGCCAACCAACTCGTCTGGGGCGCCTGGGCGATCCTGACGCACGAGCCCGGCACGATCATCTCCGCCGTCGTCAGCGGGATCGCCGCAGTCTACGTGCTGGGCTGGCGCCTGGCGCGGCAGTGGGGCGCACCGCCGGTGCTCAAGCCGCGCCCGGCGCCACCGCCCGCGCCGGTGAGCGAGGAGACGGGCGCGCGCTGACCCGCCCCCGCCCAGCCAGCGGCTGACGCGCCGCACGCCGGCACCCCGGCGCTACTCTTGGCCCATGACGAAGACCCCGACCTCCTCCCTGTCCGACCGCCTGGCACGTGCCCGGGACGCCGCGCTGGTGCTCGGCACGGCCACGCGCGCGGCCAAGGACGCCGCGCTGCGCAGCATGGCCGGCGCCCTCATGTCCCAGGCGGACGCCGTGCTCGCGGCCAACGCCGCCGACGTGGCGCGCGGCCGTGACGCCGGCCTGAGCGAGGCCCTGCTCGACCGCTTGGCGCTGAGCCCCGCGCGCCTGGCCGGCATGGCCGACGGCCTGCGCGAGCTGGCGGGGATGCCGGATCCGGTGGGCGAGATCGTGGACGGCTGGACCCTGCCGGGCGGCGTGCGCGTCGAGCGCATCCGGGTGCCCTTCGGGGTCATCGGGGTGATCTACGAGGCCCGGCCCAACGTCACCGCCGACACCGCCGGCATCTGCCTCAAGGCGGGCAACGCCGTGGTGCTGCGCGGCTCCGCCAGCGCGGTCGAGTCGAACCGGGCGGTGGCGGGCGCGCTGCGGTCCGGCCTGGACGCCGCCGGTCTGCCGCCGGATTGCGTCAACCTCCTCGAGGGCGGCCACGAGGTCACCGACGAGCTGATGCGGGCCCGGGGGCAGGTCGATCTGCTGGTGCCGCGCGGCGGGGCCGGCCTCATCCAGGCGGTCGTGACGGGCTCTCAGGTGCCGGTCATCGAGACGGGCGTCGGCAACTGCCACCTGTTCGTGGACGACAGCGCCGATCCGGCCATGGCCGGGCGCATCATCGTGAACGCCAAGACCCAGCGGCCCAGCGTCTGCAACGCCCTGGAGACCCTGCTGGTGCACGAGGCCGTCGCGGGCGACTTCGTGCCCCAGATCGTGAGCACGCTCGCGGGCCTGGGCGTACGGGTGCACGGGGACGCGGCGGCCCAGCGCCTGGACGGGCGGATCGACGCGGTCGAGGGCGGCTGGGACGACGAGTCGTTGTCCCTGGACCTACGGGTGGCGATCGTGCCCGACGTGGACGGCGCGATCGAGTTCATCCGGGCCCACGGCTCGGGCCACTCCGAGACCATCGTCACGAACGACCTGGCCCGTCAGCGACGGTTCGTGGCACAGGTGGACGCCGCGGCCGTCCTGGTCAACGCGTCGAGCCGTTTCGTCGACGGCGGCCAGTTCGGGTTCGGCGCCGAGATCGGCATCAGCACGCAGAAGCTGCACGCCCGGGGGCCGATGGGCCCGCGGGAGATGACCACCACCAAGTACGTCCTGACCGGGGAGGGCCAGGTGCGGGCGTAGCCGTCCTCACAGGGCGGGCAGGACGGCGTCGAGCTGGTCGGGCGTGAGCAGGCCGCGCCGGAGGACGACCTCGCGGACGCCTGCGCCGGTCCGGTCGCACTCCCGTCCGATCTCGTCGCACGCGCCGTGTCCGAGCAGCGGCACGAGGTAGGTCACCAGGCTGATGGAGGAGTGGACGTAGGCGCTCGTCACGTCGGGATTGGCACGGATGCCGACGACGCAGTTGACCCGCAGCGTGTCCAGGGCGCGCTCCAGCAGGTGGATGGACTCGAAGGTGGCCTGGGCGATGACGGGCTCGAAGGCGTTGAGCTGGAGCTGGCCGGCCTCGGCCGCCAGCGTCACCACCTGGTCGTTGCCGATCACCTTGAACGCCACCTGGTTGGCCACCTCGGGGATGACCGGATTGACCTTGGCCGGCATGATGGAGGAGCCGGCCTGGCGCTCGGGCAGACGTATCTCACCTAGTCCGGCCCGGGGACCGCTGGACAGCAGGCGCAGGTCGTTGCAGATCTTCGACAGCTTGACGGCGATGCGCTTGCAGGCGGAGTGGGCCGAGACGTAGGCGCCGCAGTCGCTGGTCGCCTCGACGAGATTGGGCGCGAGCACGACGGGCAGGCCGGTGACCTCGCGCAGCCGGTCCAGGGCGCGCCCGGCGTAGCCCGGCGGGGCCGTGATACCCGTGCCGATGGCCGTGGCTCCCAGGTTGATCTCCAGCAGCAGCGTCGCGGCGACCTGGAGGTTGCGGCGCTCCTCGGCCATGAGCACGCCGAAGCTGGCGAACTCCTGGCCCAGGGTCATGGGCACGGCGTCCTGGAGCTGGGTGCGGCCGAGCTTGACGATCGGGGCGAACTCGGCCGCCTTGGCCTCGAAGGCGTGTTGGAGCGCCGCGACGTGCTGGGCGGACATCCGCTCCAGCGCCGTGTAGAGCGCCAGGCGCAGGGCCGTGGGGTAGGTGTCGTTGGTGCTCTGGGCCAGGTTGACGTGGTCGTTGGGGTGCATGACGTCGTAGGCGCCCTTGGGGTGCCCGAGGCGCTCCAGCGCCAGGTTGGCCACCACCTCGTTCACGTTCATGTTGGTGGAGGTGCCGGCGCCGCCCTGGAAGACGTCGATGGGGAACTGCCCGGCCCAGCGCACGGGGTCGTCGGCCAGGGTGTCGCAGGCCCCGACGATGGCGTCCGCGATCCTGCCGTCCAGGGCCCCCAGGTCGTGGTTGGCCAGGGCGCAGGCCTTCTTGACCAGGGCGTACGCCCGGATCAGGTCGGGGTGCTGGCCGATGGTCGCCCCCGACATGGGGAAGTTCTCGATGGCCCGCAGCGTGTGGATGCCCCAGTAGGCGTCGCCAGGCACGTCGCGCGTGCCGAGAAGGTCGTGTTCTGGGCGTGTGGTCATGACACCGTCCATGCTACCGGCGCCCTTCCGGGCACGGCGGTCCGGCGGGGCGAACCCGCGTCACTCGCTGCGCAGGGCCTCGACGGGATCGCGGCGAGAGGCGGCCGAGCTGGGGATCAGCCCGGCGAGGAACGTCAAGAGCATGGAGATCCCGATGAGGGCCAGCGCCGCGTTGAGCGGCAGGCGGGCCACGCGGTCGATGCTGAACAGGTGGTGGATGATCGGGTTGGCGATGAGCGTCAGGCCGACGGTGATGAGCACGCCCATGACGCCGGCGACGAAGCCGACGATGAGGGTCTCGGCGTTGAAGACGTTGCCGATGTTGCCCTTGCTCGCGCCCATGGCGCGCAGGATGCCGATCTCCTTGCGCCGCTCCAGGACGGAGATGTACGTGATGACCCCGATCATGATCGAGGACACGACCAGGGAGATGGAGACGAAGGCGACCAGCACGGCCGAGATCTTGTTCACGATGTCGGTGACCGAGGTCATGAGCGTGCCCACGATGTCGGTGTACGTGATCACCTTGTCGTCCTGGCCGGCGTCGGTCATGACGGCGTTGTAGAGGTCGAGCGTGTTGACCAGGCCCTGCTTGGAGGCGAAGTCCTTCGGGTAGAGGCTGATGCTCGACGGCGTCGCCGGGTCGGCGTAGCCCAACTGGCGCAGGTTGCTGGTCAGCGAGGCGGACTGGTGGTTCATCATCGACATCAGCAGCGTCGTGAGCTGGGCCGGGTCCATCGTGAAGGAGATGGCCTTGCTGAGCCGGGCCGGGTCGAGGTTCGTGGCCTGGGACAGCTGGTCGGTCATCTGGGCCATCGTGGCCTGCATCGCGGTGGTGAGCTGGGTCTGCAGCGAGGCCATCATCGACGTCAGCACGGTCTGCATCGCCGTGGCCATGTACGCCGTCAGCGCCGCGCCCACCTGCTTCTGCAGACCGCTCAGATCGATCGTCTGGGCCAGCCGGGCGGTGAAGGCGGCCTGGACGGACGGCTGGGCGAACCAGGCGGAGAACGAGGCGGTCAGCTCGTCCACGGAGGTGGGGACACTGGTCGGCAGCGCCGTCGGCAGGGCCGTGGGCCACCCCGTGGGCAGCGCGGTGGGCAGGCCGGAGGGAAGGACCGTGGGCCACGCCGTCGGCAGCGCGGTCGGCAGTCCCGAGGGCAACGCCGTGGGCAGGCTCGTGGGGAGGACGGTGGGGAGCGCGGTGGGCAGCCCGGAAGGCAGGCCCGTGGGGAGGCTCGTGGGGAGCGCGGTCGGCAGTCCGGAGGGAAGGGCGCTCGGGAGGCCTGTGGGCAGGCTCGTGGGCAGCGCGGTGGGCAGGCTCGTGGGGAGACCGGTCGGGAGCGACGTGGGCAACGCCGTCGGCCACGCGGGCGTGCCGCGGGTGGGTGTCGTGCCCGGGGTGGACGGGCTGGTCGGCGTGCCGGACGCGGTCGTGCCGGGCGAAACCGTCGGGGTGCCCGGGGGAGGGGTGGCCGGGGTCGCCGACGGCGTCCCGGCTCCCGCCGGCGTCACGGAGCCGCTGGGCGTGGGCGTCGAGGAGGTCGGCGGCGTGGACGTGGCCGTCGGTGTCGCCGAGGCGGAAGGTGAGGCGGTCGGGATGAGACTGGTGAGATCACCGAGGGTGTCGTTGAGATAGTCGCCCAGGGTCCCCGTCAGCAGGGTGGTGAGGGCGTCGGGGGAGACCTGGAGGTTGAGTCCGCCGAGCAGCGTCATGAGGTCCACGGGCGGCAGCGTGAGATTTTGCAGGTTCTTGGACAGCGCGGCCGGGTCGAGGGCCGAACCGAGATCGACCGTCAGGCCGGAGGGGTCGAAGCTGAACATCTGCGAAAGGACGCTGGGGTCCACGTTGATGAGCGAGGAGAAGTCGAAGTCGGCCAGGCCGGGATTCTTGCCCTCCTCGGCGAAGGTGGCCCCGGAGAAGACGTTGACCTCGGGGTTCGCGAGCTGGTCGCGCACGGCGGGGGAGGCGGCCGCCTGGGCCATGAGATCGGCGACGAGCAGCGGCGAGTAGTACAGCCCCTGGTCCAGCATCGTGGCGCTCGCGGCCGGATCGGGCTTGGCCACGCCGACGACGTTGAGCGGCGCGCCGTTCGCCACGGCGGCGGTCATCCAGGCGGTGTCGTTGCTGTGGTCGCTCCAGACCTGGTGCGCCGCGTCGTACTGGTAGAACGCCGCCGCCGGCACGACGCGGAAGCTCGTGCTCATCAACTGCTCGTAGGTGAACAGGTGGTTGCCCTCGGGCACGGTGACGGCCTGGCCGTTGGCCAGGGCCTGCACCATCTGGGCCAGATCGGCGGGCGGGAGCAGCCCCATCGCGTACAGGACGAAGTCCGACACCCCGCCCGAGGAGCTCAACACGAGCAGGCAGTCCTGGGCCCCGGCGGGCCAGCGGCCGGCCACGAGATCGTACTGGGATTTCACCATGTCGGTGTCGTCGGGCAGCACGGAGAAGACGTCGGCGGTCATGCCGAAGGAGAAGCTGGACGCCAGCGCCGAGGAGCTGGCCGAACCCATGCCCAACGGGTCGAAGACGGCGTTCGGGTTGACCTGGCGCACGCCCTGGCTGGTGTCCGCGTCGAAGATCTGCGGCGTCACGTCGTAGTGGTAGTCCACCGAGGTGACGTACGGCTCGATCCCGGAGCCCGACGAGTCGAGGAAGCTCTTCAATGACGTGAGATCGTTGGTGCCGATGCGGGACAGCATCCGCGCCAGCCGGCTGATCTCATGGGCCTCCCCGGCGGGCGGGGTGGTGCCGGAGGTGTCCGTCCCACCGCCCGAGGCGATGATGGCGCTCAGGTCGATGCTCTGGGTGGAGATGGTCAGCGGGTAGAGCGAGAGGGTGTCCTCCTCGACGCCCCGGATGTAGGTGTTGACGCCGTTGGCCAGGGCCAGGATCGTCGCGATGCCGACGATGCCGATGGACCCGGCGAAGCTCGTCATGAGCGTGCGGCCCTTCTTGCTCAACAGGTTCGTGAAACTCAAGGCGATGGCCGTGAAGAAGCTCATGCCGGTGCGCCGGGGCGGCCTGGCGGCGCGCGTCCGCTCGGCGGGGTCGTACGGATCGGTGTCGGCGACGACCTGGCCGTCCCTGAGCGACACGATGCGGGTGGCGTACTGGTTGGCCAGATCAGGGTTGTGGGTCACCATGACGACGAGGCGGTCCTGGGCGATGCGCTTGAGCAGGCCCATCACCTGGGTGCCGGTGGCGGAGTCCAGCGCGCCGGTCGGCTCGTCCGCTAGGACGATCTCGGGATCGTTGATGAGGGCGCGGGCGATGGCCACGCGCTGCGCCTGGCCGCCGGAGAGCTGGGCGGGCAGCTTGCCCGCGTGCTCGGTCAGACCGACCTCCGCCAGCGCCGCCCGTGCCCGCTCGCGCCGCTCGACGGGGCCGACGCCCGACAGCGTCAGCGCCAGCTCGACGTTGGACAGGACGGTCTGGTGGGGGATGAGGTTGTAGCTCTGGAAGACGAAGCCGATCCGGTTGTTGCGGTAGGCGTCCCAGTCGCGGTCCTTGTACGCCCGCGTCGAGACGCCGTCGATGACCAGATCGCCCTCCTCGGCGTGGTCCAGGCCGCCGACGATGTTGAGCAGAGTGGTCTTGCCCGATCCGGAGGGACCGAGGATCGCGACGAACTCGTTGTCGCGGAACGTCAGGCTGACACCGTCCAACGCCGCCTGCGTGAAGGTGCCCACCTGGTAGGTCTTGCGGACCTCGTCAAGATGGAGCACGCCCGCCAACCCCCCCAGCCGATGCGTGAGGACCGCACCGACGCCTCATTCTACCGCGTGCCCGGGCCCGTCGGACGGGCCAGGGCGCTACGCCGTGGGCGGGGCGGCGGGTGCGTCCGGGTCGCGTTCCACCGTGATCGTGCACTCGGTGAGCAGGCCCGCCACGGCGCCCAGCGCCGCGAGCATGGGCGCCAGGGCGACGCCGACGACGCCGAGCGTCAGGGGCAGCTCGAAGACCACCTTGTCCTCGCGGTTCTTCACGATGAGGCGGCGGACGTTGCCCTCGCGGATGAGCTGCTTGACCGTCTCGACGAGCTGGCCGCCCTCGACCTTGATGTCTTCCATCATGGTTCGCTCCCTTGCGTGATCCGGACCCGGCGGGAGCCGGGCCGTCTCGCTCAGCCTAGCGCGTACGCCGCCTCGACATGCTCGTTGCTAGGCTGGGTGCCCGTCGATCCGAGGGAGGCATCCGTGAGCACGGACCTGAGCGGCCTGGTGATCCGGGACGAGACGCCGGAGGACGCCGAGGCGATCATGGAGGTGACCGAGGCGGCCTTCCGCGACTCCGGGCTGCCCGGGGAGCGCGACGAGCAGTGGATCGTTCTGGCGCTGCGCGCGGCCGGGGCGCTGAGCGTGTCCCTGGTCGCCGAGTGGGAGGACTGGCTGGTGGGGCACATCGCGTTCTCCCCGGCCTCGATGTCCGATGGCGCCACCGGCTGGTACATGCTCGGCCCCGTCTCGGTCCTGCCGCAGTGGCAGGGGGAGGGGATCGGCTCGGCACTGATCGCGGCCGGGTTGGACCGGCTGCGGGATCTCGGCGCGAGCGGGTGCGTGCTCGTGGGCCATCCGGGCTACTACGGCCGGTTCGGCTTCGTCCACCCCGAGGGGCTGGCGTACGAGGGCGTGCCGCCGGAGGTGTTCTTCGCCCTCTCTTTCGACGGTTCCTGGCCCCGCGGTGTCGTCCGCGACCATCCGGCCTTCCGGGCGGAGGCCGCTCCCGGGGCTGCGGTCGACTAGCCTCGTACGGGTGACGAACAACGCAGCCGACCTGGTGGACCTGATCCGCGCCTCGATCATCGGCGAGGACCGGCTGATGGCGACGCCGTACGGTCTGCGCCGGGTGACCTACGCCGACTACACGGCCTCGGGGCGGGCGCTCAGCTTCCTCGAGGACTTCCTGCGCGACCAGGTGCTGCCCGCCTACGCCAACACGCACACGGAGTCCAGCGGCACCGGGCGGCAGACCACCCGGCTGCGCGAGGAGGCCCGTGCGATCATCCGCGAGGCCGTCGGCGGGGACGCCGACACGGTCGTCGTCTTCGCCGGGTCGGGCTGCACGGGGGCGATCGCGAAGCTGATCGGCGTGCTCGGCCTGCGCCTGCCGTCGGCGCTGGAGGACGCCTACCACCTCAGCGCCCACATCCCGCGCCAGATCCGCCCCGTCGTCTTCATCGGCCCCTACGAGCACCACTCGAACGAACTGCCCTGGCGCGAGTCAATCGCCGACGTCGTCACGATCCGCCTGGACGCCGACGGCGGCGTCGATCAGGCCGACCTGCGCGCGCAACTGGAGCGGTACGCCGACCGGCCTCTGCGGATCGGCTCGTTCTCGGCGGCCTCCAACGTGACGGGCATCCTGACCGACACGGCCGGCATCGCGACCCTGCTCCACGAGCACGGCGCCCTCAGCTTCTGGGACTTCGCGGCGGCGGGGCCCTACGTCGAGATCACGATGGGGCAAACGGACGACAACCCCCTGTCGTACAAGGATGCGATCTTCCTCTCGCCGCACAAGTTCATCGGCGGGCCGTCCACCCCGGGGGGGCTCATCGCCCGGCGGGAGCTGTTCGCCCACCGGGTGCCCGACGTGCCCGGGGGCGGCACCGTCGCCTACGTCAACTCCGACGAGCACGCCTACCTGACCGATCCGGCGCACCGGGAGGAGGGCGGCACGCCGGCGATCATCGAGTCGATCCGTGCCGGCCTCGTGTTCCAGCTCAAGGCGGCCGTGGGGACGGGGCGGATCCAGGAGCTGGAGGCGCATCACCTGCGGCGGGTGTTCGCGGCCTGGGAGCAGGAGCCCGGGATCGAGCTGCTCGGCAACGTCGAGGCCCCCCGGCTGTCCATCGTGTCCTTCGTCGTGCGCTCGCCGTCGGGGCGGGCCCTGCACCACAACTACGTCGTGGCCCTGCTCAACGACCTGTTCGGCATCCAGGCCCGGGGCGGCTGCTCCTGCGCCGGTCCGTACGGCCACCGGCTGCTCGACATCGATCTGGAGCGCTCGCACGAGTTCGAGCGCGAGATCCTGGGCGGCTGCGAGGGGATCAAGCCCGGCTGGGTGCGGGTCAACTTCAACTACTTCGTCTCCGACGCGGTCGTCGACTACCTGATCGAGGCGGTCCGGCTCATCGCGCGCGACGGCTGGCGGCTGCTCGGCGACTATCGGTTCGATCCCGCCACGGCGGCCTGGCGGCACCGGGACGCGCCCGCCGCCCCGCCGCTCAGCCTGCGGGACGTCTCCTACGCCGGCGGGGTCGTGACCATGCCGGCCGTCCACGCCGCCGGGGGCGAGGAGCTGCTGGCCGAGCACCTGCGCGAGGCCGCCGCCATCCTGGCCGCGGCGGACCCGCCCGACCTGGCCTCGCATCCCGGCGACGTCAGCCCGGAGTTCGAGCACCTGCGCTGGTTCGACCTGCCGGCCTCGGCGATGAGCTGAGGCGGCGCGGCCGGCCTGTCCTGAGCGGGGCGCCCCTCGGGCGGCCGGGTACCATTCATGACAGGGCGGTTCACGCCCCGACGCGCCTGGCCGAGAGGAGACGGGGACGCGGGCCCGGCCGGGCATCGCCCCCAACGACGCGATGATGGACTGGATCACGGGGCTGCCCTTCGTCGTCGCCGCGGCGATCCTCACGGGCGTGGCGGCGGTGCGCTCG
>JGI20166J26741_11672807_pt1 | contig 11045 bp, 10 predicted proteins | sample TergutCu122P5_FD_26741 | JGI IMG/M metagenome (IMG submission 26741) | reverse complement strand
CAAACACTTTTTATTTCATAATTTTATGTTATATAGAATAGAAAATATATCTGTTTTTGTGGAGGCCTGCAATTTCGAGATTTAAAAGCCCAAAAAAGTCTGGCCAGCAGGGGAGTACCAGGCATTTAAAAGTCCATACATTAAAGGTTAAAGGCCATGCAGTCCAAGAATGGTATGGGGTACTCCTTGAACCCTGAAGGTGAAGGCAGTGTGATCAGTCAAAATGTCAGGAACCACTAATCCAGCAGTGCAATGTCATGTCCCAGAAGACAGTTCTCTGTTTTCAAGGTTCAGTTTTCCTTTGTTAGGAATTGGTATGATGTGCTGGGTTGTTGTGGCATTATGATGTGCTGTATTGATATACCAGCATATAGAACATGTGTGATAATGCTGAATGTGTTTATATTTCTGACAGTCTTGTCATCTACCCTGTTCATTCTCTTGATAAGTGGATTAGTCATCTTGACATAAGGGAATAAGGACTGGTAAATATTGTGATATATGATATGCATTATGTATTGTGTGACTGTGGATTGTACTGAGTACAGGAATGTAGGGTTTCTCGTAGCAGAAAACATTCTGCTGAATTTTATAGAAGGTAGCTTATTTGAAGTTAGCTTGCATGGCATAGGCTGCGTATTCGTCACTGGCTGGGGAATGAATGAATCATGTTTTGACTACTGGCGGGGGTATGAGATTTTGCTCTTCTGCCAGCATGTGGACTTGTTCTGTGGGCCACTTGGTTTTGTACTCAGTAGTAATGGGGGTAAACAAGGCTGGGTGGTGAAGCTGACCACTGGCTGCCATCTAGTCCTGTGGTTTAGGATGAGTGGAGCTGTACCTCTGCTATCCCATGTACTTTAGTGGTATGCACAAAGATTTTGCCTTTATATAGGCTTAAAACTTCTGGTGACTAAAAGTGATGAAATCATGTTGGATGTTAGCCATATCAATTCGTAACAGAAGGTGGTGTTGGTGGAGGCAATGATGGCGATAGCAGCAGTGATGACGATATATGAGGCAAAGTTTTTGATTGTTGATGTGGATGCATAGCAAGTACCAAAAGCCTTAAATTTCTTAAGTTTTTGAAGTATGTGAAGACGTATTAGGGAAAGTGTTGTTGAGCAGTATTAATGCTGTCAGATTGTTGAGATTGAGGTTATGACATTTTGTTGAAGATGCAACTTGTCTGGAATGTTACACGGTGTTGTTGGGCAAATAGTTCTGATATTTTGAAGGGTTGTGGTGCTTGTATCTCCAAGGTCAAACAGACCAACTCTTCTGAGACTCTTTGACCCTGAAGATGAAGGTGGTTGGATCCTTGTAAATGTTGATGTCTGTCTGTGTAGAGAGACAGTGCAAAATTGCAGAAGACTTGAATCTTCAGCTTTCAAATTTATTACAGTTATTGAAATGTATATGGTTTTCTTTTTTAACAGAAAGTTACAAGTGAAGTGAGTAATTTCTCCTGTGGTGATTTGTTTTTGTTGTTAATGCAGTTTTTATTTTTGATTTCAGAAATTGATTACTAAAATGTAAAGTGAATAACACTTGATATGTAGTTTACATGAGAGATGTGTGCATTTTGTTTTGAGCAGAAGGAGGTATGTTTCTATATTACACCATCTGACCCGGCAATTATGAGATCTCAACACCAAGGCAGCATAGGTTACAGTGATATTAGACCACGGGAAGCATGGCCTGAGAAGGGAGATGATGCTTATAGTACTGACGTTTCTTGTTCAGATATTGTGGAGATACTTCTGTCAGATATTGCTGTTGGTAAGTAAACACTTTATAGTACAAGTTTTAAATTTTCATACTTTACCATGTACCGGGCAGTGTAGTGTAGTACACTATATTACATCGCACAGCATATCTGAACGAGATCGTTTTAGGTTATATGAATCACAGTTGTTTGTGTACACCACCCATATACATAAGCACAACAAAGAAAACGGTGGCTTGTGATTTGCGTATAAATATATAACTCTAGAGCATTGTAACTGAGGATTACAACCAACGCAGCTTATGATTAATGTATTATAACTCATAAGGATATTGTAAATCATCATTACTGTAAATTTTATGTATTTTAATGATCAAGTGTGTCGTAGCCTGCTCTGGCACAGGAGATACACTGGATAGTGGAAAGGTTTTGTTGTCCTTGCCACCTTTATAAATGCTGATTTAAAAAACAAGATCTACTTTAATTTCAAAATATTGTTAAAACTAATTCTGATTATTGTAGTTGCACAATTAAATTCACTGTTTTGAATATTATTTGAAACAGTAATTGTCATTTGATTACCTTGTAATTCTCTGAATTTTGTCACTGTTTAGTAGGTAGCACTTTAATTGCATTCCTCACTATCTCAAATAATACTGTAATATGCACTTCACTTACATTTCACACACAATACACAATTGTATTCTCTGTGGAATTTGTACAACACAACTTGCATGTTTACATAGTTCCTTATGAAATAATTCACAGTCACTTGAAATATTAGTTTGAATTCTTGTAATTATTGTAATAATAAACCCTTGTGGTTGAATTATTACGAACACTGCTAACATGTTACTTGTCTGAGCCCCCTTGTGGAACTCATTAACAATTACTGCCTTATGCAGCCTTGACACGTCTAGATGACATGGAGTCTTCGTTTGAACTATTAACAATTAACTTGTTACACAGAATTTCCTAAAAACACATAACCCTTTGTTATGCTTGCGAGCAACATGGCGATGCATCCTGCTTGTCTTAATTCCCCCTCGGAACTAACTACTAAACAAAGGAAGACGCTGTGGTCCTGCGTTTTGCACACAACAGTAAGCCAGTACCATGTTACCCTGAGTGAGCAGTGGCATGGACTGTGTCACATAGACCATTGCAGTTGTTACCAACATAAGAATTCAAAATTCTACAGAAATTATTACAGAAAATTTGTTCTATGCTTGCAAGAGAGATGATCCCAAATATATGTAGGGTGTTGGGAGCAATACCTCTGTGCAAGTATCTCATGCAGGCAGTGTGATGTTGAAGCGGTACTTGTCCAGCCTCGTTCATTGTTCCTTGAGTCTCAGTATGCCATTTGGTATGGCTTGGTAAACATAGTGGTTTGCACAGCACTGAGTTCAGAATGGATGACTCATTCTCAGCTGTGTCAGAGCACATAAAACTGAGCTGTTGTCAAGTTCTTGATGCACAAAAGTGAAACTCCCAATGAAATTTACTGGCAATTAATTGTCTTTCTGTGGTTCAGGTACTGTTTGTATAAATACTGTTGAGAAAATAAGGGAAAGTGGCAGAAATTTGGACCCGAATGCCTAGTCTTGGGCTGGAAGGCCAGTCATCAGTCTGTGCAGCTCATGATTTGAACAGGCAAAAAGTCAGCAGACTTATTTGAGAAGATTTACGAATTTCTCAGAGATATGTAGTGGAAAAGTTAAACATTGGTTTAGCTAGTGTTGAGATTATTACAGGTTTGAGTTACAAAACATTGTGTGCCCAATGGGTGCGGCATTAGGTTATGCTTGAAATTTCACATGTAGTGAAGAAGTTCAAGCTGTAATGCAGAAACGGTTTTGTGAATGGCCTAAAGAATCTTTCACCGACAGGTTTGAAACACTTGTGCAGCACTGGTGGAATTGTTTTGGACTAGAGGGACACTACCTGGAAAAATGAGGTATAGAAAAAAAGTACAAGTTGCAAGGAATATTTTGTATTTTGTTTCATTGTGATACCTTGTCAGGATGTAAAGATACAAATATGGAGGGATTACGTTCGGAATGCTCTATGTTTTAACCTTTAATTCCACTGACATGTTGGGGGGGGGGGAATGGCATATCAGCATTTGCAAGCAAAGGAATATTGAAATATTTTTTGGTATTTTGAAGAGATTTTACTGCTTAGTCTGTGTGGCAGGCTTAGTATCGTGACTATTGCATGATTATTACTAAACCATATGTTGTAATGATACAACCCATCTGACATTGGAACTCAGAAATTCTATTTTGAATACTGACATTGTGTGTCAGTATTTTTCATTCTTTGCATTGTTGTAGAGTGTCAGAACAAACATCCTGCACAGTGTCAGAACAGACTTACTATCCTGCACAGCATCAGAACTAACATGATCTTGCACAGGGTCATAACAGATTTATTATCCTGCACATTGTAGTTGCATAGAAGAACATTATTTTAGCTACATCTTCTTGGAAAGCTTGAAAAGTTTTGTCTGATTCATTATTACTATTATTTAGAAATGTTGTCGATATATTTAAATGTAAGACTTGTTATTTTGTGTTCCAGAAAATTTACTGGATCCTCCGTTGGGTTGTCAAGACATGGAATTGACTGCTGTTTCTATAGTGGGTAGCCCTTACCACCAGAAGATTCAGCGACAGCTGCAAAAGAAGGTTCCAAAACCACTTCAAAGTGGTAGCAGTGTATTGGTTCGACCTTGCCTTGTGGGGGGTATTAGTGTTAGTCCTTCTGCAGTGCCCACTCGGAGAACTAACCTGGATCTAGTGTGGGGAGGGAGTAGTGATGTCATTAGCTCTCCAATGGTACAGGCCATGAACGATGTAAATGAGGCCAGTAACCGCGAGTCTGCGGTGTTGGATATCATGAAAGTCCGTGAGGGTGAATCTAGTGGTAGCAGTGGCCATATGCCATCAAGCCAGGTTGTGATGGCGGACCGAAAGAAATCGTTGTTTCTAGTAGTGTATGACTTCCATTATCAGAACCCTATTAAAGATGAGTGTGTAGACAGTAAGGATGATGCTGGGAGTGGGGGAAAATGTAATACAGGTCAGACAGGGAACAGTGCAAAGAAAGTTTTGTCTGGTACAGGAACAAGTGCTGCTTGCTCTGGAACTAGACAAGAAAATAACAACATGTACCAAGAAATCTTACTGTCTAAACTTTTCTATGATCCAATTATTGAAGATGTGGATACTGATATTGTTATGGCACCACCTCCCGAGTGTTTAGTGGATGGGTTAGAATTCCCTGCAGCATCGTCTTCTGGTGGTGTCTATCCACCACCAAATGCAGTTGCTGCCCCAGCAGGTGCAGGTGGAACGTATGATGCTTCACCAGTCAGCGTGACATTTCCTTCCATAAATGGAGGCATCACTATGTCCAATTTTCCCTCCACTTCGGATGGTAGTCCACCAATGGTGATGAAAGTTAGTCGTGTGTTGAAGAAGGATAGCTGTGGCAGTAATAAGACAAGTGTGGATAGTGTCAGTAGTTGTCATCTTATGAAACCGTGTGATCCTGTTGTTGTGCAGTGTGTTGCATTGCCTGATGTGTATAAAGAGAGGAGAAATCTGTCTATTTTTGGAATTCATCCTACTAAAGATGGTGGTCATGTGCTTGTAGTGTTGGGTTCTGCTAACTGTGATAGGGAAAAGACTTGTAATTTGGTTTCTGGTCATGATAGTATAAGATCTGCAGCAGTTAATTCAAACTGTGAAGGTAATACGATATTTGGATGCAGTGATAATGACAGTGACATGGATATTGATGTTGATGATGTGGTGGGAAACGTGGGACTGGCAATGAACACAAAATACAATTCTGTTGCAGGGGGCAAACCGGTTGAACAGTTTCGTTCTAGACAAAATTTTGGTTTCTGTCATGATAGTGATATATTTCAAGAGGGGTTAAAAATGCTAGACAATAGTGAGTGCAAAAGGACTGACATTTTATTGTGTAAGGGGAGTGTACTTCTAGTGTATGCACTTGACTTTGAAGGTGAAGTAGTGAAGTTGTGTGAGACACCTGTGAAGGTGAGGGATACTGGTGTATGTGGGGAGTGTCCTGTGGAAGTTACACTTCTTCCACTGTTAGAGAAGGAAGATAATGGTGATCCTTCAAATAACCTTCTGACCCCTGTAAAAGGATGCCCACTTGGATTGGCAGTGTTGGTTGGCAGAGATGGTGTTGTGAGAATTGTTGATGTGGCCACTTTGAAAACGGTTTCACAGGCAGTGCCGGAGAGGAAAGGAGCCAAATTTGTGTCTGCTGCATATTGCAATAGTAAGTAATAATTTGTACACCAGACTAGTCAGTACAGGGGGTCTGTGATTAACAAACCAGTAGGTTTCTTTACCCTGTTAGTAATTTGATCTGTTCATAAGTCAGAAGGAATTAATTATCTCTGAGGGTTCTTGAAAGTGAAAAAAAAAGGCAACATAGTTTTGAGACACACACACATGCATGAAATGGCATGGACCTGTGGACTCTTTGTTGCTGTTGTAAGTATGTGGGTAGTGACTGACTACCAAAACATACTGTACCCTTTTTTTGTAGTACTTGTTTACAGCCGCCAAATGCCTATAGGTCCTGATTTTTGTGAATAATGTGGAGTCATGGGATCTTGTTTGTAAGTATGGGTGGCTGGAGACTGCCTGTACTATACATAAAATATAAATAGTTACATAAAGATGTATGTGTACATGATATATACAAACTATAATTTTACTGCTTGCTTCATATGGGTATGAAATTTTCTCACTCTGATGGAATACCATAAAACTGAAAATAAACTGCTAAGGAAGGTGTTGCACCATAGGTAGAGAAAGTAACATGAGGGTGGAGAAAATTATGTAATGAGATGCCTCATAAAATGTTCCAGATTTTTGTGGTGATTTTTGTTAATCTGAAGATTTTCTTTCTAGTTTTTATGCTGTGTAGTGAGGTTTGTTTGTTTGTTCAGATGTTTTGGATGAGTGGCTTACTTCTCTGTGTGATAGTGTACCAACCAGTGAAGTTGGCTATGGTGGAACGCACCATAGTCCTTGGTCATCAGATACTGCTCAATGGCACTAGTATCTAGGCCAGAAAAGCCAGCTGTAGAGATCAAGCAGCACCCTCACCACATACACCAGAAAGATTCTCCTTAATTGTCTCATCCAGTCTGAAGGAAAGACAGTGTCAGACATTTTCCAAGAGCAAAATAATCTTGTCTTCCTGACACAGCACTACCTTAACTTTTACCCACAAGAATAAGGTGTGTTTGACCACTGTGTCCCTCACAGATGTCACTCTCTTTCCACAGCTACCACTGGTTGCGGCTCTGAAAAGGACTATTTTTTTGGAATTTTCACTCGCAACGACTCAGGACAAGGCCTGTCTTCTCCTGTCCCTTCTTTATCTGTGATAGGCTTAATTCCCTCAAAATTCCTTGTGTAGTCTTCCAGTAATGTGTTGTAGAAAAAGAAATGAAGTTGTCCTGCCCATGCCATGCAGGCATACAGAGGGTTGGAGGTACTGCTGTACTCATTCTTAACCTAGGCAGTAGATGGTGGTTAGTGGTAAATGTCACACATCTGGGAAAAAGCATGGTACCTGTTGAACAGGAGGTTGGGCAGGCCCTAGTGCCAGCCTGGACATTTTGGAGAAGAGCAGAATCTCTTGACCTTTCTGGAATTCAAACCCTGGATTGTCGAGCCTGTAGGCAAGTCACTACTGACTGACCTATCTGGGCTCCCACAATACTGTATGGTTGGTGACCAAATTTTATCCGAGTTATAATAGTCCTGGCATACAGTATGTGAAATCTTCCTTTCCTGTGGGACTGAGAAATTGTAGTTCTCCATCAGCATGCATATGCTGTCTCAGTAATGCTGCTTGGAGTGTGTAATGTTTAATGATGCTCTTTTAACTGCACAGGTTATAGCACTGATGAAGCACATAGCTTTTAATCAGCCATATCATCTGTCTTTAAGTTGTTTGCAAGTGTCACCACTGATGTGGTCATTGCACTTAGCAGCAGTTTACTTACTGTTTCACATGCTGTCCAGTGTCAGGATGCTGTTAGCTCTGCCGTCTGTGAGTGTGTTGATACTTCATATTTAGTGCGTTGATACTTAGTATTTAGAAGGAGAGGTGTTTGAATGTCCCTGCATTTGGAGAACAAAAATGGCTTGAAAATAATCATAGTGTCAAAACTTACATCAGTTCTTGATGGAATATGATGTTTTGAATATTGCATGTTGTATCTTGATGGATATGAATGTGGTTGTGATGAATCAGTAGTGGTCATTTAATGGCTGTGGCAGTTAGTGCCTCGCCTCTTAGTGCAGAGGGCAAAGTTCCATTCCTGGCCAGTCCTTGCTACCTTTGTGGTGGATTAAGTGGCAAAGGTGTATGTTTTTCTCTGAATATTTAAGTTTTCCCTTGTCAGCATCATCCCTTAAGTGCATCATCCCCATTTGTGAATATCTCACTAATGCTTCTATAACCTCAGAAACAGACATTGTCATTAAATAATCAAAACGCACACACACACAGTAAATCAGCTGAATGCAAGAGTATTGCAGAAAAAAGTACAGGCACCACCATTTTCCTGGTGGTATTTTAAATTTTTAATTTATATTTTTCTTTTTTTTGTTATGATGATGGTGATTGTTTTAGGCTGGTGTAATAAAACATGTTTCCTTCTACTCAGGCTTGGAGAGGCTGTGTGCCTGTACAGACAAAGGCTCGCTGCATTTCTTTGTGCTGAATGATGACAACAGTATTGAGGAGAGATATGAAGATGGCTTGAGCCATGGTAGTGACTTCTGCATCCCAGTGTCTTCACATCATCTCAGTCACCAGCAAGAGAGCAGGAGTGGTAAATCGCTACTTGCAACTGGTAGTAGTGAAGCTGCTGATTTGGCTCACCATTCCCTTAACACTGTGGCGGCAACTAGAATCACTATTTCACCTATTGGCACTATCAGTTCAAGGTAATTGTAAATGGATGTTGTTTATTGGTTCCTTGTTGTATGTTGTGTGTCAAAATGTTTAAAATATTTGGAGTATTAATGGGGGAGATACATCACACATATGCTGTACTGGCTGATACACACCTGTTGTTGTTTCATAGTACACTGCTTCATCCACTTCCACATTGCATGGTAATAACCCCTGAATCTTAAGATTGATGTTAACTTAAAAATAATTTCTGAGTGCAAGAATGCCTTATCAGAAAGCCAGTTATGGGCCATGATGTGATGTATGGGAAACACCATTTTTCAATATGTCTGTTGCTGTTATAGTGTGATGAAGTGTGTTTTGTAGTTTATGGAAGTCACTGGGTGGGTTAACTGGGAATTTTCATTCATAAAATTTGAGTAAAGTTTGTGCACGTTGTGTAGTGGGCATATCAACTTGGAAGTGCACAGGCATGTCAGTTGTGAGTATTTGTTGTTATACAGACTTGCAGCAAGTCTAGTGATGACAGAGCCCTCAGTTGAGTCTCTGTCATCTGCACCCTTGCAGGAAATACATGAACAGCCAATTAAGCAACAAAAGAATGACTCATTTGTATAGAGATAGATGCACATATGCACACTCTGACTGTTACTCATCGTGTCCTGCACAGCTGTATTAGTTCTGCTAGGCTTTGCGTGGTGTTATTTCTTCTTTTCTCTTCATGTATCAGAATTGACTGCCTCCTTTTTAGTTTCATCTTGAGCAGATTGTAACTGTTTACTGTTCACCTGTTGACTGATGTCTTGAGCAGATTCTTACTATTTACTGTACACAGTTTGAATAGTATTATGAGCAGACTTCCACTGTTGATTCTACCATTTGTGCAGTGTGTTGTATGTCTTTCATTGTTACATATGTTACACAGTTATTAAATGGCATGTGTCCATGCAGTGTCCACTTCCAGCATCTTGTGAATTATCACATTTACCTGACTGTAAGATCATAATTCTTTCCTGATTTTTTATGTGAAAAAAGGTGGTCGCCTTATAATGCTGCACCAAGTTCAATATGTTCTGTGTAGGGAATATCATGAAAATTGGAGAGTGTGGGTGTTACGATGGTGGGGTGGGGGGTGGGATACCATATTGGTGCAAGTATGTGTTTTGTACTGTGTCACCAGCATTTGCTGTTGGCTGTATGTAAGGTCTGTTACAAAAGTAAGACTGATTTTATAAAAAAAAAAGTTGCTGCTAAAATTTTTACTTTTCAACATAATCCCCTTTAAAGTAGTTCCCTTTGGAAGCAACACACCAATGGGGGTGGTACTTCCACCCCTGGAAGCATATTGCTGTAACTTTTCGTCTGTGAGGTCCTTCTTTGTGTCATTTACAGCTCTATGAATGTTGTTGTTTGTCTTGAATTGTTGTCCTCGTAGGCAGTTTGTGATCTTTGGGAAGAGAAAAAAGTCACATGGGGGACATATCGGGAAAACTGGGGCTGTGGAACCACTGCAGTATGTTTGGATGTCAATACCTTGCTCACAGGCAACACATTATGACAGTGCGCATTGTCGTGATGCAGTAATCCAAGTGTCAGCAATATCTGAATGCACATAATCCTCTTTCACAGCCATTCGTTGACTTTTCGATAGAAGATCTGGTTAACAGTTTGACCTTGAGGAACAAACTTCTATTGTACCACTTGATGATTGGAAAACAGACGAACATTGATGTTTGATTTGTTCTTACTTGCTTTCTTTGGACATGGCAAGTTTTGGCATGCTATTCTTCACTCTGGTGTTTTGTTTCAGGGCTGTACTCAACAACCCAGCTTTCATCACCTGTTGTTACTTGCTTAAGAATTCTGGCTTATTTTGAAGGTGGTCAGAGAGGTCCAAACTCACACATTGTTGTGATTTACCTTTTTTTGGGGGGGGGCGGGGAGTTTTTTTTAGCACAGTTTTGGCACAAACTTTCCAGATGCCCAAATGCTCTGTTAAAATTTTTAGGAAAGCTCAGTGACTCCTATTAAGTTCATTTGCTGTCAGCTGTTGATCATACTTGATCAGATCCTGTACCCTCTCCATGTTTCACTTGGTGTTGCCATGGCAGGTTTTCCTATGTTTGGTTAGTCTTCAACTTTCGAAAGGTCCTTGCGCCATTGAAAAACATGCACTTGAGATAAGTTTGGTCTCCATAATCTCTTGTAATGAATAACTAATGCACATAAAAAGTTAATTTCAAATTTGAGGAATACCTGCATTTGGAAGCAACAAGTTGCTACATCCTGCCTATGAAATACTTGCTCATCAGTTCATTATACTGCGAAT
>JGI20166J26741_11672696_pt1 | contig 11046 bp, 8 predicted proteins | sample TergutCu122P5_FD_26741 | JGI IMG/M metagenome (IMG submission 26741) | reverse complement strand
GCAGTAATTCCTGGTGGATTAACTAGTCAATTACAGCCTCTGGACATTTCAGTTAATAAACCGTTCAAGGGATTTATGCATGAGGAATGGGCAAAGTGGAATGAGGCACCAACTCATCACGTTACACCAGCAGGAAGAGTGAAACGGCCTTCGATTTCTAATGTTTGCGAGTTTGTGAATAATTCCTGGCAGCGACTTAAAAGTGAGACTATTGTAAAGTCTTTAAAAAAATATGGCATTCGCAATGCACTAGATGGAAGTGAAGATGACATTTTATATGAAGAAAGTGACGCATCAAGTGAAAACAACCATGAAGATGATTTTAGTGGCAGTGACGATTTTATGGGTTTCTATGATGAATAAATTATATTATGGTTGCTAATTTTGGTATGTAATAATCCTGTTTTCTTCCAATAAATTACTAAAATTAAAATACTTTCATCATTATTTTTTTCTAAAATTTATAACGAAAAAATTACGGTGCATCTTATGGGCCGGGAAATACAGTACTACACAAATAAAGCATGGATAAGCACATCATTTTCACAATTTCTTAAGTGTACTGGAATCTCAACTGGTGTGCAAGGTAGAAAGATTTTGTTCACTGTGGGCAACTGTGCTGCTCATCCACAGATCATGTCATTTCTATGGAAAAGAAAATCAGTGTATCAACCACCAAATTTCACACAACCATGATGCCTTCCAAGTGGACTGGATATAAATACATGGGGACGTCGATTTCAGTTCTTACACATCTGCAGAACATAAGCTTGCCATATGTGGCGTTTCCAGCACAAGAACTGTACAATGCTCATGTGGGTGACAGTAGCAGTGAGGAGGACAGAGATGAAAGTGACCTTGAAGCAGCGAAGAGTTTTGGCCAAATCCATGCTTCTTATGATACTGTTAAATCGTTCTTTTACGTGCACAGTACCCGTGGGTATAACAAACAGAATATTTTTTTAACTCTGAATTGGTATTGTTTTATGTAAGATGTAAGGTTTTTAACCAAATACCTGTCAGATTTCTCTGGAGACAAAGAAAAGTTATTTTCCTGCAGGCATTAATGTAACTTTTTATGTGTTTATTATTTTTCTAGGCCTATATGCATAATGTAAAATTTTAATTCTTTGTTTGCTCATTTTTCTGATACACTAAATGCTTTTCTTATAACTGATGTTTTCCTCCATTTATCAATTGTTCTCTGCAGTCCCTTCAGAAATAATGGATTACATTTTCACTATAGTAAAAAAACATGGGGGGAGGGGGGGGAGCAATAGTTGTGTAGCTGAAACATGTCACAACACAAGCTTCAAAATAATGTAATACCAGAAAGATGAATTATCAGACACATGCACCATAGTCACAAAAATCAACTACCAGTCTCATCACATTCATCTGTCACATGCAACAGTGCAACTCCCATCAGATGGACTTTCATGAATTTTCCTATTTGGGGGTTTACTAAAACTTAAACACATTTCAATTACTGTTAAAATCAGACAAAAAACAAGAGACATTTTTTACACACCTTTGAGTTATTGGTTTCTATACCCCAGACAAAACTGTCACATCTGTGAGGTACAAGCTGAGGCACAAGAAACAGCTGATGTAAAAAAATTACAAGTCTGTGCAATGTGAGGTATGAGCTAATGCCAACAAAACAGCTAACATAAAAATAACACAGGACTGCCCAATGACTCCCCTCCACCACCACCATCACCACTCTGGGAACACCTTCTCTATTACCCCATTTGTTACTTAAACACGAAAATCACGTAGTTTGATTTTAAAACTGCAAGAACCATTATAAGATAAATACCACACAATACTCTGACTACAAGCAACAACAATAACAACAACAATATGTTCGTTGAATTTAAATTTACTATCTATAATTATACCTAAGTACTTAGGTACAATTATAGATAGTAAATTTAAATTCAACAAACATATAAAATACAGATGCACTAAGCTAATAAATGCATTGTCCAAGTTGGCAAGAATTAACTGGGGAATGAAGCACGAGGAACTAAAAACAATACACAACGGCGCAGTACTCCCACAACTGCTATACGCAGCACCAGTGTGGACAGAACCCATTAAAAAGAATGCAACAAAGCCAAATATGTAAGAGTACAGACTTATTTGCTTAAGAATAATTAAAGCATACCGCACCATATCTCATGAAGCACTCTGCATCCTGACAGGACTAACTCCCATAAACATTAAAGCTGAAGAGGTTGTTACACTGTACAACATGACAACAGGAAGAAAGAACCAGGAATACCAGATTGACAAAGCAGAGAACCCATGGAACTGGCTTCACCCTGTGGATATGTTCAGTGTCACGGACACAAAAGACGACACCAAGGACCAATTGTGGCATATCTTCACAGATGGTAGCAAGAGCGAACAAGGGGTGGGATCTGGGGTTGCTGTATTTACATGGAAGGTCCTCACGGAACAACTCAAATTCAAGCTAGACAACAGGTGTTGTAACAATCAGGCTGAACAACTGGCTATTATAAAAGCACTTGAGGTCATAGAGTCACAACAAGAAAACCATAATGAACGCAGGACAGCAGTCATCTACACGGACATCAAGAAAACACTGGACTCAATAAGGAGCGCCAAAAATCACAACCACCTCATAGAAGAAATCAGGAACAGAGCAGCAACCCTGAACAAAAAGAACTGGGAAACAGAATTTAAATGGGTGAAAGCTCACGCCGGAATTTTCAGAAACGAAATAGCAGATCAACTTATGAAGAAGGTAACTCAAAACTACTATGTAACATAGAGGAGGGTACCAAAAAGCGCTATAAAAAAGGAAATCCGGAAAGAAAGCATAAGAAAATGGCAATGTCAATGGGAGGAAACAACAAAAGGGGCAAGTGTAGAAAGAAGACTGGCAGTGAATCTAAACTTAAGCCCAAAAGTAACAACAATTATGTCTGGCCATGGAAATATTCGATCATACTTACACCGATTAAAAATTATAGGAAGTCCAGAGTGCCCATGTAAACACGGCATACAAACAGTAGACCATCTGACATTCCAGTGCAATAGGCTAAAGAATGAAAGAGAAACTCTGAAGACCAATGTACTTAAAGTAGGCAAGTGGCCAGTAAGCAAAAGTGAACTAACCAATAGGTATGTGAAGCAATTTATTAGATACATAAACTCAATGGACCTTGAAAAGATAAATCATTCTAATAAACAGATGTAAATGAATGTAACAAGAGAACTGTATGATTACAACAGCATGTATTACTACTTACTGTAATGCAGCATGCTGAGGATTTAATAGTAATAAAAGAACAATAACAACAACAAAAATAATGAGAATATTTTAATTATTATATTACTGTACAATATCCGTTTACATCATTTATGCTTTACTTAACAACTTTCTCTACAGTTCAGGCTATACAGCATCTCGTGACAGGATGATGTGTGAATAATGAATTGGAAAGGGTGTGGTATAATGTAATCATGGCATTCACACCAAGTTAATCAAGAAACCCCCCCAAAATGTCAAAACAGCAAGTCTCCAGGTTTTACCCCAGGAATTTCCAATTAAGATGATGTGCTAACAATTCAATGATAACATCTGATGCATACAGTAGCCTTTTACTCTCCAAGACATCTATGTTTGACAGGGGAAGGTGTTAAACACAAAGCCATGGCAGATGTTACAAAACTGAAATGTCAAGATTCATACCTTTTCATAGAGGGGTGTATACAGTTTGTGATACTTGCATTCCAGTAAATGAACTTCTTCATAGAATTTGGCTTCAAGCATAGTTGTTTCTAGTTGAATTTTCTTAAGAGCTTTAATTCTACGCTTCACAGATGCAGGCAAATTCTGAAACAGATAAAAGTCACAAAAAATGAATTACTGATACCTCAAATACATGCAGAATCAGACATCAAATCCAGCAACCTAACATCATCATCACATTCATCATTTATGGCATTATATTTTAATCTGATGAAGCAGAGTCCTTGAAAAGCAGATGCTCAACTACTTATGAAATAGCCCACCTTTCATGGAACACAGTTCATTATACGTTTACAAGAATCTGCCAATGGTTCCTATACTCAGCTTGTAGAATAGATACAAAACTTTTATTTCAAAGTGCAGAAATCAGACTGCTTAAAGTATACATTTATTTATGACTGGAACTCTTACAACACCAGACAGCACAACTAACTCCTTTTTGTAGTTCATCCCTTACAGGCTGTGATATGTATTACTGTGGCAATGTACATGTGCCATACGGCTGGTAAAACAAAGTACAGTTAAAATACAGCACAGCCCTCTTAAGACATTTATGGAAGCAGAACAGTAAGATGTGTTCACATAACCACTGCTGCCGTGAAAAAGCAGAATTACACATTGAGTATGTGCATTCTTGCATTAGCTATCTAGCATGCCAGTCCCACCTTTCACATGCCGTATTATATGGTGATCTGTGGCCTGTCTGCCTACACCAAGTTTTTCCACATTATCTCATAAATGACAATTTCTGGACAAAATTTATTGAACATTAAAAGTGTACTTTCATCTTCTCTAAAACTTCGGACTGGAACATTTCTCATTCTAAGAAGAAGGGAGATATCACAGATTTTAATAATATTTTAATTTTCTTGACTTTCAAAAAATCCTAAAATATTAAATTTCATGACACTCCATCCAGTGGGAGCCACGCTGTTCCATGCAAAGAGACGGACAGAAACAACAAAACTAATAATCGCATTTCACAATTTTGCAAACACATCTAGTAATTCCATAAATTTTGCTAATTAAGAGGAAAAACTTCTTAATTGGACAAGCCTGAAAACAATATTATTTTGTAACTCTACACTCAAACTTACATTCCTTCTACTAGAATACTATTCTACATAAATTTTGCATTAACTGAAAGCTGGCCTCCTTGCCCAGCCAACACCTTTAGTTCTCCACGTGTCACTGGCCTTGGTATCCAGCACTTACCTACACAGAATTTCAGAGGAACTGTTATTCCATGAATAGTTTCAAGGACATCATAATGTTGCTGCTCCACATGTTAAGGCGAAAGTCCAAGCTTTCTGCCAGTATATCATCATATTTCATCTCAAGCATTAATAACTTTAAAGGCTACTGAAATTCAGATCATTTTTTCACTATATACATATATATTGAACTAAGTTTACTATGCCTGCAGCGCTGGGCACTTTCTGTATTTTATCATGAAAGGCGTAACTCGCTTATACAGTTTGAACTGTTACATCTTTAGGTCATTGTTGCATTTCATGTATATGAATTACACCTGTTGTGAAACATTCAGTCTCATAATGGAATTCAAAGGAGTTCCTCTACTCCCCAGCATAACTGTGCACAGTTAAGTTCATGTTGTTCTTTGTCAGCTACTATTTTGACCAAAGTAAATGGCCCTCTTCAAAGTAAGTTATCTCCAATTGCACTTATTCCATTCACACTGTAAACTTTTCATAGATTTCTGCCTGCAGACAAAACACGGAGCTGCAGTTTTGTATGTAATGGTGCTCTGTCACTGGCTGTAACCCAAGCTATTACGCCTGTAATCACATGTAATCACTCTCATGCTTTCAGTTACAGCTTGTAATACTCTGTACATAAGAATGTTTTGTGCAAAGAGATTCAAGCGTGGAATTTTAATCAAATTCTTTACTCTTAGCTGAACTCACTACAAAGTTTTTGCCTGTGAATTCTACATTAATTTGATTTCCCAGAAATTTTAGCAAAGTACTGCACTCACTGACAAACTGTATAAAAGGGACATTTGAAATATTTAATGATAAATTCACATACTTTGCTGAACACAGCATCCATTACTTCATTTTAAATTTCGTATTTCTACATACTCATGGCATTTTTAGTAAAACAAGGAATCTTTTGGGGGAAAATATTTACATGTCCTCCAAATGTTGAGTAAGGTTCCTATTAAATGCCCTGTCACTGAAGTGTTATATGATTCACTTTCACCATCAAAGTACATTTAAAATTTTACCTTGTCTGGTGATTTTGAAATATTCTGGCACACAACAGTTTTCTTACAAGAACAACAGGTACATGAAGAACCTGTTCTTGACAAGAGTGTTCCATGAATACCGACTTCTCACTCAGCATTACAATTTTAGCCTCAGTACTGTCTCATATTTAAGTCCACACAATAAGTTCACAAATTATTTTTTAGTGAGGAAAATAGCATCCACTATGTGTATATTACATCCAATTTGTCTTGAACTGAAGGCAGGTTTTTATGTAGTATGCAAGCTGAATGCACATTCAATAATAAAGGGCTATATAGGATGTCAACTGTACACACAAGCAAGTTACAGTTGACACAAAGTATATAAATTTTCAACACTGCAGACAGTTAGTTACAACACACCCCATTTAACCAAATGATAAACCACCATTAATTACATACAGGAAATGACCATGAATCATTCTGTGTAACATGCACAAGTGGAAATTCACATATAAAAGAAATGGAAATTGATGGCAGAGCAGTCAGAATGTAATGTCACTTCCCACCATATGTTTCCCAAAACTAACACTGAGTTTGCTTATCTGTACCCTTGACCCATGGTGAAAACCTTGGAGACAAATCTTTAAGAATTGTGAGCGTAATTTCATAAGTGCACATTGGCAACAAATTAGATTAAGGGGCAAATGGTTAAGATTTTGATGAGATAACTTTGTGAGTGAAGAATTCATTGGATCATGGAATTTCTGTACTTCTCAGGCACAACATTTTTTTTATATGGAAAATGTACATTAATCATGTGGGGAAACTTTTAGTACTAAATCATTCTCACTCCTGAAGTGAAATATTTCTTCAGCAGGGAGGCCTTAGGTGGGTTACACCAGATAGCCACCAGCCCTGTACAAACATTAAAATTTAAAATCCCCTACTCCCAATGATAAACTGTTACATCCAAATCAAATTACAGCTGTCAGTTACACAGTACTGGAAGACTTAAAATTCCTATTCTTAATCAACAGTTACAAATGTGTTACAACACAATACATTCAAATCAACCCTGTGAACATTAATAACACCTATACTTTATGTTATAATATAAAACTTCTTTTCTTATAACGAATTAACTTTGGGCAAACATACAGAAAGGAAAGAAAAACATAAGGAGAGCACAAAAATTTGCAACTGGTGTAGCCACAGTCTTCTGGGATGTTACAATGTGCTGCTGCCAAAGTAGTTAGTCCTGTATTTACCCAAATGCAAGAAAACTAAACTAAGATGATGCCCCCAAATAATACCAGTCTGCCAAGGGAAAATGTATTTATCCAAATCCAAAACAACACCCCAAAAATAAAATAGTCTGCTAAGCAAAAATATTACACTATTAATTTCATACACATAATACACACAACATGTCAGATTCTATCTACCTTTACCAATCACTATCACTGTCTCCATCTTCACTGTCATTCCATGATATATCATCATCAGTATCATCCCGTGCATTAGATATACAGCACTGCTACAAACCCTTCACAGTCACGTATGGTGAGAGGAATTGCCATGCTGTTACGATCTATACAGACTAAATAATATATTTATATTTCTTGGTTTATGCACTTACTTTAACACATGTTGATTCACAATTTTCTCAACAGGTGGTGTTAAGAATTTGAAATATGTGTGTTCAGGAATTTTGTGTTGCATGCGTGGTCTGATCACTCTTTGAGTTCGCGGCTCATTTTATGGTTTATAATTTGTGGATTGGTCCAGGTTTTAGTTTTTACTCTTGTAGTTCATTTTTAATTTATCAGTAGCCATTTTCATATTTCTACCCTTGGACTATATCCGCTCTCAGGGGCATATCTTAACCAGTTTACTGTTGGTATGGTGCCCAGTGACTCAAAATAACTCAAAGGGATCCACCAGGCTAGGTGCTTCTTTGCCTGAAGATGGAAACATGGCATCTGAAATGCTATGTTTCTTTAAAAAAATTAAACGATGTCTGAAAAAATAAGATTGTGTCAGTTAATGTTACTCATGTTTGTTCTCTCTTGTCTACACAGGATTTGGTGATGCAGACCTTGGTTTGGCTCCACATGGTCCAATGCAGAGTGATCTGCTTTGGCGTGGTCCAGTTCAGTGCTTCATATGTGAATTTGAGACAACCTCACATATTTAAGCAGAAAATTTAAGGAGAAAACCTCATCTTGCATTTGCTTAAATATAGTAATTCCTGACATTCTGAAAAATCATAACCTTCAACTTCAGGGTAAGGAAGTACAAGAAATCACTAACTGCTTGACCCTGAAGGCACTACAATCCTTCAAAACACAGGGAACTACCTTCCCAACAACAAAACGTGACATCCTAAATCTTTGGTAGAAATCTTCTTAGTTGTGGTTGTGAGAACCTTAATCTCATGTTCCACAGCAACACGCTTTAATATTCATCTCCTTTTTCACTGCAGAAGTTCTTTTATCAAAATTCTCAACTGATATATGCAGGAAAGAGATCAAAGACCTGAATATGCCACAATGTTATGTTACATGTACACTGCGTAACATTTTTCTGGAATGTTTAAGCACGTTGGTAACAGTGACTTGGGCTTCCGTGACTCATTTTAATAAAAGGCAAATTGTAACACTAAGATGAGAGTAACACCAATACAAATACATAATAATAGCTAGAATGGTTAAAATTATTGCTACATGAAACAAGAAACATAACTGCACTAACTATTACATATTAGTGCAAGCAGAAAAAATCTCATGACATGAGAATGCATTTGATTAGATTCTTAAGTTGTCTTTTAGTTCAAATGTAATTTCAATTAACTTACTTTGCAAATTTCTCTCTAACACAAGAATGCTGAAGGTTTAATTTTATCTCCTCCCCACATTCCAAATGTGAGGTTATCACTGTACTGGTAACATTTCAAGTTGGCTTGTGGCTGCAAGGGTAATGCTTAGGCACAGGCAAATGGGTGAGCAAAAAGTGTTTCCAGTCATGACACAAGTCAAATTCCGAAAAAATATTTACAAATCCATTACCTCCAGCATTTCTGCATGCAAACGCCCCTGCAAAGCAGCCAACATTTCTGGGCGCTGCAGGACTTGTTCTGTGATGCCATCTACACCAGTTTGCTCCTCTTCTTCTTCATCCACAATTTCATATCGCGCATCCTCAAGTATTTCTTGCTCTGACATGGTTTATACCGAACTGAAATATGGCATGTGATTTAACACTTAAAATGACAAAAGCACACTTTCCACAGAAAACACACTCAAGATGAAATTCTACGATTTTCATAAACTATTTCCACTGCGCTGTGAATACACACAACAAATAGAGAACAAGTTCTGCTTTATTACGTCTCTCTTCCAAGGGTCATGGTCGATCCCAACTTTGAATATGTTAACAAACTTACCACAATTAAACTTTATACTCTAAACTCCTTCTGACATATGCATTATTCAGTACAAATGGGCAGTATACTAAAAGACTGATTAATCTTGCTAATATAAAATAACACTTAGAATGTCTACGGTCTTCATGCATGTGGATACCATTTTCGAGTCACATTTTGCACTTTAAGATACTTAAAAATAAGATAAAAACAAGAAGCTACGATAACACATAAAAGTGCATTACAACTATAACATAATTATCTTATAAGAACATATAATTCCTCGCTGAAATATAAATTTACATCCCTTCTTTGTCTCACCTTTTTACCGCTCACACACTTTCAGAGAAGTAAAGGCGAAATATTCAATCAACAGTGTGTCCAACATTACGTCTAAAATATCAACCAACAAAAATATATTTACGATACAAGAAACGTTTTAACTTCAATAAATGTCAAATTGATTAAAACAGAACAGTTTTGCATTAGTTAAGTGTTTCAAAACATATCCATGTTTGCTAAAAATATATGTTAAAGACAACATAATTGTGGTACTGACCTCATAGGCCTCACAACAAATGCGGTTCGCTAGTTCGCCGCTCGTCACTGTTACAGGTAGATGACGCTTAGCTCAGCGCGGAGGTTTAGGATGTATATGTTGGCCAACTAACTTCACTAGTACCAATTAATCAGTATTCTTATTCAACCTGTAACGAGGCTTGCGTTTTCTCGTATCATACCAGTGAAATGCAGCATATTTCAGCGTTCCTACAAAATCTGTGCATACTAAAAGTTGATATTAAGTTAACTTGAACACGAAGTATAAATACATTGTCATCCACGGATGTCGTCCTTCTCAATATCCAAAATAAACTTGTCTATATCCAAGACATACAAGTTGAAATATTTGGAAAACGTTAGTTTTGGCAAAAAGACTACATCTGAAACCGCGACAAGCGAATTGTGTATGACCGGCCTCACGGTTGTGGGTATATACTTGGTATAGAGTGGGTTAAAAACTTGACCTTGAGATCGGTAATCTTGACTGAGGTTTTTCATGGTTTTCTTCCAAAAATTAGGACCTTTATATGATGCCACATCTTGGAATCCAGTACTGATACTGAGATCACGGTCCTTGAAAACGTACCTTGTACATACTGCATGGTATCACACCCCACAATCAATTTATGAGTATATTCCAGTAGTTCATCTTGAACTCACAGCACACTTAGGTAAAATATAGAATTTCATTACAGCGATATCAAAGTAAGTAATTTCAAACAAGGTATGTCTGTAAGAAGGTAATTCTGAGTCAGTCGTACTGACAATTATAAAAGTAAGTTCTTCCAAAACTAGATTTTTAACCCTTTCAGACAGATATATCTGAAAGTATCCTGTGACAGTATTCCCCTTTTCCAAAACATATCCTCGTTCTGATGCAAAATTATGCCTGAGCAGATTTTCTTTGGAAGGTGCAATGTGTGTGTTCTTGTTCATTGACCTCACCAGAAAGAGAAATAATTCATTCATTCATTTATTCACATTCCATAGATCATACAGATGTGGAATTTGTCATCAAGTATAAGTATAAATGATTTGTCATCAATATAAGTATAAACA
>JGI20166J26741_11672585_pt1 | contig 11046 bp, 6 predicted proteins | sample TergutCu122P5_FD_26741 | JGI IMG/M metagenome (IMG submission 26741) | reverse complement strand
GTGGACGAATGGGTCGCCGACGTCACCCGCAAGGGCGCCTCGTACCGCCCCAACGTCGAGCGCACCAAGTTCCTCGTCACCGAGGACGGTATGCCCTGACAGGGAATGTCGGACGGCGCGAATAGACTGACAGGGTCAGCGTCCAAGTGAGAGGCACCCCATGAAACGAAGCATCGCGCCAAGCACCAACCTGGTGTTGAGCCTGCGCGACATGGGCTATACGCTGGAGACTGCGCTGGCAGATGTTATTGATAACTCTATCTCGTCTGGCGCGACCCGCATCACTATCATGTCCCCTCCGACGTCTCCACCCCGCATCACGATAACAGACAACGGCAAGGGACTGACGGAGGAGCAGATACAAGACGCTCTGACATTGGCCCGGTTGTCACCCGACGTCGTTCGCCTGTCAGATGACTTGGGCCGGTACGGCATGGGGATGAAGACCGCTTCTTGGTCGCAGTGCCGTCGTCTGACACTGGTTTCCGCCGTGGACGGCGACGTGCATGGCGCCACGGTCGACTTGGATGATATCCACGCGAGCAATGAGTGGGTCGCCGACTTCCTGGAGCCGAGCAGGATAGCAGAGCTCCCTGATATTGCGACTCTGCCGCAGACAGGGACAATGCTGGTTTGGGAGGCCTTGGACAGGGTAGTCGCCGAGTCCGATGATCATGCGCTGACCGAGTTAGCGAGCAAACTGGGGCAGGCCGCTGCACATCTCGAACTCGTCTTCCACCGCTTCCTCACTCATGAAGCGGGCCACCCACAGATAGTCATCACGCTCAACAAGAGGGATCTCGAACCGACTGATCCGTTCGCTAGCAGGCACCCCGCAACTCAACGCTCGTCCGAGGAGACGATCCGGCTGGGTGACTCGGGCGATGTCACGATCCAGGCGTTCACTCTTCCTCACCACAGCAAGATCTCGGCAGAAGCCAGCGAGCGGTTGGGTGGCGCCGAAGGGTACGTCAAGAACCAGGGGTTCTACCTCTACCGAGAGCGCCGCCTCATTCTCTGGGGCACCTGGTTCCGACTGACCCGAGCCCACCCCACACTGAACCTGTCACGGATCAGGATCGATATACCGAACACGATGGATGCCCAGTGGCACATCAACATCATCAAGGCCTCGGCCCAGCCCCCCCGAGTCGTGCGTGATCGGCTCAAGCAGATCATTGACTCCTTTGTGGCGCCCTCAAGGCGGATCTATAGGCATCGTGGATACACTCAGACTCAAGACGAGTATGCTCCAGTGTGGATGCAGAAGACCGCTGCGGGACGTGTCTCTTACCAAATCGTTGACTCGCATCCCCTCATTGCTCGGTTCCGTGACGGCCTGACTCGAGAGCAGAAGGACACATTTCGAGCCGTGCTGGAAACGGTTCAGTCTTCGGTGCCGATGGATGCGCTGACACTAGCCCTGGCAGACGGGGCGGACAAGGTGGACACAGGAGCCATCTCCGCTGAGTCCCTTCGGGTTCTCTTTCTGGCGATCGTCCCAATGCTTCTGCAAACAAAAAAGGAGACCGACGTGTGGGAGCAGCTTCGACGCAAAGAGCCGTTCAGATCCAACTTGGACCAACTCGACGGGCTAATCACGGATTGGAGCCAGCATGAGCGGGATTGAGGCGACGTCCCCAGCCAGCGAGATCAAGCGCATCGTTCGCTTCCTTCTCAGCTTCTCAGTGAACGACTCGGGCGTCATCACCGAGCACGAACTTGAGGCAGCTTTGCAGGAGGCGAAACTGTTCGCGGAGAAGCGGGGGCTTGACCCGGCACTGGTAGATGACATGAGGGACATGCTGAAGGAGCGCTTCTTGGTCCAGTGGAAGGCGAGCAGCATCCTCCATGACGAGGACTTCAGGCCCTGGTTGGGCGAAGCCAGCTCCACCATTGACCCCTTCTATTGGGCCAGGTACGGTGTGTACCTTGGGGAGGCGAAGGGCTGGCCTGAACACATCGTGACCCGACTCTCAGATGAGTCGTTCCAGGTGCTCAACCTCTGCGGTAATCCTGCAGAAGAGGCCGACTGGGACAGGCGGGGCCTCGTCATGGGCAACGTCCAGTCGGGCAAGACCGCAAACTACATTGGCCTGATCTGCAAAGCGGCAGACGCAGGCTACAAGTGCGTCATCGTGATCGCCGGAACGACGACTGACTTGCGTAACCAAACGCAGACCCGCATCGACGAGGGTTTCGTCGGGTACGACAGCTCACGGTTCAGCGACACATCCGTCGATCCAATACCATACGTGGGTGTGGGACTGATCGACTCGGCACGTCGTCCGACATCCCTGACCAACCAGCACAGCGACTTCAACAAGAACCGGGCCCGTTTAGGCACTCCATTGGAGAACTCTCAGGAGCCGGTTGTCTTCGTGGTCAAGAAGAACGCGAGTGTGCTCAAGAACCTTCTTGACTGGCTGACGAACAATGGCCTGAACCAAGGAGCGACGCGCATCAACCAGCCGCTTCTGCTGATTGACGATGAAGCCGATAACGCCTCAGTCAACACGCGGTTTCGTAAGGATGGCGATCCCGACTACGACGTCACGGCCATCAACCGGCGGCTTCGGGAGATTCTGAGGCTCTTCAGACGATCCTCCTACGTTGGCTACACCGCGACGCCGTTCGCAAACATCTTCATTGATCCAGATACTGACGCTGAGATGCTCCGAGATGACTTGTTCCCGAGGAGTTTCATCGTCAGCTTGGACAGCCCCAGCAACTACATGGACGGTCGACGCATCTTCATCGACGATTCGGACGAGATCGTTCGCGAGATCAGCGACACGCAGCCAAGCCTCCCCGCGCAGCACACCAAAGACCTCAGAGTGACGGCTCTCCCCAGATCACTGAAGGAGGCTGTCCGCGCTTTTCTTGTCACCGTGGCAATCAAGCAGTTGCGGGGACTAGGTGATGAGCACTCCTCAATGCTCATCAACGTGTCGCGCTTCATCGGTGTACAAGACCAGGTGTGGAATCTAGTGACGCAGTACGTCGACCAGATCAAGAACAGCTTCAGGGTGTACGGGGCATTACCCGCGGACCAAGCGCTTGGTGACCCAACGATCAATGACGTACACGATACCTGGGACAGGGAGTACCATGCTTTGGGGCCTTGGGGGGAGATCCAGTCCGCGCTCCAGAGCACAGCCGGGAGTGTTGAGGTCGTCGAGAGGAATGGGCCCTCGAAGCACGCGCTCGCCTACGAGAACTACCTCAACGGGCGCAAGGTCATCGTGGTCGGCGGTCAGGCCATATCACGGGGCCTTACGCTGGAGGGACTGACGATCAGTTACTACCTCAGGCGCACGGCCATGTACGACACGTTGATGCAAATGGGGCGGTGGTTCGGCTACCGGAGCGGGTACGAGGACTTGTGCCGAGTGTATATGCTGCGGGAGACGGCCGAGCACTACGGGCATGTCACGGAAGCCGTTGAGGAGCTCCGCGACGAACTGCGATACATGCAGCAGGTTGGCGCGACGCCTAGAGAGTTTGGACTGAAGGTGCGCAGCCATCCGGACAATGTGCTGATCGTCACGGCCAAGAACAAGATGGGCTCCGCAGAAAAGCGAATCATTCGGGTCTCGTTCTCGATGGAGTTCATTGAGACGAGCACTCTCGTCCGGGATGAGGCGGCAAGATCCCAGAACCTGGCCTTGGCAAAGGCGCTTGCCGCCTCGCTCGAGAGCAGCGGGGCCTCTCTCTCGCGTCCCGGCGGGTCAAGTCACCTTCTCCTCACCGAGGTGCCGGTCGGGTTCGTCTTGAACTTCCTGCGGCACTGGAAGAACGCCCAAACAAGCTACCGAACGGAGCCTTCGGTGGTGTGCGACTACGTCACACAGCGCGCGGAGGACGAACTGAGCTTGTGGGATGTACTGTTCGTCGGCAAACGCGAGGACGCGCGATCGTTGTCAGTTCGTGTCGGCGGAGAGGAACTCTTCTGCCGTCGGCGGAACGTGGCCGACACTTCGAGTGACCGGTACCTCAAGTTCCACAACGCCCGGGTTGGCGAGCCTCTTGACGAGTCGTTCGGCCTTCCCAGCGAGGAGGCTGCCGAGATCCGGGACGCTTACAGGGCAGCGAACCCGACACGGAAGACCGTGCCTGGGAATGCGTACCGGGGCAGGCGAAAGCGGCCCCTGCTAGTCGTGCACTTCCTCGACCTCGATGCGGTCCCAGGCGCTCCTGTCGTGGCTTGGGGAGCCAGTTTCCCTCGCACATCGCGGGACACGGATGTGGCTGAGTACGTGATCAATGCCGTCATGAGGAAAGAACTGGACGCCTACGTGGAGACCGAGTTCGAGGTGGACGGGTCAGACGAGGGGGAGAAATGATGGCCGGACCTCAGGAATATCCGTGGGACTCCCTCAGCAAACCTACGGAGAGAGCCGTCTACTCATCCAGGATGGTTGATCCGACGTCTGATTGGTTCATCTACTGGACCGTTGATGCCGCGGGGCGTGAGGGTCTGCTCGTGAACGGAGGAGCCGACAGGGGCGATCCCAGGCAGCGGCTTCCGAGATTCAGGGAGTTGCTCGTCTCGTACTTCGGGCCGGACACGGGTGAACTCGTCCTCACATATGTCCTCCTCAATCATGATCTGCGGAGGGTCTTCCTCGAGTTCTGCAAGGGGCTCACTGCCTATGCGTCAGCCGCGGCCAATGAGGCAGAGTTGCTGGAGCGGGCCGTCCGGTACACGTGGAGTTGGAGGCGCTTCCTCAGGGGCAAGCAGGACGGACTGACGCCCGAGGAACAGCGGGGACTCATTGGAGAGCTAGTGTTCCTACAAGAATGGCTGGCACCGACACTGGGTTGGCACGACGCGATCCTCGCATGGGGCGGACCAAAGGGGACACCCAAGGACTTCGCGTGGGCAAGCACCGCGGTCGAGGTGAAGACCCACGTTGCCACAGCCCAGCCGGTGGTCCGGGTATCCTCCGAGCGCCAGCTCGATCCCGAGGGGCTAGACAACCTCTACCTAGCGGTCGTTCCGTTCCAGACTGAGCCGACCACCACGGGTTCGCGCTCCCTCCATGAGGTCGTGGAGGCTGTGCGTACGAGCGTCGAACGGCGCGCCCCAGAGATGGTCGACGATCTGGACAGTCGGTTGGATGGTGCCGGCTACACGGTTGCCGATGATTACTCCGAGTCTTGGGCGACCGGCCCGCTGAGCCTCTACCTCGTGCGCGACGGATTCCCAGCAATCACAGGCAAGGACATTCCGTTGGGGGTCTGTGAGGTCCGATACGCAGTATCGCTCACGGAAGCGAGGAGGTACTGCATCGACCCGGACGTGGTGTTCCCGGGGAGGCGAGACACTTTGGATAGGGAGGACTGATGGACATCGTGGACTACCTGCAGCAACTCGCTCAAGACGTCATGGCGAAGGCGGAGACCCAGGGTCTGCTGCAGGAGGAAGCGTTCTTCGACGTCGCCACCGATCTACTCATCGACTGCGGTGAACTCAGCGAAGCGCACTACGCTCAACACAGACAGACGGGCGTTCAGGTGGATGGGTACGGAGGGCTCCCGAAAGACGAAGACAACACCCTGAAGCTAGTCCTCATCGACTATGACCCCCATCTCGATCACGTGTCCACCCTCACAACAACGGACGCCCAAGGTGTCGTCAAGCGTGGCCAGGGCTTTCTGCGCAGAGCGTTGGACCCGGGGTACACCTCGTCACTCGAGGAGTCGACGGAGGTCTATCGCCTCGCAAGGCTCATGGAGAGCCAGTGGGACGACATCATCAAGATCAGGTTCGTGCTGATCACGAACAAGGTGCTAAGCGCGAGGTTTGACCCCAATGCCATCCCCGTGGGCACCGTCAGGGGCGACACACCCGTGCTTCTGAGCATCTGGGATCTGCGCCGCATGAGCGAGGTTGTCAGCCAGACCTTGGAGAGGGAGCCACTGTCGGTGGACTTTCGGGGGATGGGGTATGACGTCTCGGTTCTACCAGCCAACACAGCGGACAGTGACTTTCCGTCGTACTTGGCGGTGCTACCAGGTCGGGCGCTCGCCGACATCTATGACCGGTACGGTACGCGACTCTTGGAGCAGAACGTGAGGGTCTATCTCCAAGCCCGAGGCAAGGTGAATCGCGGCATCCTGACGACTATCCTGGACAGGCCCGAGATGTTCTTTGCCTTCAACAACGGCCTGACAGCGACTGTGGAGGCCTTGGAGACGGAGCCTACCCCCGATGGTCTGAGGATCACAGCTCTGCGGAACCTTCAGATCGTCAACGGTGGCCAAACAGCGGCCTCAATCCATCTCATGAGCGAGCACAGCCGGAAGCGGTGGAGAAGAGGGTGGGAGCCGGACCTGTCCAGGGTGTTCGTCCAAGTGAAGATTTCGATCGTGCCGCCTGATAAGGCTAGTGACATTGTGCCGAAGATCTCACAGTTTGCGAACAGCCAGAATGCCGTCAGCGACGCTGACTTCTTTGCCAACCACCCATACCACGTCGAGATGGAGCGATTTGCCGAGCGCCTCTACGCGCCACCGAGGTCGGGAGCCTTGACATCGACCAAGTGGTTCTACGAGCGAATGCGCGGTCAGTACCAGAACGCCAGGAACCGACTCTCGGGAGCTGACCTGCGCGAGTTTGAGGCCAAGGTCCCTAGGTCGCAGGTGATCACGAAAACCGACTTGGCCAAGTTCCTCATGCCCTGGGATGGTAAGCCGGAGGTGGCTCAAAGGGGTGCGGCCAAGTGCTTCATGGAGTTCGCCGCATACATCCGTGACCGGTGGGATCGTGACAAGTCGTTCTGCAACGAGGCATACTTCCGGACGTGCGTGGCCAAGGCGATCATCTTCAGGCGGACTGAAAGGATCGTCAGCGATCAGCCGTGGTACGAGGGCGGAGGAAACCGTGCCCCGATCGTGGTTCACACGCTGGGCAAGCTCGCCGCTGACCTCACGCGGATGGGGCGCGCATTCCCGTTTGATCGGGTGTGGCGGGAGCAGAGAGTGCCGGACGTAATGGACACGGTCTTGGCGTCGCTGACGACTGTGGTCAAGGACTGCATATTGGATCCGCCCACGGAGGGACAGTTGCCGACTGAGTGGGCCAAGCAACCAGCATGCACGGCACGGGTGGCGGCTCTCCCCTTCGTCTACACCGATGGGTTCTTGGAGGAGATGCTTACTCTGGAGGAGCACAGGGCAGACATCCGAGTGGCGAAGAACGATCAGCGACTGACCGAAAGCGTCAGCGCCGAGATCTTCGTCGTCAGTCAGGGTCCCGCATTCTGGGAGGGTGTGCGGGACTGGGGAGCTAGTCGAGGATATATCAACGAGAAGGACAAGGGGATCCTCGCCTCTGCGATCAACGGCCTACCCTCGGAGAGGCAGGCGGACTACATCTGGAGGCTATGGAATCGGCTGCAGCGGGAAGGCTGTCCGCTGATTCCCGTCGAGACGCGGAAGGAGGGAGATGACTGCGACGACCATGAAGAGCCAACGCTCTGATGTGCTCGTACTTCCTGCTTCCGATGACGCGATAACTCGCGAGGACTTACGGCAGTGGGCGACCGACCAAGTTACAGCCGGTCGTCGCCTCGCCATCGACCTGTTCGCTGGCGCTGGCGGTTTGAGTTTGGGGATCGAGGCCGCGGGCTGGACAGTCGCGGCGGCGGTCGATGTGAACGAGCGCGCGCTGGAGACCCACCGCCACAATCTGGGCGGCTTGGCGCTGAACGTGGACCTAAGCGATCTGACCGCGCGAGAGAAGTTCATCGAGATGTGGCACGGGATACGAGTCGACTTGGTCGCTGGCGGGCCTCCGTGCCAGCCGTTCAGCCGCGCCGGACGCAGCAAGATCCGCAGTCTCATTGACGCCGGGGTGCGCGACGAGTGCGACCACCGGAAAGACCTGTGGCGGGCTTTCCTGGACACCGCTCTGAGACTTGCGCCCCGTGCGATCCTGATGGAGAACGTCCCCGACATGGGGCTGGGGGACGACTTCAGGGTTGTTCGGTTCATGGTGGACGAGCTGGAAGCCGCCGGGTACGAGACGCAGCTCCACCTGGCTGATGCTTGGCGAGTTGGCGTGCCCCAGCACCGGCAGAGGCTGCTGCTGCTTGCCCGGAACGATCACCACGCCTTCGCGCCGTTCCCCCAGATTGACACGGTTGACCTTGACACCAGCATCGGGGACCTACCCCGACTCAACGGGTCTCAGGGCGGGCGCCAGCTCGCGTATGATTCACCAGAGCATCCGGGCTGGTTCATGCAGCGCATGCGTGAAGGTGCGCCAGAGCGGGTCATCCACGATCACATGACACGAGCGGTCCGTGACGATGATCTCGAGGTGTTCGGAATGATGACTCCTCAGACCCTATACAGTGCCATCCCGGAACACCTCCGTCGGTATCGCGCTGATTCCTTTGACGACAAGTACAAACGTCTCGACGCCAAGGGGCTCAGTAGGTCAATCACAGCGCACATCGCAAAGGACGGATACTGGTACATTCACCCCACTGAGGATCGCACTCTGACCGTGCGCGAGGCGGCCCGCATTCAGACATTTCCGGATCGGTTCCGGTTCGCCGGGACACGGAGCGACGCATTCCGTCAGATCGGCAACGCTGTGCCTCCCCTGCTGGGACAGGCGGCAGCAAGCGCGCTCAGCCCCACCACCCCTGAGGTGAAGGAGCACGTGCCGTGGAAGGAGGTTCGCACGCAGCTGGCTGACTGGGCAAACGAGGAGGCGAAGATGCGCTGGTATGCCTTTCCGGGTCCAGCGATAACTCCGCCGGTCGCACTGGTTGTCGCTCTCCTGAGTGGGCGGCGACTTGCCTTGAACGTCGTTGGCGCGGCCGCGGCACCTTTGCGGAACCTACGCTCCGTCAGTGAGACTCCATATCAGGAAGCCTGTGCCGAGCTGCCTAGGCGACTGTCTCAGGCATTGACGCCCATGTTGCCTCTTGTGGGGGAGCAAGATGCCTGGGACAGCCTGGATGAGATTGAGCAGACTGCAGCGCTGGGACCTGCTCAGCGGCGCCTCTTCAGGCTTCTCCTGGGTGAGGACATCATGCTCCAGTCGCAAGATGTCTTCAGGGTCACCGCCCGAGTGTTCAATAGCCGCAGTGACGAGACCAACCGGCTCACGAAGGGGCGCCTAGAGTTGGCCCGTCTCATTGGCGGTGGGGAGAGCGCCCCCGTGCGCATGGCCGCCGTGAGGCTCCTGGGAAACACTGCCTGCACGCCAGGACGGGTGCTGTGTGGAACATGTCCCCTCACTGGGGTGTGTCTCACCGCCCGAGTTCCTCCGTCCGAGACTACATCGTGCCCAGAGGGGTAACGCACGCCCGACGCGGGCGCTGCGGGCGGCGTACGCAGACACAGCATGGCCCCGCGGTCGAAGTCGGTCGTCTTCGCTCGCTGGTGGGTGACCGCTACCGCACGCTCAGTAATGCGCCACGGTTCTGGCGTTGTGAACCGCTGCTTCGACGATTGACGCCATTCTGGCAACAGTCTCGTGTTCCCACAAGCGGATTACCTGCCAGCCGGCGGCCTTGAGCAGTTCGTTGGTTGACCCATCCCTCGCCGAGTTTTCCTGGATCTTGGCCTCCCAGTACTCCGAGTGGTTCTTGGGCGCTGTTCGGTGTTCTGGGCAGCCATGCCAGAAGCACCCATCGACCATGACGGCGATCTTGACTCCCGTGAAGGCAATGTCGATTGTTCGATGCCACCCAGGCAGAGGAGCCAGTCCAACTCGGTACCTGAGGCCGCGGCGAAAGAGCTCGCGTCGGAGGGCCATTTCGGGCCCTGTGTCGCGGCCCCTGTTCGACCGCATTGTCCGCCTTATGGGCTCGGACGACGCCCATGACTCCGCCTGCACCATCCCATACTATGCTGACTCGGCAGCGTGGCTCAGGGTTTCGTCGAAAAGGCTTGCCTAGCCGCGGTCGTCGACGGCAGCCGAACACAGTTCGGTCCGCTGATCCTCGTTGTCCGTGCAAATAGCGCACCGCCGTGAAGCGTTTCAGTCGACGCATGACGGTGGCAGTCTGACTAGTGGGCGTCTCGGCGATCTCGGCGTCGCGCCGCCTCGAGCCGGTCGGACAAGAATGCCCGGGCCACCGCATCGTACCCGTGGGCGCGGCTGAGACCGGCCAGCCGGGCGTCAAAGTTGTCGTAGCTCCGTCCGATCGTGAGGAACTCCCCGTAGAGCTCCACGTACGGCGCGTCGGCCCGGGCGGCACGCTCTTGCTCTGCGCTCGCGTCATACGGCACCCGCCGGAGATCCACCTCCGCCAGCCCCGCCTCGCTGGTGCGCAGCAGTGCGTACTGTGCCCGCAGGTCGCCGCCCAGGCGTCCAGCCAGGAAGGCGTACGGCTGTCCGACTGAACCCGGGTTCACGATCATCCGGCCGTCGGTGGAGTAGCGGACCATCTGGACGTGGGTGTGACCGGTGATCGCGATCTCCGCCGCGCCTTCCGCAAACAGCGCATCGAAGTTCGTCTGCGGAGCGTGCCAGATCAGGTCGCGGCCGGCGTTCTTCTGCGGCAATTGGTGGCAGGCGAGGACCGTCAGTCCGTCCAGCGTCCGCGTGTCGGCCAATGGCCACCCCGCGATCCGGTTCACCCCATCATCGCCGATCTCCGCATACACGCACTTCGCCAGACAGGCGGCGTACACAACGGACGGGCTGCCCGGGTCACCTTCGCCGCGAACGGATCGTACGACATTGTCATCCCAGTTGCCGCGGACCCAGACCGTGACCGCGACGTCATCGAGCGCGGCCAGAACGTCGCGCGCGCCCGGTCCGGGCGTCACCACGTCGCCCAGGGACCAGAACTCGGTGACCCCCAGGGCCGCCGCGTCGGCGAGGACGGCGCGTAGCGCGGTCAGGTTGCCGTGGATGTCCGACAGAAGGCCGATGGTGCGGGGCACGGGGTCGAGTCTAGCGAGGCAGCCTTTCACAAACGTGTCGGACCGGGGTTGTACGGTAGTGGCATGCGTCCGATAACCGATGTGGAACGTACGGTGGCCCCGTTCCGGGTCCACGCCGACTTCAGCCCC
>JGI20166J26741_11672474_pt1 | contig 11047 bp, 5 predicted proteins | sample TergutCu122P5_FD_26741 | JGI IMG/M metagenome (IMG submission 26741) | reverse complement strand
CAACTTGGGATATAGGTGTTTTGGGTTATATCGGTATAGTTTAACATAAGGAACACCCTCCCGAAGTTTGGTCCGTTCCTCCTGTGACACCCTGTATAATTAATAATGTATTGTTTTGAAACTGGCCTCATTATTTGATAGGCACACCTCATATAATAATTTCTTTTTTAAAGCTACTTGGCATACAGGTCTAAAAGACAAGCAGTATGTTCTTATGTTGAGGACAGGAGGATTTTTTGCCACTGAATTATGTATGCTATGCAAGGTGATGAAGTGTCCTTGAAATATGAACAACCTGGTTAGCAGATTGCACTTTTATTACTTGATATGGCTTGGAGTGACCCAACTCAGAATTGCATAAACCTTCTGTTAAACACACTGTAGAAGCACCAAGCTGTCATAATATACATTCTGTCCCTTCTGATCCTTCCCCCCCATTGTTTTAACTGGAACGAAGTTCTTAATGTACAATTATAAATGTTAGTTATTTTTATAAATCTTTGCAGAAAGTACCTTCGTGATTCTGAAAGAGAGCAGTTGTGTCGTCAAGCCTTGACACTAGCCCTGCAGGCACTACGGGCAAAACTTCGTGACGGACCCGTAACAAGTGGACTGGTAGTGGAGATATACCGAGCATACCTACGAATCCAAAGACATATGCCACAGAAGGAATCCATTTTTGCATCTTTACTGTCTGAAGCATACAAAAAACATACAAAGGTGTGTTCTGTAGGAAGACGCATACAGAAAAATGTAATTAATTCAAAATGATAATGGGGGGGGAAAAAAGGTTGGGGGGTGGGGGCCTTTGAATTATGTGATTTCAATTTATATTTTTTCAGTGCCCACTGTGTGTCGTTGGTTGAAGTCCTGACGTTATGTTGTAAGCTGTGATTGATTAAAAGATATCGTACTGGTATTTATTTTTTAGAAGTCTGCTGTGTTATTTAATACAATTTAAATTAGAATACAAGTGAGCAAACAGTAGTTTTTATCAGAAATCCCAAAGGGAAAGGGCCACTTGTAAGACCTAAGCATAGATGGGAGAATAATATTAAATTGTGCCTTAAAGAAATATGGTGGCAGGGTGCAGACTGTGTTAATATGACTCAGAATAGAGGCCAGTGGTTTGGTGAACATAGCAATTTACATTGTGATTTTCCAAAGGTGGAGAATTTCTTGAGCAAATAGTGGATTCCCAAGAAGGACTCTAGTGCATTGAGGCAGTTTGAAAAAGAACTAGGGAACCAAAACAGAATTAAAACTAAATATTATGCTATTTTATATAAAAGACTGACTAATGCACACTTAGGTTTTTAACACTCCTTTCTTAGCACTATATTACTCCTGCATGATATCAGTGCACAGAAATGAACAAGATAAATATTATGCCTTTAAGTTAGTGTTGTAATGTAGGTGATAATACTGAATTTCCATTAAATTTGCAGTATTTGCCAATGTGAGAGTCAGAATATATTATAAGAAACTGAAAATAACTTGCTCCTTTTCATTTTAAGCTGGTGTAACTGCACAATTGCTTGCTGTATTTACTGGGTATTACTTTATTAACCACCATATTGGGGTGGGGGTTTTAAATCTCATGCTATTGTGATGTTGGCAAGGACACTTTAAATCAGGAGTAACATGTCATCAGGGATATGATTTTTTAAATCTCTCAGCTGTACCGGACTGCCAGCTGTGTTTTAACATACAAAAATATCTTTAGTGAAACACATTACCTTTGGCCACATGAGTTGGACCCCTCTGATAATGCAGTACATTTGCAACAAAGGTGAACTCTTCTCAATTGGAGCCAAAAAAAAAGGACTTCATAATTCACTAAGAACATTATTCCAACAGATTAATGAATGATAGTGGGATAGGTGAACAAATAGAATATTCTTCTGTGTCATGAGAAAGAGATTCTGAAATATGTTGCATTTGTTTAAAAAATAATGCAGTTGACAGACAATGTGTGGAAAATGAAATAGGAATTATTGTACAAATATAATCATGAATCAGTACAGAATTCCAAAAATCGTACGACATCTTACTATGTGTTTTTCATCCACACACATTACAAGCATTAATTGTATTAGACAAGTTCTTACAGGTAATTTTGTGATTTTTTCCAGGTGGAAACAGAAGTGTTGGACCAGGCTATACGTTTCTGCCAGAAAGAATTAATAGCCAGTCGAACTGGTGTCCGCCCACCTGTCACAACTTCTGCAGCTACTACTGTGAGCCAGGTGGACAGTCATTTAAATAATTCAGTGATATATATATATATATAGAGCATGCTATTCACAGTTTTTTTTATGTTGCTCTAAATTTTAAGCAAACATTTTGTTTACCTTCCTATTATCTGGAATACAAGAAAATATTACACATCTTTTTTCAATGCATTCATTATAGTAATGGTGCTTTTATTGAAGACTACTTTTATGTGACCACATTCTTCAATTTAGTTTGCCCATTTTTGCCTTTATAGAAACTGTTTGTTCTTTCCTTCAGCCTGTTGTCACCATTCTACCAACCACTACATGGACCAGTGCCAATATGACTGCACATCAGCAACGAAAGGCAGTAACAACTGTTGTGAAACCAGCAGTTGCCTCACAGCATTCATCTACACAACCACCACCTCGATCTCGTGGTCGACCTCCTAGTATATCCCACGTCAGTGGAAGTGTTACTCCACTGAGTTCAAGATCTCATCCTTCAAGTTCTCATTGCAATGTACAGAATGTGTCCCCTCAGCAGCTGGGATCCATAATACCTCCAAATCTGTCAACACCACCACTGTCATACTATCCCTTTCACACTCTTTTCTCAGATCCGTCTCTCATTACTGCAGCTGTCCAATCAAAACTTCCTGCCATATTAGATCAACAAGTTGCAGCACTTAATTTTTTGAACTTACACTCTCACATTGGTGGATATCAAGCAGAATTTCTCCGCCACTTTTCAACAAGTAGAAGTGATATATCTACACCTGTAATTCCAAACATTCCAACAAGTGAACCACAGAAGTCACCTGGAGCAGTCAGATCTGGTAACAACAGTTTTGTAGGAAACAAAGGAATATCAGGTCTTACTAGTCAACAGTCTACACACAGTACTTCCACTTCTCTTCCATCTAGTATATCTATAACTCCTTTGCCACTATCTCAGCCATCCGTTCCTTGCAGTACTGGTACTTCAACAACATCAACAAAATACAGCAACAGTGTGAGTAGTAAGTCAACACCTTCACTACAGCAGAAACTCCAAGCATCACAAGCATTTGCTAAGTCTGCTAGCAACCGTTCCTCTATTCTAAATTCTTCATCTTCAGTGTCCAAGTCAAGTTCTCAGATACCTTTGGCAGGGAGTACTTCATTGTATACTGCCCCTCAAGATCAAGCTTTGTTCACTCCCCAACCACTAAAATCATCATCTAATCCTAATCCATATATTTCCCTGCTGAAAAGCAGTGAAGGAATGCGAACATTGGGAGTGTCCATCAGTCAGGTCACTGCCACACCTGTAAACACTACAGCATCAACAAGATCGGCCCCAAAGCTTGTGAACTTTCGTAAACATTCCATACCTTCATTACTAGGAAGTCAGATCCAAGATCAGTCAAGTGACTCTAAAGATATAACTAAAGTAGCAACTTCTTTCAAAGACAGCCAGAGTGATGTTTCCAAAATTCAAGGACGATGTGATGGTAGTCCAGTTACCAAAAGTCGTGATATTCCCTCAAAGACAGCAACTGCATTGGGGTCATTTAATCAAAGCAGTGGATGTAATTTGCCATCTACTTCAGCTAGCAATACTTTCATTTTGAGTGGTCAGACTCAAGTGATTGCTGTGTCTAGAAGTCAGAGCAACCTAGTTGGACAGGACACTTCTGTTTATAAGGACACTCAAGCCTCTCCAAAGAGCTATGTTCAAAGAGGCCAAATTAATGAATCGCCTGTTATCAAAAATAAGAGTCCTGAAAGCAGTGTTTATAAAAGCCAGAGTGGATCTAAAGGTTCCAGAAGTCCTGCATCAATGAGAAACATAGGACATGAGATAACTCTCACACCCTCCTTGCCACAGTCTGCCACTACAACATCTAGCAATCCTATGTTGAGTCACCTTCATCAGCAAAGCACTGAATTGAAAATAGTCACGAAACCAAAATCAGCATCAGCAACATTAGACTTACCTGTTACCATTCCTTCTTCAATAACTATCACTCCCAAGCAACAAGGCACTCCTGATGGATGCAGTAAAAAGAAATTTAAGGACTCTGTTTCAATAACAGAAATAGGCAGAAAAGTCCCAGGGGGAAGTCCAGTAGGAGTGAAGAGGGTGGGAGGACCCAGTGCAGTTAGACAAGACAGAATAAAAGAAGAGAGAGAGGAGGATAAACATGGAGTTGGAGATAATGTGGAAGTCATTACACTGGAATAGACACTTCAGACGTAATGGTGTGTGTATTTGTGTATGTATATATCGTATAAAATGTAATTGTACGTTTTGATTGTGATTCACCTTGATAATTTTAAATCGTTACAGTCTGCACCAATGAGATTGTACTTTATTTTGTCTCCCTTAATGTATTGAGTAGCCTGCAACTATTTCCTTACGTTATACAAGTTCAGACTGTAGTTTTCAGTGTTGTGATACCATACAGTCTTGCAGGAGACATTTTTCCTCCAAAATGTTGTATCTGCCTGCAAGACTGCATGATATCATTGTACCTGACCATGAAGATACTGGATGGTCCTTCAGAATGTCCATAACTATGTACCAGTCTACATGGCATAACATTCCAGAAGACACAGATCTTCTTGTTTTATTTTATCTTGAATGGGCTGTCATTAAGAAGAAGAAGAAATGGCAAGAAGTGGTATATACAGCAAAGTTCCTGTAATCCAGTGTCCAGTAATTTGGAAATCCTGATAATCCAGCACTTGAGCAGAGTAGCCCAAGACCAGAAACTTTGCTTTTACCAGAAAAAACTTCATCAATGAAAGTGGCATATCTCAGGGACATGTTCAAAAAAGTGTACAAGAGTGTCTGCCATTGTTGTATCTTCTGTTCAATCAACTTCTTCACCTATGAAGCCTCCAAAATACACATTAAAGGGTTGTGGTGACCTTGAACCAGTAGATGAAGGAGACGTCCAAATGGAATACTCTTATGAGAGGGAGGAAAGTGTAGTCAATCAACGCAACTAGTTTAGAAAGATGTTATATTCTAATAATGAAACTACATGTTCCCCCCCCCCCCACAGGAAACATGCACCAAGGTCACCTACACAAAGGGTTCCCTCAGAGAGAGATGGCAGTTACGATAAGCCAGAGTTTGTGCAGCCCCAAGAAGAAACACTTATGTCCATAGTTTTGAATTAACATTTATTGGTTATATATAGCAATGTGTACTAGATATTAGAGCAAACAGGGGATTGATGCAGAGAGATCTCTACATCAACATGCCGTCACACAGATATATAGACTCTTCTTAATCGTTGTAGAAACCTGATGATGGCCATTATGGGCTGAAACATGTAGTTTCATTATTAAAATATAACATCTTTCTAAACTAGTTGTGTTGATTGACTACACTTTCCTCCCTCTCATTAGTTACACACACAACGGGGATGACACACCTTAGAGTGGAATACTCTTATGATTAGTTGTACACCCCAAGTATAGGAACAGTAACAAAAAATTACCTGTAAGGATATGATCAGTATAGATACTCTGGTAATCAGCAGTATTCAATAATTCACCACCTGTTCGGTCCTGTGCGAATTGGATTAATGGAATTTTGCTGCTCTCTGTAACAGCTTGTAGACTGAAAGTTTTAAATTGCCTTCATTGTTTGTGCACTGCATTTTTGCAGTGTTGTATGCTTGGTCCTGCTAGCCAAGCTGTGCAATGTCTGAAAGCTAAAGGAAGCTTTTATATTGAGCTAGGCTGTGGGTACTGTGCTCACTATTCCATGCATACTGCCATTATGATATCGTGCTGTGAGGTACTTATAGACCTAACCGTAGAAGGGTCACTACTTGTATGAAGTTGCAGTCATGTGATCATGTTATTCACATTCTTTCAATTCCTGTCACCCCTAAGGTAGTGAGTGACAGAATGAGAAGTGTAAAAAAAAATCCATAATAAATAACATGGGTGTCTGATGTGTTTCTAATTGGGAGGTTGGAAGTCATGATTGAGGGTGGGAGGTAAGGCACCAGCAGAATTTGCAGGCACTGACCTTTATAATTTCATTGCAGTTGTAGGAAAGTCATAAAGTGAACTGTGAACATAATTAAATTTTGAGGCATCAAATAGGTCCTCACAGTAGCTGTCTAAACTTGTACAATGACTGATGAAGCAGTCTGACTTGATGGCAAAAGTGAGCTTCATGGAGATCAGTGAGTGAACAGTAGGGCAGTGGAAACTAAGAGAAAATTTGGTCAGCACATTTGGAATTCCAGTGATGTTCATCCTTTCATTAGAGATCTCGGTGGACTGAGGGTGCAGCATGTACTTCATGTGAACAAAGGTTTTATAGCTGGTTCACTGTTCAGTTGGGACCACTTACTACACAGTAAGAAGGCACTGTAGGTGCTATCCTACAAACATAAGGTTTACCCAAACTTTTTGGTTGCTGCCATGATGGTGATCATAGACATGCAAATGGGGTGTGCCGGATGTGCACAGGGTCTGTAATATCTCCAAAATATCTTTTCTTTTTATTTTTTGTTTGATTTTTTAAGTAGAGTTTAGTTGTTTTTTTAAAATGTTTAGTTAATTTTAATTTTCTTTGGTGTTTAAAAATAATGACCTTTATGACTGAGTATTCAGTAATGTTTGCCTTTTAGAAAAATTAGAATTAAAAAAATCTGTAATTTTGTAACTGACACTGATAGGAACGGTTTCTTGGCAACTTTGAAAGACTTTGATAGTATCAGTTAAAAGTTGCATACACGATAACATACACTGTCTTCATATAATCACTGCCACACATATGTGTAAAACCACTTCATTAGTTTCAGGCTATATATTCAGGGTCATCACTGGCCCTAGTAAATGAATTTTATTATATAAATCATGTGTGTACAGAGCAATACACTCTATGGTGTAACATAAACTCTACCAACAAAATTTGAAAGAGGGTTGTAAAGCTTCTTGATTGATTTATTTATGTATGTATTTATTTATTTATTTCCGTGGTCTTCACGTAGGCTGGTTTCAACATGGAACATGCTGCGGTCATCTTGGCAAATCATATTTTCCACTGCAATGTCTTTGGAATGTTAAAACTGATTATAATTGAAAATAGTGTGGCATAAAATAAAATCAGATCGCAGCATAAATTAATTTGATAGTGTCTTGATAACATTTTTAATTTCCACATTGTCTAGGTTCATCAACATTTAATTTGCACATTCACTCATACCTAGTGAAAGAGAGTGTGTCAACTTGGGCACATAAACTGAGATGAGGGGATAATATAGATTTTCAAAAAAATATGGTGATGCAATGCACCAGATTGTCTGGTAATCCATTAGTGGAATTTTGTGACAGTGGCGAAAACATACTGGGTTCCAGTATAGCATAGATTTTATCATCAGGTTATATATGATCAACTGATGTTGGGAATTTTTTTCTGTAGTAGGTCTGATCCTATTGAAGTGGAACAGGAGTGGACTATACAAAGTCTACAGACAGAAGTTCCATGGATTGATCCCCTACACACCGTGCTTGGGCTGTTTCGCTTTCACCTCCAGCGTAGACCTACATCCCTACCTTCTCATATTCATCATCGTTCAGTTCTCTGCATGAATACTGTAAGGATTATCATCAACAGCGATAAGCCTTTTGGGTTGGCTTACACAGGAGAGAGGGAGAAGGGCATACAACAGAAGTAGAAGCCTTGAATCTCATTACTACACCACCCATGACATTTCTTGCTGTAATGTCAGTTGGGTACTTCAACCATGAAATAAGTGGTATCACGTATTTCCTGTATATGCCAAAAACGTTAGTTGTTACTTACCTTAATAAGCACGCTATCTGAATTCTGATGCTCACTTATTAGGCTTATTTTACAACACTGTCGCTGTATCAGAATACACTATCTAAAGGGACGAATGGTATGATGAATGATAAATTGGAAATGATTTAGGTTTAGTGTATGTACCAGTTTCTCCAGTATGTGGTGTTCGGGATTCCGGCATTTGCAATGGGAAATGCAGAAAAAAACAAAACCATAAAACATCTCAGTCAGGATTATCGTTGTCCCAGCAGAGATTTACACCCTGAACACTGTTCATAGGGCACTACCTTTACATAAATTATGAGTTCTTCATGTTGTTCACTGTGGTCATTTCTATACTCCATCTTGTAGTTGTACATTACTTTTAAAGGGTACATTTCACCCTCAGACAGGCCATGAAGGCCTGGAGGAGGAGTAGAGGTATAGCTCTACCCTTTCTTTAACCTCCATGCTAGATGGGGGTGGGTGGTCTATGTCACACCCCAGTTGCTTTACCCCCCGCCAAGACCCATTACCTATTGTATAGGAGGTTGTGCTACAAGCCGGAAGGTTGCTGGTTCGATTCACAATGGGTTTATTGGGAATTTTCATTGACATAATCCTTTTGGCCGCACTATGGCCTGGGGTCACCTCAGCCCCTAACAGAAATGAGTACCAGAAATATTTCTGGGGGGGGGTGTAAAGATGGTCAGTACATAGGGCTGACAACTTTACCACCTTCACATGCCAGTTGTCATGAAATATGGGAGTTTCAACCTTCTGGAAATATCAGGGCCTATACAGGTACATTACTTTTACTGTTGTATATTACGATTTGTGATTTTAGGCAGCTAACATTTGTTGTTTACACTGAAAGTTTTTGCTGTGATGTAGAAACCAATTTTCATCTTTTTCTACTCTCCTTGACTGTTGCATCCAGATGGTTCACATGTTACCTGCTGGTTATATTGCAGTGCCATGATAAGGTGCCAGTAAATGAGGGAATGTTTGTAGTGACAACCACATGATAATTTTCTACAGAGACAAACTGTGATGGTTGTCAATATGCTACAGGGAAACCTAACAGTAGGTAGGCCTAAGAAGTAGCCCCGTAAATTATGATTTCATATTTATTAATATATTTATTCTTTTGTTGAATTACTTATTTGGTATTATTTGTCCCTGGATTTGATTCTGTCTATTTTCTTGGAAAGGAATAAGCTTCTAGCTTTCTACTTCCTGAAAATCTATGCGACTTTTTACTGTAGCTGCAGTGCAGTGTGACCATTAACTCTTAACATCTACAAACAGACAAAGTTCAACCTAACTAGTATGTTAACTTCTCTTCACCTTACCAAGCAGTTATTGTCTTTGCGTAGAGTTCTATGTAACTAATACCAACATACTCACTGAGCTGTTCATGCCATTGAATGGAGTTCTGTACAGCTAGTTTGTGTACTTCTTGTTTGTGTTGCCTAACTATAAATGTTTATGAATACAGTTGTACATGGCTAGTATGTGCACTGCTTATTACTTTGCAACTATTTTTGTCTGTGAATGTAGGCACTACACAGCTAATGTGTGCACTTCACTTTACTTAACTACGATAAATTTCTGTGCAGGTGGTATATGCAGTTCATGTTCTCACCTGACTTGAACATTCGAATATGCAAAAAAATTCTGCACTAGCTTCTGGCACTGTTTATTCAGTTATTTATTTCAGAAATCATTTTGAGAATAACAAGTTGTTTATTTTTTAAGTCTAAGTATAACATCACACACATATTTTATAATCATTATCTGTATAGAACACTTAACAAGTACAGTCACGTTAAATACAGTTATTGTTTTGTACCTGTGATTCATGCAGAGTTAAATCTGTTAGAATCTTTTCCATGTGGGTATTTTTATTTCATAAACTGTTTCAATTGGTATAACTCCGTGGTAACAGTTTCCTTTGTAAAATTTTGGGGTTCCTTGGCCCTGCATATTCAAGTTTTATTCTTCTGGATTCTAATGTCACTTTTGGTCTTAAAGACAGAGTCTCCCTTTTCCTCCGAAATGTTTGTATCCACATATATAACTGCACGTTACCTTAAACCAGAATTATTGCTGTTTATGGAAACTCACGCTCCTGTCTCCGGTTTTTTGTAGAGGGCGCATATATATTTCTACCGCTTTGCTTCAAAAAATAAAAGTAGGTGCTGGCCCGAAAGGTCAGTGTCTTGCTATAGATATCTCGTAGTTAGCGCGGGAAAAAACTAAAATTTATTCAGGTATATTTATGTACCTGAATAAATTTCTACCCCAGTGTTTCACTCATCTTCTTACTGTAGTTTCTTGTTTATTTGAAACTCTTTGTAAGAATTTCTACACTAGTTGTTTGCAAACTTTGCATATAGGATTATTTTTTCATTTTCTTTTGTTTTTTATACAAGTTATTTAAGGTATTCTTATTATATTTGATTGGCTAAAAATTAAGTGCTCATTTTGTAGTATGTTTCACTGTTCTACCCTTGAAATGCACTTTCGAGAGAGGGAGTGAGGGAGAGGAGGGGGAAAATAAGCTTCAGTTAGAAAGTCCAAGTGTTTTCTAAGGATGGTGCTATTATTTAGCAATTTCTCAGATTCAACTGACGTAAAATGTACTGTTTAAGCATAATTAATTAAGAAGTTCATAAGAATTTAATGACCCATGTAAATAAAACGTATTGAAGGAACCGTTCTGGTGGCAGTTAATGAAGGAAATTTCATCAGCTGATCAGTTCTTTATTTAATCACCTGCTGTGTGAATTCTACCACGAAGTTGGTTGGAGGTAAAGGATATGTTTCAGGAACCTGTATCCCTCCCTTCGAAGGTCATGTTGAAATATGTTATTTTAATGTGTGGGAACTACATACAGAGGGTAAAAATTGTGATAAACAACCATATTATTGAACAGGTAACAGATTTTAAATACTTGGGGTACCATATATCAGAATACAAAAGTGATTTAGAAGACAAATTGCAAACATATAACAAAATAAA
>JGI20166J26741_11672363_pt1 | contig 11048 bp, 5 predicted proteins | sample TergutCu122P5_FD_26741 | JGI IMG/M metagenome (IMG submission 26741) | reverse complement strand
ACATTGAAGGACAGTAAAACTTCGAAACATGTATCTATTTTGTATCAGTTGTAAATAAATAGTTGCCACTATTAAAGTTCCAACCCTCGTATATAGTCAGTCGTGAATAAAATAATTTGGTTGTGTCTGACGGAACTATACCGATTTGTTTTAAGGCATTACATTTACTGTACACGTAAATGGATTCTTCGCCGCTGGTGCAACGAGGACGGCAGCGTATGAAGAATTAAAGGTCATCACAGTGCACCGAAAGTGTCACTGAAGTGTTAATGTAGTTACGTTCAAGTTCAGTCTTTGGCCTGATGTCAACCTATAAATCATCCGATTGGTCCTTCGGCGTATGCACGTTATTTACAGCACACTATTTTACAAACAATTAAGAGAAAAAATGTTCCTGACACTGTAGTCCTACCACCTGGTGCAGCTGTAACATTAAAGACTGTGTTAGAGAGAAGTCCTGAGTAAGTCTCTGTTGGATCATCATGAGATGTTCTTGTTTTGTTCGGGCTGTCAAACTAAATACGTGAAGAGAAATTGAATCAAGCCACGGTTTCTCCCTTTCAAATGCTCTCCTTTTCATCATTCACTAATATTCCACCACTCATCTCTACGTATTTTAAAGATAGCGTCATAAAATAATAGACAAAAAATTTGTAACTCCAGTAACGTGTTAGATCTGTGTGGTATTTCCGACGATAATAGTACCATACTGGAGCCTTCTCGATTCCATGCTTTGTGACAATAACATGAAAGATGTGTTTTAGTCATTAAAATTGATCTGAAGGAAATAATATGTGAAGATAGAAGTTGTTTATCTTATACTAGTGAACAAAGCTAAATTATCTGAAAAAAAAAAGTATTCGTCTTGCAAAAAATAATGGAATTACTTGAGTGCCACGTGGCTGTTAACTTGGGATTACCATTCTGCTGCATGTAATTATATGATTGTTTTTGGGTGATAACGCAGAGAAAACAGATTGATACCGACAATAAAATTTTGTCGTATTCAACAGCTGCCTAATTCTCACGTTGGTCCCTCTTGTTAAAACTTGCAAACCTAAGGGGTAAATTATATAAGAAAATCACACAAGATATAATTAGGAAAAACATTTATTCAGTTTTGTTAAAAGCAAAATGATCTCGGAATAATAAAAAAATAAAAACTACTCGACATTTTTGTTATTTGTTTCATTAACATAAGTTTCTTGAAATAAGTACAGGCTACATGCTTCCGAAGAAAATATTAATTGTGTGATCTGAGGTTCTCAAAACGTTGTTTCTGAGGACTCAGGTCTTGTAGGAAACGAGACAGTGCTGCTGGGTGAGTGGTTCCCAGTGCTAGTAAGGAACCTCTTTCTTTGATTTTCAAGAGTCAAGCAGTCCAAAGAAAATGGACGCCGGGAAACAATCACCAGAGACGCACAGACATACACCATATCTAAATGACGTCTTCATACTTTCATATTCTAAACCTAAATTATGTGTTTGATTTCTGACCACACCAAGTGTGTTATCTGGACTTTAACACAACTATTATTAATTCCTCGACCCATAAATCAACAATTCAATGTTATGCGTAATTTACTTTATCTAAATTTTGGTTTCATTAATTTTAAGCACCTCAGTGTTTTGTAGAGGGTTGTCTAACTCCAAAATGTATCCACACTTTTTGTACAAAAATAATTTAAGAACAAAACTAAATATCAAGGGAATTCTAACATTCTTTAAAATTGTATCTCATCACACAGTCTAAGTAGCCATTAAGCATTTTGGCTTACTATAAGCTATAGTCTTCTTTTCAAAAGATATCCAGTTGCTTTCTCGAAAGATATAGATATTATACTGTCTAAGGTATTTTTCCTTTTCCGCAGCCTTTTCAAACAAAGTCGGAACAGGACTCTGAATTAGACGCCGAAGGCTTTCTCTACACCCTTACCAACATTCCTAGTTTTGCACAGGCAAATCTGTTAAAATACTTTATAAGTACATTTCATGTCAACAACTCCTTAGTAACTTTGCCTTAACGTTTCAATTCCCACTGGTTACTTTATGTACAACCAGGTGGAACATTAAAAAGTTTTACGCTCTGCCCAAAGAATGCATTTACTTGTTTTGTATGGTTCCCAGAACTACGATTATTTCTTTATACAACATTAACTGGCTGGTTTTTATAACCGAGGTGGAAGGTGACTACTGCGCAGTATGTACCGGATCTTGAAATGTTTCAGGTTATTCTTAGGTTTTAAAGAGTTAAAGAGCCTTTTGACCTCAACAGCAGCCGTGGCACGCTTTACGTATGACTGCCGTGTCAAAGAGGAAATGGATTGCGCGTAAAACTAGCGTTGTGAAGAGCAGAAATTAATTCCTTGGACAGTTATTAATACAGTGGTCTTCGTAAGAACAACTTCAATTGTGACATACCGTAATAATAATAATAATAATAATAATAATAATAATAATTTCACAGTGAAATAGCACTTAAAACGAAAATAACTTATAAACTGTGTGTATTTCTGCATCACATTCACATGTTTAGAAGCTGGATTGTATATATCATACATTACTGAGTCTCAAAAGCATACGTAAGTAGCTTTATGTAAATATTTGGCGCCTTATATAAAAATTTAGATACTACTTTTCTCGAATAGATTTGAGTGCGTATATATATATATATATATATATATATATGTGTGTGTGTGTGTGTGTGTGTGTGTGTGTGTGTGTGTGTGTGTGTGTGTGTGTGTGTGTGTGTGTGTGTACAGGTCATATTAAAATTAAATTTTCGTTTAAAACAAAAAGAGAAAGATAAACTGTGAAATTTTAGAAGTAATTCAGAGTGCACTATTTAAAAATTAGAATTACATTACAAATTTTTTTGAGCTTCTTCTGGAATGCTCGGGATTTGTAGCTTGCGTAATATTCTGTATCCTTGTTTCTTAAAAGACACTCAGTAATATATGTATGTACGTATATATATATGTATATATATATATATATATAGATAGATAGATAGATGGATGGATAGATGGATAGATGGACGGATGGATGGATGGATAGATAGTTGACAATCTCCACTCTGGAGAGTGACCAAGAAGTTTGATATAGCCCTCAAACTTTCCCCCTTTTTCACTCTTCAGGCTCCCAAGATTAACGTCCCTTTCTGTTACGTTTGTTTTGGGCCTTAAGAACAATACGCTGTTCTACAATGATAAAATTTCTGTTTAGACTACGGAGAAACCAATGTACCGACAACATGTCTTCAAAAAATGTTTTCTGTATGGAATGACACACTACGGTAGTTCCAAGCACTGCCCACAGCATAAGACCTATGACCCTAAATGATCATGGGGTTACAGCATTTAGCGGTGAATGGTGCAGGTCAGACGGAAGGTACAGAGGGCAAAACACCCGACAGAATTAATACACCCTAACCCATACGGTTGCTGTGTGCTGTTTTAAACGTGTCGGTCTACTGCATATGCAGCAAAGTAGAGCTTCTGTGACAGGACAAAATTACGCCCTAACAGCCAAGTTCTTGTCCAGATAATGGTGCTTAACCAGACTGGGGTAAACATTGCCTGAACTAAAAGACATTTGGAGAGAGATCTGGTGGACATTAATTCGAAAAGACGTTTTCATAATATATAAGACGTTCTTAGTTGAACTTGAAAGCACAAAAGACTACGTACACCAACGAACAAACAGGAATTTTAAAACCCTTCTAATCCACATTTTTATTGCTTTATATCTTGCTTAGTTAATAATCACAAAATAAGACATATCATATCAAAGTTTAACTTAACCGTGAGTTTAAATTCGCCTCGCCATGTCAGAATATTGTGCTTACGTAGACACGTCAATTACTTATTCTGTTAAATTATTTTATTTTACGACATAAGTCTGGATTTAAACACAACTTAAAACAAAAGTAGACACTCCTTTCGAAATGAGGTACACCACTGCTCCATTTGTAGGTTGATTATGCACCTACACTTTTCTTTCAATCAGTGTTTCACCCACGTAGCCTGAAGCTGCGAAGTTTATGTCTTGAATTTCTGAGGTGTCCAGTTCGATAGTTGGCCTTACCACGATACTTCTGGCTGCCTCATTCAAACGGCTGAGAAAATACGTATAATTGTTTCATGGCTTCTTCTTTCTAATTTATAAATGATTACTTATCATACCAAATAACTCGAGTCCAATATATGATCTAGAAACAGTTTCTTTAATTCATTAATGCGTACGAGATTTGAGTACGCATTTCGCCCGCTTTGACAGGCAATTCCTGATGCAGATAAGTGTGTCGCAATTTTTTCCAGTCAGTGGCATCGCCTCCTGCTTCCTTTCACAATCCAGTTTAATGTGCCCAATTATTGTTCAACATAACCTGCGAGTAAATAATGTTTACATTTGGTATAATATTGTTAAAAACTCCCAAACTAATAAAAATCTTTATATAATAGGCAAATATGTTGTATAGCATTTTTGCTCATGGCGCAATAGTCCCTAATGGGCCAGGACCTAAGTTTTAGGACGTCACGGTCACACTGAATGAAAAACACACACACAATCGGTAGGACTCCTCTGCACGAGCGATCAGCTCGACGCCGGGATAACTACCTCACTCTCAAAGGGACAGATATCCTTGTTCCCGGCGGGATTCGAAACCGCATTCCCAGCAAACGAGCGGTCGTAGACACTTGCCTTACACTGCGTGGCCACTGGGATTGGCATATTATATAGAACAGCCTATTTATTTTTAATGTCAATGGAAAGATGCCCTTGTGAATGCCCTGAAGGCATAAGAGAAAGTGGAATTACAGCTTCAATCGTTCTTAACTTCGTCAATAGATGAAGTTGAATGACCAGCTTCAGACCCCGGCCTTATTACTCTGCCAGAAGTTTCCCCTCATCCCTATTCCCGTTGAATAGAAGGCTTCATAAACTCCAGGGCTGGTCTGGACGTTTAAATAAAGACAGAAATCTCTTGTTCCTGCAGGAACTCGTAACAGCCCGTAGCACAACTACTACACCGATCGAGCAATACTGGCCCTTTATTATGTGAATATAATTCAGAAACTTACTTTTAGCGTAATTAATTACAATAAAGTCCCGTCCTATAGCTGTAATCTTTACAAAAGTATAATATTTATTTCTCCTTTCTTTATCACAATATATATGTAATTTTTTCTTCGATAATGGTTAAGTTCCTTAGCCAGCAGTAGGCAAATCGCACATGTTGGTACTAACTACATGTAAATCATACGCAAGCAGTGGTTATGTAAACGAGATTCAAACACGGCATTTCTACGCTCTAATGACCTGCACTAACGAGATTACCTGTTCACGACGTGACATGACATGTGCTAACAAGGTGAATGCAAGTAGCAGTTGGTTTAATCACCTTTCACTACTAAGCCTTTAAACAGAGTGGTTTCGGTATGTAAAATTAGTTGAATACTGAAAGCTATATATTTTACCCACAGACGTTTTGTATTCTTTTCTTCTAAGTCTCAAAACAAGCAGTAATTAATTTCTTACAAAGTAATCACCAATCGGTCTTTTCTGTGGAGACTGGGCGTTCACTTTGAGGTAAGAAATGAATTTTTAATATCTGTTACTTAAGAATCACGTTTTCAGGGGTGCTGAAAATTGGACAACTCGGAAAATACATGAGGAATTTCTTGACAGTTTTAAAATACGATGCTAGAGAAGGCTGGAGGAGATCAGATGGACAATTCGCGTGAGAAATGAAGTGTTACCCTACGTAGAGTCACGGAGGAAATTAATATCCAATGACAAATAAAAAGTAAGTCACAGCTTGCGTAGGAACTGCCTTCTAGAACATGTTATTGCAGGAAAAATATAAGAAAGAAGTGACGGGGAGACGAAGAATAAGACGTAACCAGGAACTGGATGAATTTAATGAAACGAGAGGATAATGGAAATCGAAAGAGGAGGCACTAGATCGCGCCCTTTAGGGAACTCGCTTTGGAAGAGGCTATGGACAGGTCGTATGACAGACTATGTAATGAATAAATGAAAGATCCTAAGACACAAACTGAATCAATTAGTAATTAATACAGCAACCAAAATATCCACTTTATAAAATACAATTCATGACAAGTTCTAAACTCCTACATGTTTCGGCACCGAAGTGCTTTCCTTGGGTTTTTTTTTTAAATAGCAAAGGGATACAATTCCAACATGCTAACCTGGGTAGTGCATCGCCCTTATTGGATTGATTAAAATACTAAAATTCTAAGAAACATAAAGTTGACAAGCATAATATTACGATTTTGTCATATTAAAATTATGTGATAGTGAACCTTTCCAGGTACAAGTACGTAGTTGTTTATATTCTGTGTCCAATATATATAAAAACACCTGTTCCGATCTTTGTGATCCGAAAAGATATCGCCAAGAGGAAGCGCGTAAAGTTTGTCGTGTCGGGCGGTGTAGCATACTACACTACTGCTACTATCGAAATTTCACACTACTGCATTCACAAGACCCCGCCACTTGTCCCTGTCCCAGGCCAGACAATTTAGTTCACGCCTTTCCAACAGAATTATTTAAGATCTACTTTAATATCATCCTCACATCTACTCTTATATCTTCCAGGTGGTTGCTTTTCTTCACCTTTCCAGACAAAACTTGTGCGCATCTCTCCTCTCCCACATATGAGCCACATGTCCCGTCCAGGTAGTTTTTCTTGACTTGATCACACTTATGACATTTGGCGATGTGCAAAGTCACGAAACTTCCCACTAGACGGCGCAGTTTCCTCCAGCACCCTGCCATATTTCCCTTCTTAGGTCAAAATTTCTCCCTCAAAGAACCCATTCTCAGACAACCGTCAGTTTATGCATGTAAGAAAAAATATTCAGATTTAGTGTAATTATTCCGGGTGCAAGTTAATCTCTTTTTGATTGGAGGACAAAATTTTCCTGCATAAAAAAGACTCTCAGCATGGATATTCAAAAACGAGAATAATCTTGTTCAAAAATAGAAAGAAATTTCAGTAGCAGCTATAAAGAAAATTATAATGCAACGGAGATACTGCTGGAAACTGAACCGTCATCTATAAGATGATGGAGAGGTTCTGCTTACAGATGTCGTAGAATGTCTACAGAAATTCAGGGCTTCTCAATATATTTAAGTCTTTCTTCGGCATATACGCTACCACCCCCAACCCCACCCCCACCCCCTCCCCAACCCAAATCGAGTACTGGTTTAAAAGTTGAAAGAGAGACATTCACAAACACACAGACAGCATCGTCATCTCATAATCTTATTTTCTTTTCTTAAGAAAGCAAACTCGGCTAAAGATAAAAGCAGTTGTAGTGGAAACGGAAATGGAAACAGTAAAAGAAAGGAAACAACATCTTCGCCCCAACCACTTCATACTGCTGCATTTTATCCTGATCGCATTCTACTGAAGTGAGATCCTTCTGAAATTCCGGAACGCAATCCCGTATGTTATAAAAATAAACAAGAAATGAATGCAGTTCTCTGAGGTGTCGATAAGAAAAATGAGTAAAGCTTCGTAGTATAAGAGACAGGACAAGCATGTTGACAAGCTTTTTTCTTTACACCAAAAAGTAAGAACTGTTTACTGAAATGCAATATGCAATCGCAGAAAAAATATGTGACAGGTTGGTTGATGCCACTTCTTTATTAACCTTGGTGCATTTATTGGAACCTGAGCTACTAATTTCACTTAGTAATCATATTATGACAATAAACTTCATAACCAACGCCGAATAGTGATTTAACTAGTGAACCAACAAGCGATCCAATGACACTACAGAGGACCTAAATAACCGACAATCATCGGCACAACAAAAAATAAAAGACAAACACAGAAACAAAATAAAAAATCAAATCCGTATCAATGCAAATAAATACACCGGCAAACATACATTCAGTCAAGAAATAACCAAACACAATTTCAATCATCCAGCCACACAAAAGAAACAAACAAAATCGTCCAACGCAGCATCCGCAAGCTTCCACACAGTCCTATAAAAAAGCTAATAAATCACCTAATAAACCAACCAAAGACAAACCCTCGAACAAAAAATTATTTGACCTTCCATCGAAACACAGCTATTAAAAAACTTCCCAACAGATATGCATCCCCAACCACGCTCCAAAACCATACATCCAACCAATCAATCATTCCATCATCCAGACATCCACGTTACTTTTGCAGTTCTTTTATCTGGAGTAATTAATTTTTCAATTACACGGATAAGTCCTTATCATTTATGAGACCTTAAATTTAATCACGTATAATACAGATTTCAACAACCGACATTATGCTGATCCTTTAAACGATGAATTGACAGGGCATAAATTTTCTCAGGTTATTTCGCCAACCAAATACACAGAACTAATTATATGACGATATTACAGGCGTATTTGCGACATGTTTCGGTAACAGTGCACCATCGTCAAGGAGCACAAAATGCCGATTTTCAAACCAATTTCCAATGATAAGCTATTATTTAAAGGTTCTTCAGTCTATCCCAGCTTCTTTGTTGATGTCAATTGTATATAACAGGTACATCTTACACAGGTTTTTAAAAACTTATGGTTAAAACGTGATTAAAACATTCCTTGCATGATTAATATGATATATACACAGTAAAATTGTTGTTTTTACGTTTGGAAGTGGAAACTTCTAGCATTTGGCACACTACTCGTATGTTCAGGTATTTAGTGCGTATCTCAGTCCACAGAGGACCGCGTCCCTTTGTCAAGCTATGCTGTGAATCGAAGCCAACAGGACACTGTTTCTCTCTGGTTTATAACAACGTTAATGTTCTAATAACATGTAGCTGCCAGAATACAATTTTTCTGTTTATGGAACAGTTATTTGTAATTTGGTTCAGATACCCGACAAATATATCACTTTGTGATACAAATGTAAGGCGTCAGTAGAGCATTACAAAATACGTCACACAGAACATACTCCCTTTAAACGCACTGCGCCCCACAGAAATGCGAGTAGAGTGCATCTCATAGCGTGCATAACCAGCAATATATGATCCTTATTTTATCTGACAAATATCATCTGTCACTTCCTGTCTATTCGCTTATAGTATTAACGCTGCCCACCCAGTCGACCGCCTACACGCACAGCAGAATTGCTGTGCGAAATGACAAATTGTATTTGACAGATTAAATAAGGGTCTTGTACAAGGCAGTAAACAGAACACTTAGCTTAATGGTTCCAAGTACAGTTTCTTTGCAAGAAACTTGAATCTAAACCTGAAAACAGCCTACTGAAATTTCTGAAAGAAAGACAGCAATAAAAAACTAGAGAAAGGAGAAGGCATACGGCAAGAAACAGAGAATACGTGAGAGACAATTTTAAAATTACAAAGAATAATGATACTTATGTTAAGATACCGTATATTCTCGAATCTAATCCGCACCCTTTTTACAGTTTCAGAGGGCTAAAAAATCAGACGCGGATTAGATTCGCGATCGAGAGCTGGATTTTGAAAAAATGATAGAGCCGCTGTAAGTTCCGTAAGAATAACACAATAATTTATTATTTATAATATTACATAATATATTATATAATATTTATAATTATTATTCATCAGACTCGACGTCATCACTCATAACTGAATCGTTATCCGTCACCCAGTCACTACTTCACACAAGGCGCGTTAGTCGGATGACGGTTAAAGCATTGGTAACATCCAATATTATTCAATCAGTATGCCTTGTAGGCAAGGGACGGTTGAAGGAAAGGTGTGGATTAGAACCGCGAAATAACATTTTTTCGTTTAAGAAATCGGCAAAAACTAGTGCGGATTAGATTCGAGAATATATGGTAGTCAGGAAATATTCTCCTTAATTTTATGAAATTAACCAAATTTGAGCAGGGATAAATAATCTCAACACTTATAATAAAGTCTCATTAAAGTCGTAATAAACAGATGAGCAACTGTAATCATTTTATAAAGTGCAATTTTACCGACAGCCGCATGTGAAGGCCACAGGGCCTCACACACTTTCCTGACCCTTGTGCTTGTTATGCTGTGTGACTGTTGCCTTGCAGAGCACAGTGGTTACTACAGTCACCACCGGATTTAAAATTTAAAACTCTGCGGTTAGTTGAAAAAGCGTCATTACAACCCTCATATGATTCTCAAGGGGGTAATTATTCTTTTCCTCAAGAGCATTAAAAGGCTGATTTATGTAACGTAGAAGCAATAAGTGGATTCAAGTCTCCCGAGATGTTACGCCGTGTAGATTGTTAAAGGTTATGGAACTTTCAAGGGCACCACGAACCATCGTAATGTCCGTAAGTATATACCAACTGACACCAACTTCCCAGAAGACTTAAAATTTCAGTGCCATCGCTGTGAAAACCGAAAACCCAAATATAGATGTTCTTTGTGAGTCTTACCATTACCTAATTAGTTCTGCAATGACTGGCGGTCAAATTTCAACTACAGACTAAGATCGATGTGCTTCAGTTTATAGTACTCCTACGTGCTGGCAACACCTAAAGAATCATTGGTCAGCACGGAACACCGAGACCTGCGTTTATGGGCTAATTTCAGGCTTAAAATGTTTATTATATAACATAAACTGCTGATAAGTAGGTCTGCATATCACAGTGACTGGAAAGCTCTGAGTTCTGCCTGATTTTCAAAACTGAGAAGTTTCTCCGAGCACACCTCATGACTGAGAGATGAGGTTGCTACGGAAGTTACTCACCTGGGCTACCAAGGTGTGTAGAATCAAAAAATGTACAGACGTTTCGGCAGGTCATGCTGCCCCAGTTTCAGGGCTCCAAACGTAGTCAGATTTATTCCAGGCTAAACGGAGTCACACTCCAGAAGGCAGTATTGTTCAGGCCTCAAAGAGGCCACACCTTATTTGCAAAACTTTATAGTCCTTATTGGTATTTTATTGATGTCATATATATACAGGGTGTTTCACGACTTTAGGGCATAACTGAAGGAGGTGATTTCCTAGGTCTTTGTGATGAAAAAAGTTCATATAAACATGTGTCCGAT
>JGI20166J26741_11672140_pt1 | contig 11051 bp, 7 predicted proteins | sample TergutCu122P5_FD_26741 | JGI IMG/M metagenome (IMG submission 26741) | reverse complement strand
ACAAAGAGGCCAGTTCTTGCATGTTTTGTAGGCGCGGCGGCAAGTGCCTGTGACGGTGGTGTGCACTAAAATTAATTTGGGCTGGAAAGGGTTAAGAATAATTTTCCATACTTTCGTTAAAGTTTAAATTCTGGTGCCTATACGATAATCTATGCTCACAACAGTCCTCTTATTTTCCATACTTTCATCACTTTTCTATCGTTACAGGATGGCCAGTTATTTCGCTGTTTGCTACATCCCCTCTTTCTTCTGAAACCTCTCGTGCCACTCATACAAAAGCGATGCAACAAATTGCAGGTGTCAGCAGCAGTCTTCTTCAGTTTGACAATAGAATTTATATCTATTTTCTGCTCAAATATTTTATCAGGCATGATTTCTGCATGTTAGGAAATCGGTTGTGAGAAAGTCTCTATTACTTGGCGCTACTACAAACAGCATCGTTCAACATTCCACTGGCAAGAGTTTCGGCAGTAATTGACATAATACATGTCTCCTTTCGCGATCAGGAGTAGTGCGGGTAGGGTCTTAAGCCAGCATTTTGCGAGTCATATAGAAGACTACATGAACATGTCGGTTCAAAGGGTACATCAACAATGCCTACAGAATTTTGATGGGAAACTTCTTGGCGATCGCCTGAAGACTGATAGAGACACAAGAGGATATAAATTTAAGATAGGCTCCTTGTAAAAGCGCCTTCGGGATGAAAGGTGAATGAACTGGCTCAGGATTGTGTCCAGCGGTGCTTTGGTATTAGTGGTGATGAACCTCCTGTATCTTTTACCAGAGAGTTAATTAATTAGTAAGACGGATCATAAGGAAATATATTGCCGAGTAGGAGGTGGACGGAAAAGTCTTGGGATCGTGTCCAGTGGCAGCTTTGGTGTTAGCATTATTGAACCTCAAATTATGTTGCTGCAACTTTAACTTTGTGGGTCAGACGATTGTGTCTAATACCTGGATTTTCTGTCTCATGGCTTCTAATATCAGTGTTATATCAGGGGAATATTTATGTCGGTATTTGTGTATATAATTAAGCATTATTCGGTATTTTGGCTATTCCAATGTTAAAATATTCGATATTTATACTTCACAGTTTGTACATCATCTGATATTATATTATTTGCTGATTTAACTCGTACACGTACAGCGGATAACACATAACCAACCTCATTAAAAATTAAAACTCTACATTTTTCCCGCAAACTACATTTGTTTATTTAGTGAGGTTTTCGGAATATGCAGTGATTATTTCCCTAAATAACACTAATCTGCTTGTCTTTGTAACGGGAATACACGGATGTTTCTGTAAGGTGGGACTAAAATTTTATGTCCCAGTTTTATAACCTCGAGGCATTACATGTGTACAGTTATCACGTCTTGCTACTCCTTTTAGTTTGACATTAATATTATATTAAGATCGTAACTCGCGAACAAGGATAACAAGCATTTTATCTGCAATTTAAACAAAGAAATAATAAAAGTGTTGTAACAGCAACAAACATTAATCATTGCAACAATCAGCCATCAGTATGCGCAATGTACGGTTTGTCATAACTCAATTCTTGTCATTTAAAAACAAAAATGGCTTCAAACAGGAACAGTAAATGTAACAATTTTAAAGTAAGACAAAATATTAAATGCCTTGGGCATAAAACCAATTTTATATTCCGGGTTCGAATCCCGTCAGCGCACTTTGCTTTCTGTGTAAGCCAGTTCTCCAACTTCCTACAACTGAACCGCCATAATCTGATCCTATCTAACCCGTTAAAACTAAGGTGAAAGACGGAAGGGGAGAGAGAGAAAAACCAGGTAGACGCAGTGAGAAGCAATACAGCTATTATTATTATTATTATTATTATTATTATTACAGGACGGAAAAAAAAATTTGTGGTCTGAAGGTTCACAGTAGCGCCCGCTCCTCCTTCTCCCAAAGGTAGACTAGAGGAAAGGTAGAGGGCTGGGAAGTGAAGAAAGTAGGGAAAAGGGAAATGGACTCTTGGGATTACCTATTAAAGAAAAGAAGTTATGTATTTGGACTGAATTTTACCTTCTAAGGGCAGCAGTGTTGAAATTTTGATAACGTTGAGAGGGATGATTTTTGGTGGAATTTGTAAACGTAATTTTGGGAGTGTGTCATATGAGGCATGCAATGCAACGTGGGATTTTAGTACACACCACTTGCTGTAGGACTGAGGAAAACCGCGGAATACCTTAGTAGTTAAACTAAATTTGATTTAAATATTCAGTTCGTACCGCGCAGAAAACAAAATCCGTTTTTCGTCAAACCAATCAGTTAATGCTATATAGGGGAAATAATCGCTATTTGTTCCCAGATCGACATAAAACACATAAAGACGCCTTGCGGGCGAAGGGTAGAATTTTCGAACTTTAAACTTGGTGGTGCCTAAAACAACCACTAGGCCTTGTAGGGTTCAGCCAGGCTACGTTCAAAACGAACGTCGCGACCAGGTGAGAGAACTTATTTCGTGTTCGAAAGGTCCCAGTTTTAAATTTGTGTCCGAAAACTGGGAACCCTACCTGATTGTCATCGTCGTTTTCCTCGGTACCTTCAGAAAAAGTCGCTGTAATAAATTACTTGAAATGAAGCCACGGTCGGTCAATTCTACATAATTTCCAGTTCACTATTTACTTATTATTTGATGTTATGCAATCCGAGCTTCATGTAGGTGTCATTAAATAAACCATAACTAAGTCAATATTCCGGCCACCTCATTTACTTTTACATGTTTTTTTGGCCCATTATTAAAGCAACGAGGACAGCAAGAATATAACAGTCTGCGTGTAGACCATATTATACCAAACCATATCCTTCCCAACTCAGTTTGCAGTTATCTCATGTGATGTGACACACATGAACTCCTTCAGAGAACTGCCACATCCCTCTCCGTCCTTGAATTTAAGAAACCTCCTTATGCGAATACACTTTCGTAGTAGATACAGTTTTTATCCTTGAAGTGAAGCAAATAAATTGTTAGAAATACACCCATTCCTATTTTTATTTCCCTTCCATTTATTACGTAAGCCATCGAAAACACTAGCCAGAATAAGACTCATACTGACCTACAGTAGGTATTGTAAGAGGTTACTAAATTATTAACACAGCTGTCAGGTTTCTCGAATTTTCCGTCACCGGGCATGAAGCAGTAAAAAAGTTATTAAATGGAAACCGACTGCGAAACACACGTAAGTGTTTACAGCTCGACACAGAACATAAATTTAGGCATAGGAAGGGAGATATTTTTAGTTCAGAGCTCATTTAATGGGTTAATAAAAGAGTGAACAGCAAAAACAAAGGGAGTATTGCGGCACATAAAGGATCGGATGGTCACATGGCAGGTTGAGTATGAGATGGCAAACAGAAAGACAAATACAGTGCGATCATTCGGCCGGAATTGTTCGAGAATTAATTATTTAATGAACAATGGTTACCAAACATATGTACACCACCTCAACGCTGAAAGAAACGTGCATTACTTTCACAGAGTATTTGTCTACTTTGCAAGATCCCCGCAATGAAAAGCGATTATTTCATACAACACTATTAACCAATTGGTCTTCATAAGGAAGATGCCTTGAGTATTCTGTAAGGTCAGTCAGTGCCGACGCGGCAACAAACAGTAAAATCACCACAGTCACCAGGAATGGAACGCCTGTCGGCCTGCTGGCCGGCTCGTAATCACTGAGATACACAGCCCATCCGGTAATGGGTAGGGAAATCATTCGTACCGGGTTTATGGGTTTCAAAGGTCTCTGTTCCGTTGTCTCGGAAAATTCGGTTTTTCCAAGCCCTAAAATTACATTTCTAACAATGCGTACAAATATTCTGACTGTCCCATAGGAGGAGAAAATCTCTAAAGGGGTAAGACGGCCGGCCATAAACCAGTCACTAAAAGGAAGAAATAAACAAGGAAGACGCGAAGATTGATTAGATTCTGGGCTGAGAATGGGAAGAATGATCAGGTGAATAAACAATAACCACTAGTTGAAATGAATGAGTTTGAGTATAATTATAATTACAATAATAATAATAATAATAATAATAATAATTTCATTGTTTGTATTTGTCTATCACAATTTTATTTGTCATCTCGTTGCAGTAATATTAAACAAATACCCTGCTTTTTCATTGTGTGACGAGTTAAATGCTTTGTCTTCTACCCTCCCCCCGCCAGCCAAATCTTTTTGTGTTCCGGGTTTTGGTTTTTAAAAAATGAGACTCCCAAATATGGTGCATAATGCAACTGACAGAAAACTGTTTTACCACTGTCGTGCAGATCACAGCATGCGTACCAAACTGTGCGTGGTTCTTTCGAGTTAACTATAAGAAGAAGAATAATGCTACTTGCTAAAGCGCGCTACTTGCTTTCGTTTATTCTTTGCGGCCGCCAAGTCATGGAGCTCAGTAGTTTACGATTCCTCCAGCAGATGGCATGGTACGAAACAAGGTCTGCAACTTCGAATGAGCATTCTCACAGCTCCTTCTAATTAGGCACGATAGAAAAGGCGTAGTTTCCTTTATGTAAACGCATTCAATCTTACTTGGGAATGACACTAATACCGACACGAAATGTCACATAATATACATGTATGTTGATGGCGGATGGGAAAAAGTGCGTTGTAGCTTTGTTGTAGCCGGAATTTTCCTGACAGAAGGACAACTGAGCGAAGTGACGACTACGGACTGGACAATGGGGCTCGATTCCAGGCTGAGATACAAATTCGTTTTTGTCACTGTACAGTTAGAACCTGAAACCCGTCCAGTCTCTTATACAATGTGTGTCCGTTTTTTTTGTTACTGGAGGGTGGTGTAGACGAGGTGTGAATTTCACCACCAACGAGGTAAAAATGCGTCAACTATCCTACCACTGGTCTTGGTTTAAGCACAAAGGCTGATGATTATCACCTAGGACAGGGGTACACAAATTCCGGGTGCCAGGTCGCCCGGCCTATTGAATTTTATACTGTGGCAACTAATGTTTGTGCGTCCTCAGTATGAAACTTGCTACGTGTCACTCTTCTTCTTCTTCTTCTTCTTCTTCTTCTTCTTCTTCTCCTCCTCCTCCTCCTCCTTCTCCTCTTCCTTCTCCTCCTCCTCCTCCTCCTCCTTCTTCATAATCGCATCGTCATCATCTTCTTCTTCTCCTCCTACTTCTCCTCTTCCTTCTCCTCCTCCTTCTCCTCCTCTTCCTTCTCCTCCTCTTTCTTCTTCTTCTTCTTCTTCTTCTGGCGCTACAACTTCAATGTTGAAAAGTTTTGGCCTTCTCAGCTACTTCCGTCCATTTTACCCCATCCTGATGCCTTTTGTACATTAATTAATTTTCATTATTTTTAAATTTTAAATAATTTTCCCACCTAATTTTTCGTCGTCCTGCTAATCTTGTGGATATCGGTTTCCACTCATATAATTTGTTGACCAGCTTATCATTTGTCATTCGGTGTACATGACCAAAACAGTTCAATCTTAGGGCTTTAATGCAATTAATTATATTATTGTTTCTAATTAGGTAATTAACATTTGTTTTAATTCTCAATGTACCATCTAGTGTCAACCTTCTAGCGGGCAGGATTTTGGGGTGGCTCACAGATTTTTGGATAACTTCTATACCCATGATATAGCATCTCTGTGTTCTGTTTCTTGACGCGGACGTAACAAGGTACACCCTTCTTGGATACTTGACCCTTGATGATGGGACAGATAGACTGTCCCGGAACGATGGGAAAGAATTACCACTACTCGCTGCGTAACAATACAGAAGAGCGCAATTCTCCTCTACTTCGCGGCGGAAGCTTGGAATCATGCTGTTTACACCCTGCAAGATTTTGAAATTTTCGACCTACTCTTTCCACCACGTACGGTAACAACAGCTGTTAAAGCAACGTCCAAGTACTACAATAAAGCTTTCAGAAATGATTCGCATGCCTATTCCCAGTCTTGATAATTGCATGAGTAATATTTATTTTTTTAATATTTTTTTTTTCTAAAAGTTTAGCTGCTCTATATTAAGACAATGATAAGGAAAGTAACAGCATTTCCGGGCAAAAGACGGATACATCTGCTTGATGTAAACGAAATTCCAGAGGATGTTAATGTCTCCGGACTCTGTGTAGACTATTGTATGTCTGGAGTCCGACGGTAGTGTGACAACGTGCATATTCTTCGACGCTTCTGTCGCGTTCACAACAAGAAGTTACAAAGACGCGTACATTAAATTCGCTACGTCTGACTGTACGCCCGCGTGCAACTCGAGAACCCCTGAGTGCATTGTGATGCAATTTTATTTTTGAAAATTCTACTAAATGTCGTTGGCATTCTCCAATTTTTATCTGAATCGCATAAAAATAACGGTTACCTTCTGCGCACGAGCGTGGCGTAAATTGCTAATTATTTATCACATTGAAAACATTTTCCAAAGATTTTGTAAAGAGCAACGGAAAACATTTTACGTCCATTCAGTTTCTCAGTAGCTGTTACACTTTTCTCGGTAATCAAACAAAAGAACAGGCATGTGTACATTTGTGAAGTCGTATACTGAATATCAACATTGTCTCCAGAACACATTCAAAGACTGTTGAAGTTAACAGAGGGAAGCTACCTCCCATCTGAATTACAATTCTACGCACATAAAAACGCCATTTCTTTAACATTTTCTGTGTAAGACAATTGGTTATGTTAGAAGACGGTTATTTTTACAGTTGATGATTCTTAAGCCATATGGCAATGTTGCTTGCTTCAGGAAAGAATTAGGCGGTAGAGCTACCTACGTTTCGGTCGGCAATGCAGCACTCTACTTCGCCAGCAATATCTGTCAATCTGTATGGAAAGACATTCAGAACAACCAGTTATGTATCAGTCAAACACAACCACACATTTTTATTTAATTACAGCTACATAATTTGATGTTTTTCTGACCGTGCGTCATAGCATAGGCTTTTCAAAATAACAACTTAGTGCACAGTTCTTTTAATCTTCAACAATATATATGTTACACTACACTCCTCAACATGTTTCGAGCAGCACGCTGCTTGTCATCAGGAGGACCAATTGTATCACCACAGCCTCTCGTATCGTCACCCTCTGTAAGCTGCCGTACAGTACGCGGGTGGAAAGCGGACTAAGTCCGCTCTCCACCCGCATACTGTACGGCTGCTTACAGAGGGTGACGATACCAGAGGCTGTGGTGATACAATTGGTCCTCCTAATGACGAGCATCGTGCTGCTCGAAACATGTTGAGGAGTGTAGGGTAACATATATATTGTTGAAGATTAAAAGAATTTTGCAGTAAGTTGGTATTTTGAAAATCTACAGCTACATGTTTCGGTCTGCAAAGACCATCATCAGCCCACCACTGCAATATTTTCAAAGTAAAGTAAAGGAAAGTAATGTGAAGTAAGGCAAAATACAGTGCGTTTATATTCACACAATGAGATTTCCTCCATTAAATTAATATTAGCCAGTCAAGTTCGTATCATCAGCCAATACAAAAATTTGTATCTGAAGAAATTTTCAAATCCATAGCGTAAATATTCAGTAAAACTTTGATTTAATATTATCGCGTCAGGGCCATAATGTACACAGAGGTTTCAACTGAAGGATTTTCCGTGGAAGTTATAGTGACTGAGTTATTACTTAAATGTTTTAGTACATTGAAACGGCGTGGTTTAGCGCGTAGGTATTACGTCAACCCCTCAAAATACTCGGGCGATTCTAATTAAAATATAATTTATCGTGTTGATACAACCGTTTCTTCATTAATTACTTTCTAAAGTAAATTACTAAATTTGATTTAACTTGGCCGGCTTCTTGTGATTAGGAGAGACGTGTAAAGAGGGCATCTACTTTTTTTTGGGACTTTGTCGTGCATTTCGCCTAAATTCATTCCATTTATTTTTGACGGTTTTTTCAAAGAAGTTGCAAGAAACTCGTGTACCTCGTATTTGTTTCTAAACACCTGTCTGTTCGCAAGTAGCAGATCGAGAATTTTTCAGCGAATTTTAATTTTATGTCAGAAAGTTTTACTAAGAAGCTTTAGACGAGAACTGATAAATGAACTTTGATTTAATTTTGTTATTGAAACTTCTACTAAATTTGGTTAGTTCAGAATTGCTGAGTGGATTCTAATTTAATTTATGGTAGTAAGTTTTACTAAAATTTGTCAACACATTCAAAGTTTTGCTAAAATCTATCACCTCACACAAAGACCTTCCATTGTTCCTGCGCGCAGCTCAACTGTAATTCACTAAATATTTATGGAAGAAAAAATAATTCGAAAAGAAATTTTAAACTTTTACAATAATTCTTGCAGTTCTTTAGACAACTTAATAGAGTTTATTCCTAAAACGTAGCCACAGTGACAAAGTGAAAGCGTCATAACCGTAAAGCCGTGCGCCCATTTCCTAACTTGTTATAAACTCCTGTTCTTATCGGAACCGGAACTATTCCCACTCCTGAGGACTGGCAAACTTTCAAGCTGTCAGACCACAGCCTGGTGTACTCCATTAGATATTAGTCACACATTCCCTTTAGAATTGCATTAACTTGTTATTTAAAACACTGTGCTAAATGCACGCACTGGCAGAGATGCATGCCAGCAGGCCGTGTCTGATCCCCATAGAGACAGACAGAGAAAGGAGAGAGAGACTGATAATAAAATATATTACTTTGTATGAGATTGCAGATGCTGGGGTTAATGAACTTTGAACACAAAATGTAGAGCAATAGGTAGGGAGCCCAGGGCGGGGCTCGACTCGGAACGTGCGTGCATGAGGCGTTAAATGGAACTCATATCAACTAAATGTATCCTGTATTTGATATTCACAGCTTCACACTTTACATTATTCGACCATACAGTATCAATTATGTGCGTAGGGCCAGTCGCTGTAGAAGTTATTCCAGGAGGGAACTATCCAAGAAACATCCTGCTTGATTTCAGCCGGGACATCTGTTACCGTAACTGATGCTTTTCAGTCATTGTTTTCTTCAGTCCCTCTAGGCAAATACCGGTATCGTGGCTTTAGTTATCCTTCGACTGTTCGCTTCCAGTCCGGACCACTTCGTTATTTGATCATACGAACACTGGACACTACAGTATAACATACTGAGTGTGTCGATACATAAATCATAAATATTGCATGAAAATATGATAATTTACGATGCGTTGCTAATTACATGGAGTGAAGTGTTCGTAGTATATTTGTAGCTACTATCTTTGTATTCACTTTACGCATCTCCATAAAGTGGAGAAATCTCAGGATACACGTTTTGACGCTTTTACGGAGTTGACGGACATAAACGTTTGTGGTCTTCTGGGATATACAGTGCGATCCATAAGTTTTATGACAGATTTTTTTTTTAAATAACAGAACTAGAGCGATCTCTCGGCCAACCCACTAACTAAGTACTATCAATCAACATCCGTTCACACATCGAATTTCGTTTGTTTATCTTCGACAGTTTACGAATTATAACTTCTCTTGTAAATTAAGTTTTCTTTATACGCCATGGATGGCGGAAATGAACAAAGAGTTGCCATAAAATTTTGTTTCAAGATCGGTCTATCTGCGACAGAAACACTAGTATTGGTACAGAAGGCTTATGGGAATGAGGCTCTGAACCGATCAAACGTTTTTAGGTGGTATTCTCGATTTCGAGACGGAAGGGAGTTGGTAGAAGATAACGAAAGAGGTGACCGTCCAAAATCGACTCGAACTGAGGTAAACATTGCTGCTGTTGCTGATTTGGTCAAAAATGACCGTCGAATCGCATCAAGAATGGTAGCAGAATTTTTGAACATCCCCAAGACTGTAGTTTTTCGGATCCTGAAAGAGGATTTCGGAAAGAGAAAGTTGTGTGCATGTTTTGTTCCACATTCCTTGACACCTGAGCAAAGGGAAGATCGAGTCACATCTTGCCAAGACATTATCGCAATGGCCGATGAAGACAAAACATTTTTTAACAAAATTATTACGGTAGATGAGACCTGGTGTTTTGCCTATGACCCCGAAACAAAGCGATAGAGTTCTGAATTGGCTGGTGAGATATCCCCTCGGTCGAAGAAACTGAAATTCCAAGGTCCCGCATCAAGACCATGTTGATAATTTTTTTCGACTCTCAAGGCGTAGTGCACAAAGAGTTCGTACAAGAGGGAAAAACAGTAAATGCAGAATTTTATAAAGGAGTAATGGATCGCCTCCTGAAGCACATTCAGCGGGTTCGTCCAGCTGCGTTTTGCTGTCGAGATTTTTTCTTGTTGCACGATAATGCTCCCGCCCACAAAGCTGCAAATGTTTGTCAATTTTTGACCCCCCAAAAATGTTACAACCCTTTATCACCGCCCGTATTCTTCAGATTTATCTCCGCTAGAATATTTTCTGTTCCCCAAGTTGAAAATGAATTCAAAAGGACTCCACTTTGCGGATGTTGCTGAAATCCAAGTAGCCGTAACTGATGAATTAAAGAAAATCCAAGAAGAGGACTTTTCGGCAGCTTTTCAGAAACTGTACGACCGCGCAGAAGCCTGTATATATGCCAATGGAGCTCATTTTGAATTTAAAAAAAAAAAGATATGTGTCTTCCTCACGTGTCTTCGATTTTTAAAAACTTTTTAAAAACTTTTGGACCGCACAGCGTTTGTCGTGGTTTTGTTTGTTAAGTGGTTAACAATATTTATATGGAACATATTTCATTCATCTTCAGGGGTGATGGAGGCAGTATCTCCCCAATATGGCGGTATCCATCTACCGGACTGGTGACACTGAAGACGACATAAAAAGGCAGTCCGAACAGCATGTGTCATATCAGAAACAAAACATACAGACATCTCGTGGTAATGTTGTTACCAGTCCGAACATCATGTGCCGTATCAGTGACGCAACATATCGTCAGCTCGTGGTAATGCTGTTACCAATCCGAACATCATGTGCCGTATCAGAAAACATACAGACAGCTCGTGGTAATGCTGTTACCAGTCCGAACATCACGTGCCGTATCAGAAACGCAACATATCGTCAGCTCGTGGGAATGCTGTTACCA
>JGI20166J26741_11672029_pt1 | contig 11051 bp, 12 predicted proteins | sample TergutCu122P5_FD_26741 | JGI IMG/M metagenome (IMG submission 26741) | reverse complement strand
CTTCACAAATCTTGTCGCCAAGACCCATGCAAGACTCGCTTCCAGTGGCTTGCTATGCCCTTCTGGATGAAATACACGGTTCCCCGTGGCTTTCACTAGGGCATTTCAAAAGGTTTCGTCCTATAGTCCTCCTTTCACGAGCATCGTGACGCAACACGAAAATGTTTTCGCCATGGCACTGCCTCCGGCTCTGTAGCCCGCCCTTCGCCGGGCCTTATACTGCTATAGGTGATAGAATCACTGCCAATTAACATTTTACCCGTAGACAATAAACGTTATATGAAATAAAATAACAATATGGTAAAAATGATTGTTTCAGATTTAGACGGTACATTATTAAGAGATGATAAAACAATATCCGAAAGAACCATATCAATTCTGGAACAGTGCCGTAAATCCGGTATAAAAGTAATATATGCTACCGCGCGCGGGGGAAGTGCGGGAAAGGTAGCTCCCGGTGAATTATTTGACGGCAGGGTTGTCATGAGCGGAGCTGTCGCGTATGTGGGGGAGTCTGTTGTGTATAATTGTTTGATTCCTTACACAATGGCGCGTCCGCTCCTTGCAGCTTGTGATCAACGCGGCCTGAAGACGGCATCTGAGATTAGCGGTATGCATTATTCAAATTTTAATGTCTCTGACGAATGGCCTTTTATAACAAATTATAAAATGGTGAATTTTTTGGAACACAATATTGATGCAGAAAAAATATATGCGTTGGTTAAAAATGCTGACGATGTTGCTTTTATTGAAAACAACCTTCCAAAAGATTTGTATTTGTCGGTAAGCAGAGATAATATGGCCATGATCATGCATAAAAATGCAACAAAAGCGAAAGCTGTCGCAAAGCTTGCGCAATTATTCGGCGTTGCTCCATCCGAAATTGTAGCGTTTGGGGATGATTTAATTGATATTGACATGCTCCAATATGCCGGCACAGGGGTAGCAATGGGTAATGCACTTGATGAAGTAAAAGCTGTCGCTGATTATGTCTGTACGAGTAATGAGGAAGATGGAATTGCAGAATGGATATTAAAAATGGGAATAATAAAATGAATACAAAAATGAATTATATTGATCTGACATACTTTTCCGGAACAGGCGGAACAGAAAGAATAGCATATCTTGTGAAAGAATATTTGGAGGAGAATAATAAAATAGTTGAAATACATTTTATCAATGCCAATTATTTGAAGGAAAAAATAACGGTAAATGATAGCACAGATTTACTTCTGCTGTTATACCCGGTTTATGCTTTTGATGCGCCAAAGATTGTCTATGATTGGTGCAAATTGTTACCTGAAGGAAATAAAATAAATGCAGGAATTATTTCCGTATCAGGCGGCGGTGAGGTGGGTGTAAATAGTGCCTGCAGAATAGGAATAAAGAAACAATTGGAGAAAAAGGGATATTTAGTGTGTTATGAAAACATGGTTAAAATGCCTTCAAATTGGATGATTGAAACACCGGAACAGGAAGCATTAAAACTGATAAAGGAATTACCACACACAATCAAAACAATAGCCGATGAAATACTGACAGGAAAGCAGCAAAAAATAAAATAGCCCTTATAGGAAGAATATTGACATTTCTGTTTAAAATAGAAAAAATATCAATATGGCAGTTTGGTAAATCCCTGAAAACAAATTCTTCATGTACAAAATGTAATTTATGTGTAAACAGCTGCCCAAAGAATAATATTCACAATAATGGAGAGAAAATAAAATTCGGATACAGCTGTGAGGGATGTTTTAAATGCATATATAATTGTCCGAATAAATCCATATATTCAAATGTATTTTCTTTTCTTTATCTTAAGAATGGCTATTCAATCAAAAAATATGAAGAAAAAACAGAAATCGCTCACATTGAGTGACTATATTAAATTACAAAGCATCCGACATCTCCGATTACCCCACCGGTTTTATGCGGTTATTGGTGTGACAACCTCAGCGGCCCATTAGCGCTTGCTCTAACTGTACTTTGGGATCGCCTTTTGCTTTAAGCCCCTTGGCGGCGGCGATGAATTTCGGCAGGTCGCTTCCGGAGCGCGCGTACAGGTCTTTGAAGAAATGGTCCCCCTCGTAGTAGAGGGTGTACAGTTCCAGGTACGCGTTGTTCACGGGGAGTTTGCTGAAGCCCCGGTAGTTTTCGGTTTTGAAAAGGCTGTTGTAGTCTGCATCAAACCTGGCCTTGGCGGCGTTGATGATCTCCTCTTTACGGTTTAGCTTTTCGTCCCGGGGAATATCGCTTTTATACATGGCATCCAGCTCCGCAGTCAGACCGCGGATAAAGGCAACATACGCGGCGCTGTCCGCCCGGGCAACAGAACCGGAATCGTCCTCCTTGCCGGGAGTACCGGCCGCTTCGGTGCCGGCTGCTTCGGCCTTGGCGGCGCGCATTTTTTCCATATAGAGCCTGGCGCCCTCGGTGCCTACGAACTCCGCCAGTTCCTCGTTAAACTGGGTCTGGTTCTTCAGAAACACCGTGGCGTGGAGGAGTTCGTGGATGATAAGCTCCGCCAGCTCCCGGTCGGAATATTTCTTCATGTACGAGTAGAGGGGGTCCCTGAACCAGCCCAGGGTGCTGAACGCGTCTACCCCACGGATCCACACATCCAGGTCCTTCTTTTCCAGTTTTGTCCTTTCTTTTTTGGCATCGTCTACGTTGAAAAAACCCTTGTAGGGGACTTTGCCCACCACCGGGAACCACCACTCGTAACGGGTAAAGGAGTCCTTCGCCGAGGCGGAGACCACCGCCGCAAGGTAATCCCGGTGGAGTTCCACATAACGGGTGTAGTTCTTGCTTTCTTTAAGCCCAAGATCCTCAGTGGCAAAACGGCGTATATCTTCCACTCGTTGGACAAACTGGCGATCCTCTTCGGAGGCAGTTCCATCCCCGGCCAGCTCCTCCAGCGGAACAGCCCGGTTCAGGTAACCAAGCATGGTGGTTCCTTGTTTAAGGGTGTAACAGCCCGAGCAGAGGATGGCAGCCCCGGCAAGGAAGAGGGCGGCAATGAGAACCGGAAGATTGGAACAGAACCAGCTTGCAAGGGACTTCATGGAAACAGTATAGCACCAAAGGGGGATGCGTTTCAGGATGGGACAAGGATGCCCGGACGGTAGAATCCTTGGGCGGGAATTGACTAAACGGGCTATCTTGTCTAGGTTTGATAGAAAGAACAACAATTAAGGTGTACAGAATGAAAAAAGCGTGGAGTTTGGTTTTTTTGGTGGTTTTTTCTTCCGGCCCCTGGGTTCAGGGAGATGAATTGCCCGGCTGGTTTACTCCGCTCAGGGATGCAGTATACAGCCAGGTTCTCTCAAGCAAGGACCTTGCGGGTCTTTACAATACGGCCAGGGAGCAGGCAGCGAAGGAGCTTTCCGGCGCGGAACTTTCGGTCATGTATTCCCGGTGCGAGTACATGATGGGCCGGGCCGTGCTGTACGAGGAAAACTCGAGCGAGGCGGATGCTTATTTTTCCAGGGGCATGAACTACGCCCAGGAATCCCTGGATAAAAAAGCCTCTCCCGAGGGCTGGCAGATGCTGGCGGAAAATCTTTCCCAGCTCTGTACGGTACGATCTACCGGCTTTGTCATGGCAAACGGGCGCAAGGTAGAACAGTATTCCAGAAAAGCCCTGGATCTGGATCCCGGCAATACCGCCGCCCAGTTCATGATTGCCGCTCGGTGGGTGTATGCCCCCGCTCCATTCCGCAACCTCAACCGGGGCATCCAGATGATGCAGGCTATACTTAACGATTACGACAGCCGCCTTCAGAAAGATGACCGCTTTAATGTGTATTCCGCTGTCGGGTATGCGTATGCCCAGCAAAAGAAAAAGGAAGATGCCAAAACCTGGTTCATAAAATCCCTTCAGGTGTATCCGGATAACAAGTATGTTGCAAAGCTGCTCGCGGGACTTTAGGAAAAAAAATAATGGAATCATCTGTTTTCGCTGTTATCCAGGCATGGTACTTTCCTATTTTAGTTGGACTGGGAATTTATTTTTTCGTCCTGTCGCTGCTTAATATTCTGGAGATCCGGAGCCAGACTTCCCGGGCGGAACGGAAACAGGGGCCCCTGGTTTCCATTCTTATACCCATGCGAAACGAAGAGAAAAATATCAATAAGTGCCTGGATTCCCTCCGGGCACAGGATTACGAAAACTACGAAATCCTCGTGATAGACGACAACTCCACCGACGGCACCCTGGCGGCGCTTAACCGCATTGCCCTGGAGGACACACGGGTACGGGTATACCAGGGTATGCCCCTGCCCGGGGATTGGTATGGAAAACCCTTTGCGCTCCAGCAGCTCGCCAAAAACGCCAGGGGGGAATTCCTTATCCTCACCGATGCTGATACGGTCCACAGCCCCACGTCGGTTTCCTGGATGGTTACCAACATGGAAGCTTCAGGGGCCGATTTTATTTCCGGCTATGTGGGCCAGAAGCTCAAATCATTCGGGGAGCAGATCACTGTTCCGCTTATGTATTTTCTTACAGGTTTCCTGCTCCCCCTTCGTTTGAACCGCGTTACCAGGCACGAATTGTTCTCCTTTGCGGTGGGCCAGTTCATCGCGATCAAAAGAGATGTGTTCGAAAAGATCGGCGGCTACAGCGGGGTGAAAAAAAAGACCAGCGAAGATATGTACCTGGCCCGGTATGTAAAAAAGCAGGGATTCAAAACCATGTTTTTGGATATCGGAGATCAGGTTCAGTGCCGGATGTATCAGGGTTATCGGGCAGCGCTGGAGGGAATAGGCAAAAATATTTTTGACTTTCTAAAGAAAAACACCCTGGTTGTTTTCTTAATGGCCGTGGCGGTGATTTTCTTTTTGTTCCTGCCTTTCCCGCTGCTCATTCATTCCCTGCTTTCAGGCGGGCCCCACACGCAGTCGCTTCTTGCGGTGAATATTCTGTACACCCTTACCTGGATAGCCCTCTTTCTTGACCGGAGGATTCCCTGGTACAGGGCTTTTCTCTGGCCCCTCATGTTTTTGAATTTGGTGTATATGGCTTTCTGGTCATGGTACAGAACCATTTCCGGCCGGGGTTTCCTCTGGAAAGACCGGGTGGTAACCTGAGGTCTTGATATGCCATACAGGCGGGGCCGGCCCCTAACCGATACTTCCCTACCCTTCAGAGCAGCCACGATGATGACCTTCTACTTTGTCTGGCCCATTGCCCATCTCGTAAACCTGGTAATGTTTTCCACGGGCTTTGAAAACCTAAGAAAACTAAGAGGCATACCCCGGGCGGTACTGGTATCGAACCACACTACCTTTCTGGATCCCGTAAAGATAAGCGGCGCCGTGCTGCCCCGGCGCACCTGGCAGACCCTTTTGGAGAAAACCGTGGAATCCCCGATCCTGGGTACCCTTACCCGGCTTTTGGGCGGCGTTCCTCTGCCGCCGGGCCGTTATGGCCTTGAGCGTATTCTGGAAGAGGCGGATAGGTTTTTCCGTCACCGGCGTTTTATTCATTTCTATCCCGAAGGCGAATGTTACCTTTACAACCAGCAAATCCGGGAGTTCAAGCCCGGGGCTTTTCTCATCGCGGCGGAACTCGGCATTCCGATAATCCCGATGGTAACGGTTTTTTCCGCCGGACGGCTCAAACCCCATACTTTTTGGGGACGCTGCCTCCCCAGGGAAAAGCTGGTTTGTATGGATCCTGTGTACCCCTCGGGCTATACCCGCAGAAACGAAAAAGGGGAACTGGATATGGATTCTGTCCGGGAATTCGCCGGGGCAGTACGGAAGATAATGCAGGATGAGATCAATGCCCGCTCCGGCAGCCCGGTTTTTTTCCGGGGCAAAATGGAACGGCTTAAAGGCATTAACGGATAAAAAAAAGCCCCCCGGGAAAAGGAGGTGAGGAAACCCGGGAGGCTGGCTGACGAACGTACAGATGCCAAACAGCGTATAAGTACTTTCACCGCAACGCGGTGATATGACCAACGTATCGCCAGTTCTACTTAAAAGATAAGCAATTACAGTCCCCAGGTCAAGGCTTTTGAAAAAAAAATTTGTTAAATGTGCTACAGAATTTTGATATTTTGAACTTTTTTTTGATATCATTTGATTGTATAAAGGAGCAATACCATGAAAATTACCGGCATTAACATTATCAAGCGAACGTGCAGATTTGAATCGAAATACAGGTCAGAAACCAACCAAGTCAACCAGATAGACATTTACCGGGACTATGCCGCCCAGGCGCGTAATGTCCGGCCTGCGGCTCCACAGGAAAGCGGCAAGCGGACCGGTCACTTTATCGAGATTACCACAGACGGCGGCTTTACCGGACAGTACGGCATTGTTGAAAGCCGGGCAGAGCTTTTTACGATCATGGACGGCCTTGGAGATTACCTTATCGGCCGGGACCCGCTGGAAAACCGGCTCCTCTGGGACCTCATGAGCCGCTATGACCGCCACAGCCGGAGCGGCCTTATGATGATGGCCATCTCGGTCCTGGACATTGCCCTTTGGGACCTGAAGGGCAAAATACTTGGGCAGCCGGTGTACAGGCTCCTTGGGGGCGGCCGCTCAAAGGTCAGGCCCTATGTAAGCGCCCTGGGTTTTTCTGTGGAACCGGAAGCGGCGAAGAAGCGTGCCCTGGAAATTAAGGCCATGGGTATAAACGCCCAGAAGTGGTTCTTCAAGTACGGCCCGGCGGACGGCGCCGAAGGAATGCGAAAAAATCTGGACATGGCCTTTGCCCTGAGGGAAGTCCTGGGGAACGATTACGAAATCATGTTCGACTGCTACATGGGCTGGACCGTGAGTTACGCCCGGAAGATCTTCCACGAACTTGAAAAGGTTCACCCGGTTTGGGTGGAGGATATTCTCCGCTCCCACATGAACGACGGCTACCGTCAGCTCCGGGAATCTACCAATATTCCCCTGGCCGCCGGGGAGCATCTCTTTACCCGGATGGAAGTCAACACCTACCTCAGGGAGAATATCTTCGCCGTCATGCAGTCCGACCCGGTGTGGTGCGGGGGCATTACCGAAGCCCTCAGAATCGCCGACCTCTGCGAAATGTACGGCGTTACCTATATCCCCCACGGCCATTCGCTCATGCCCGCCCTGCAGGTGGTTGCTTCCATGCCCCTCGATACCTGCCCCTACTGTGAATACCTTATCATCTTTATGGATTCCAAAAATGCCTTCTTTAAACCCAGACCCATAGACAGCGAAGGTTTTATTGCAATGAACACCACTCCCGGGCTGGGCGAAGATTTGGATGAGGAGCGGATTGTATCATCAGAGGTGGTTCATTCGTTTGAGTTTTAACCCGCGGCGTGCGTGCGTGCTGCGTGCGTGTGGACTTTCAAATTACTTTACGATATACTTTTTCGGATATGGCGTTTATAACACATAAACTGGATGGTTTTTTCCGCGATATTCTGGATCTGGAGGGGTTCAAAGTCGCGGATTCGTCTCTCAATGGTCTCCAGGTAGACAACGATGGTTCTGAGGTAAAGAAGATAGCCTTTGCGGTGGATGCGAGTCTTGAAGTCTTTAAAAGGGCTGCAGCCGCCGGGGCGGGTATGCTCTTTGTCCACCACGGCCTTTTTTGGGGTTCCCCGCTCAGGCTTGAGGGAAGCCACCGGGAACGGATCAAATTCCTCCTGGAGCATAACCTGGCTCTGTATGCGGTTCATCTGCCCCTGGATCAAAACAAAAAGCTGGGCAATAACGCCGTATTGGCAGAACGTTTGGGTATACAGGACCCTGAACCTTTTGGTTTGTACCACGGGCAAAAAATCGGGTTTAAAGGGAAGCTTTCCCGCCCCCTTACCGTTGAAGAAGCGGTAAAAAAGATAACTTTTATGAACCGGCCTCCGCTGGGGGTTTTCCCTTTCGGAAAGAAGGAAAACCTTAGCTGCGCGGTTGTATCCGGCGGGGCTGCGGACGTAACGTTTCAGGCCATAGAGGAAGGGCTGGATCTCTATGTTACCGGGGAATCGTCCCACACGGTATACCATTACGCCCAGGAAGGCCGCCTTAATATCATTGCCGGGGGGCACTATTCCACCGAGGTGTGGGGAGTGAGGCGGGTAATGGAAGAGTGTGTCAACCAGCTCGGAATAGACTGTGAATTCATTGATCTGCCAACCGGCCTGTAAGGACTGTGAAAAAAGGAAATAAGATGACAGCAAACACGAAAACCTGGGTAATGCCTTTTTCACTGACCGCCCTGATCATCATTCTGGATCAGGTAACCAAGGCAATTGTTGTTGCCAACTGGCCCCGGCCGGGCACGCTGATCAAGGATGTATTCAACAACGGATTTTTGCTTTTATACCATGTCAGAAACAAGGCCATTGCTTTCAGCCTGGGCGACGGTATTCCGCAGCCCTTCAGGTTTGCCCTCTTTGTGATCATCCCCGTTGTGGTGCTGGTTTTTCTGATTTGGTATTATTTTAATACCACCGAATTTAACCGGCTCCAGCGCTGGGCCATAGCCGGGATTATCGGCGGAGGGTTCGGCAACATTATCGATCGTATCGTCCGGAAAGACGGCGTGGTTGATTTTGTGAGCGTAAAATTCTACGGTCTTTTTGGCCTCGCGCGGTGGCCCACTTTCAATGTCGCCGATGCAAGTGTGGTGATTTGTTGTATCATCCTGCTTGTTACCATGATATACCCCGGGCAAGTACACTCCAAAACCAAAGGAAGGTTCCAAGATGAGTAAAAAAACCAATACCCTGCTGTTTATTCTTGGGGGAACTGTTTTTAACATTATTGTTACGATAATTTGTTTTATCCTTTTTCTGCTAATCTATTTTAAATTTCTCCAGCCCCGGTTTCCCGAAAATGCCACCGGTGTGGCATTACCCATTATCTTTGTGCTTTCCATTGTTGTTTCCTTTCTGGTCTACCGGGTTGTGATTAAGATTGTTATGAAAAAGGTGGACATGGAAAAATACTTCGATCCCATATTTGGTCCCCGCAGGCCGCCCCGCAAACAGTAATTCAGGTTGCGTAACATGGGCAATTAAAAAAGCCTGGAAATCGAATAGCCCAAATCTCCGCTGCTTAACATGTCTTTTACCTGGGCTACATCGTCCGCTACTTTTTGCGATTTGTCGATATGAATGCTCCGCCAAATTTTGCGCCAGTCGTCTACGTATCCCCTCTCAAAGGCGCACAAAATACCCTCTACGCCCCACATCTCTACCGGGTCGTCGGGGCTCACGTCAAGGTTCCTGAACTTAAGCATTTGCTTTTTTCTCCATTACTTCCCGGGCTATGCGTTTGCAAATATCAACGATAAAATTCCAGTCTTTCCATTTGTCCACAGTACCCTTGTAATTCGGTAACTGCTCAATGTTCCTGAAATCCCTGGGCTGGGGGTTGCTCAATTGCCGCAGCAACTGGGAGAGGACGGGCTTTTCGTGCGCAGGTGATCCCGAAAAATCATCGGTATAGTACGCATCCAGGTTTTCCATAACCTGCGCACTCGCCGGGATCCCCATCTTGTCGGATAGTGCGGCGAAGTCCAGATAATCACGCATCTGGTTCCGTTTGACAATTAAGAACGCCTTTATCCGCGTTATCTCTTCTATCGTTGGCACATTCAGGGAAAGTTCCTTTATGTGAACCTTTTGAAACTCCAATGGCTTTTTACGGATGAGCTGCCTGATGCCTGCCTCTATTCCGCCGAGCTCCCCAAGGATGATCTTCCCGTACACAACCCGGTTGGTTACCCAGTCCCCTTCGCGTTCCAAAGATTCCAAAATGAGGTCAAAGCGTTCTTCAAGGTCAGTAATGATGTGATCGTGATCAAGCGAATAACGGTGCCCGGCATACAAATATGCGGCGGAACCTCCCACAAGGATCGCATCGGGGACGAGCTTTTGCAGGCGAGCAGCTTGTTCAAGCACCTTTTCCATCTGTTCTTGCATAGCTAATACTCAATATAAAGCAGGGAAAAGCTGGAAGTCAATGACAAGCTCTATACCATTAGTAATTCTCCTCTTTAGAAAGTAAAGTTTACAAGTTAAGGATCTTGAGAAAATTTTCACGCGAAGACGCCAAGGGGCAAAGACGCCAAGTCGTAATTTGAGAGCAAAACAACATCTTTCATGCTTTATCATGCTTTGTAAATTAAGAAAACAAGATGGATTCGGGTAGTTTACGGGTTACTACTTGGCGTCTTGGCTCCTTTGCGTCTTGGCGCGATGAATTTTGAGGAATTCTTACTATACCACCATTCCCACACCATTACCCCGGTAAGCCCGTTCAAGCGCCCTGTTGAGTGAGAGAATGCCCAGGAGCATTGCAACTACCGCAAAGCCGAGCATGATCAAAAGGTCGGTTCTGACAGTGGGGTTCTCAAGGCCCTGGCCGCTCAGCATGACGAGGCGGAGGCCTTCCATGGCGTAGGTGTGGGGGATCAGGCGGGAAACAAAATGCAGGCCCGCGGGCAGAACGGCCAGGGGATAGTAGATCCCAGAGAAGATACGGGCAAGTACGTCCACGAGCCAGGAAAAAGGTTCCCGCCCATTCTTCACTTCAAGGTTGAAGAAATTGCTTGAGCCGATTAAGCCGAGGCCGAGGTTCGTAAAGATGAAGGATACATAAAAAACAAAGAGCGGGAAAACAGGGAGGCCCGTCTTTATTTTTACGCCCGCAAAGAGTATGGCGGCGCATAATACGCCGGTTTGGATGACGAGCTGGTAGAAAAAAACCCAGATGAACCTGCCGGAAACAAAGGCCCATATCCCGTTAGGTGAAGCGTTGTACACTTCCAGCCGTTTGTCCCAGAACGCGGTGTTTATGCTTTGAAAGGGGAGGGTTAACACCGCGGTGGAGTTTTGGAAGAACACCACCCCTATGATCATGTACGAAACAAAGTCGCCGCCGTAGGAGGCAATGGAAGAAGCGGCGTAGTCTTTGAGGAAGAGGGATACAAAAAACCACATCCCCGCGGACACAAAACTCTGTATGACGGCGAGGACAAAATTGGAGGGGTAGAACCGCAGGGCCCGGTATTCAAGTTTGGCAAAGGATAAGGCGGACTTTAAAAACGTCAT
>JGI20166J26741_11671918_pt1 | contig 11052 bp, 6 predicted proteins | sample TergutCu122P5_FD_26741 | JGI IMG/M metagenome (IMG submission 26741) | reverse complement strand
CAGAAGGTTCCGAAACGTCGGCAATTATAAACCAGACGCCGGGGAATTACCCTAAAGAAAGTTCACTACATTCAGTACACGGCGAAAGTCTAAAATCAAGCAGTGTGTTTGTTTTTTCCATGTTCTTGTGGTACATTAGATCTTTCTTCTCTTCCCATATATATAGAAATCTGGGGGGTTAAGATTTGCAGATGTGAGGGGCCAATGTTGAGGACCACCGTGACAAATCATCATCCAAGGAAGCAATGATCAGGATAAATTCTCACAGGCATGGCAGGATGTGTATTGAGGCTTAGGGTTGACATTTTGAAGATTTACTGTAAATTCAGTAACAGAAACTTTATGCAAGTAATTGTTCTCACGTTCTTGTTCACATATTTGTATACTGATAAATCTATCATCCATGAGAATGAGAACTGCATTTGTATTGCATTTCTGACTAGCAATGAAATCCTGAAGTTAAAGATATTAAACCATGAGCCACTGTGTATAATCAAACACTTGTGGTTTATGTTCATATGTTATGGAAGGTGCTACTATATTTCAGTTGTAGTATGGTACCTTGGAGGAATCAGCCTTCTTCACGCAGTCAAAGAATTGACTGATAAATGTAATTAAATGTATGGTGTTATTTATTTATTTATTTATTTATTTTCATCCATTCAGCCACAAATGTGACAATGGACATTCCATTTACAAGTTACATTACATCCTTAACATATAAACATTATTAACAGTACATATTAAAATATATAAATATCTATACAACGTATAAAGTATATATCAATACAAATAGCAGGAACATCTTTAAGTGGATATAAACTCTTCTACTGAATAAAACGACTGAAAGAGAAGAAATATTTTTAACTCTTCATATTCATGTGGAATGTTATCCAGATAATGTGATACAAGCAAATGATTGTAGATGCTATGATATGCTTTACACTATTTATAATACCTTGCACTAAATTAAGTTTACAAACCTGCACCAAGTGTTGGTGTTTTATATTTATTGGTTATTAATAATGGTCATTTTTATTCTATGTGAATTAAATGAATTCTTCAACAGTTCAAATTCAAACTGTTCAGCACATCCTCAATAAAAATATGTACACATAGCTTTGAAACAAGAATTTTCATATGAGACAGTATTTGTAGAAAAATGCTGTTCAATTGCTAGATGCTAGCAGAACCTTTTATGCTTTGAAGAAAAAATCACATTTTTTTTTGTACTGATATTAACAGGACAAATGCTTATAGAAATGTGTGAGCAGCCATGTTTAGTCCACAGTTGTTAAACTGATTGCTGTAAGAGAAAGATAACTGAAGATTTATGCTATCTGTAGTACTTACAATAGATGTACAGTTATAGACCAAATATTCTCTCTGTCAACATTACTGAGTGTTTTATTGTGTCACAGTTCAAGAACCAAGTGTGACTGATCTGTGCAATCCATCACCATGCGGTTCCAATGCACTGTGTAACGTCGGTCAGTGCACATGTCTGCCAAACTACTTTGGAGATCCTTACACCAACTGCCGCCCTGAGTGCACCATGAACGCAGAATGTCCACGCAGTAAAGCTTGCAGTAATCAGCGCTGTATAGATCCATGCCCTGGAACATGTGGACAGGGTGCACGTTGTGATGTTGTTAACCATATACCAACATGCAGCTGTCCAGAAGGCACTACTGGTGATCCATTTGTATCATGCAGATCAGTACCACCACCAGCCAGTGAGTAACATTCATAACCTCTGTCAGTATTTGTAGAAGCGACTGTGATACGGAAATTATATTAGCTGTCAGAAAGCACAATAATTAAACCGCATGAGTTGTAATATTGTCATTGCAAAGTATTGCAACATTTTAGTTACTAAAAATTGAAGAACATGTTTTTAATGTGCTGAAACATAAAATGAATTATAAAAAAAAAAAAGTTACTTCTGACTTTCTGCCAGGGGGCAGTATTCATTTAGTTTACTTCAAAATTCAGGTAAAGAAATTTTAAGTTAACCTGTATTTGCTGTTAAATTATTTTATTGTAAATACAGTATAAGTTATCCATGTGTTTGTGAATATGAATGTTATTGACAGCATTTTGGTATCCCTACATTATTGTGCTACTCTGTGTTTAGAGTTGTGTCACATTTTTCTCTTTTGAAATACACGCATTTATTTCTGAGAACCAGTACATAGTTTGTTTTTTTTTTTTCCCCCCCTGGCATTTCCCAAAACTGAATAAATACTAACAGTACAATCTACTCTTCACTTAGTTGTATGAGGTATGCTTTAACATTTAAACCAGATACTTGGTGCCACTATAATATGACATAATTTATTATATGGGCAAGTCCATATTAAATTGACTCCATTTCGCACTCTTATGAAGGAAAGACTGCTTAAAATAAATGAGTGAGGAAACATAACACAAGAACATTTGATGTTTACTGCACTAGAATAAGGGTACTAGGGAATGTATAATTAAACATATCCATCTTTTTGGTTCTTCCTTGAACAGTATGCAGTTACAGTACTTATTTGATAAAATTACCTGTAATGGAATCCATTTTTATTATAGAAGCCCTTTAACCACATCCTGAGCCACTTCTAGTAAAGGGTATAATATTAGAGTATTTCTAATACCAGACCAGAGAAACTGTGTAACATCATGTGAGTTTTTAGACTTTACAGTGGTGCAGATGACGTCTCTGTTCTTGTAGGATATGGTGCCACATATCTGTGTGTTGTCTGCCTGACTTTTCAAGACAGCATGGTGGTATATTCGTGAAGGGTCAGAATGTCCATTTCTTTACTATACATTTTGACTGTTGAAGATGAGACCACCATGCTGTCTGAAAATATCAGGCAGCAGTCACCCACTGTCCAGAGACAATGTCCCAGAAGAAGGGAGACCTCTTATAATATCATGCTTAGAATGCTAAATAACACCACAATATGCAAAATCCGGTACTCAAATAGATTTGTTCTCACAAATTTTGCTTCTGTTGTGTTGTAACACTTTGTTCTCAACTTTTCTGCAGTCCCATCAAGACCTTGTGAACCGACACCTTGTGGGCCAAACAGCATATGCCATGTTGTGAATGACCATGCTGTATGTTCTTGCCAGCCTGGACTAGTTGGAAGTCCACCATCTTGTCGGCCAGAATGCGTGGTCAGTGCAGAATGTCCATTGACACAGGCTTGTCTTGCCAGCAAATGCCAAGATCCATGTCTAGGCACATGTGGTCAGAATGCTCGCTGTCAAGTTGTCAATCACAATCCCATTTGTAGCTGTGCTGTAGGCAACACTGGAGATCCATTTACAAGATGCTTTGCAGTACCAGGTAACAGTCTATGTTTGTGTTATGCATTGTCTTTGTCACTAGGATAATTGTACTGTGTCAAAGTCTTCTTCAGGCTTCTCTTATCCTCTTCTTGTTTCTGTGTCTGTTTTTCTCTGTAGCTGCTTTGCTTCTTTGAGTCTTTCCTCACTTAGTCTGTTCACCTTGTCCATGGCAGTTACCACCATAAAATATTTGTTCTCCAATTACTGTCATATATTGATACTCCCCAAATTATGTAAGGTTCCATTCCCCAAACATTCGACCCACTACCTGCCTAACACATATATATATATATATATATGTTCATATGATGAGCACATGTGTTTGCAAAAGTGCACAGTTGAGGGATTTGTAGTGACATTCCAGTTACTTTTTGTATGTGTATTTTGTAACAAGGGTACTTTAGTTTTTGCAGTGTAACCTTTGAATACAGCATGTGTTAATTTGTAGAAAATGCCCCCAGTATTGGAAATTAACATTTTGAATGTAACATAAAATTTAAACACTTCAAATTTTTTAATATGCTGTATATGGAAAAGTATATTTGGTGCAAACGTGACATCAGTCATGACTTTTGTAACCTACATGGCAGGGTGTGCCACTAGTGTCAAACATCCAAGCAAATTAAGGAGATCTTTATTTTCTGTGCTACAGTGGATAGAAGTGTCTGTATAGAGTTACCTGGTCTATAAATGCCTTACTTATGTAAATCTGAAGTGTTTTTACCTCCTCCACCAATTCATTTTAGCATCTCGAAAGTCATAGCTTATCTTCAGTCTATGTGGTAAGAGTAGTTCTTGAATAATTCGTTGTTTAACATCACTGATACTCTACAAAGGTTTGAAGCCAAGTAGTAAAATAATAGGCTGTGACTTTGTTTTTTGTTCTGATTGTATATTGTTTTTGAGTATAGTAATTTTACCTTATTTTCTTTTTACCCCAACTTCAGCCCTGTATTTTATATTAAATTTTATCACCTCATATGTGGGTGCAGTCATACTCTTATCTGCTGAGGTTAAAATGTTTTTGTCCAGGATAAATACATATTTTACTCCTTCTTTGTTCTGGTGGAGTAAATTTTAATATGAGAAACATTATTTATTGCATGTCAGATTTAAGAAAAATAATCCAGGATTGATAACTAATTATTTTGCTTTATCTCCTACTTACAGTGACACCTCCTCCACCATTGCCTCAGAATCCATGTCAGCCATCACCGTGCGGTCCGAATTCAGTGTGTCAGGTCCGAGGGGAAAGCCCCGCCTGTTCGTGTTTACAAAACTATATCGGATCTCCGCCAAACTGTCGACCCGAGTGTACTATTAATCCGGAATGTTCAAGTAATTTGGCGTGTGTAAATCAAAAGTGTAGTGATCCGTGTCCGGGATCGTGTGGTACAAATGCACGTTGTAATGTTGTGAATCATACACCAGTGTGTAGCTGCAATTCTGGCTTCACAGGAGATCCATTCATTGGCTGCATTGTGGTACAAGGTAGGACAGAGTTGCCTTGTTTTCTTGCTTGCTGCATGTTTTATTAATGGATCTAAGGAGTTTCCATATCTCTGCAAAGATTAATTATGTCCTTGAAACTTACATGATTCCCATTTTGTCTTGAATTCTAAACTATCATGTCAATAAGGTCAGAAATCACAAATACCATGTAGGAAAATGTGGATGAAGACTTTCTTTTAATGTGCGTATTAAAATAGGATGGTTCCTAGACATAATGTCCATGGTTTTTTTTTAAGGCAAATATTTATAAAGTCTGTTGGATGCCCTGTTTCTTTGATGTCCACAAACTTTTTTTTTCGTAGCTTGTTTGTCTGATTGATGATTTGTCCAGTAATATTTTTGTTCAGTTCATTGTGTATCCTCCAAGTGCATCACAATTCCCACCCATTGCAACTAAATCCCCACCCCCAATTTCTAATCACTGAGCTGCCATGTGGCCTGCCAATCTGTAATGTATGTATATAAGCATTTTTATTGTCAGAACATGTCTGTAATGTACTAGTACCAAATGCACAAAGATACATTGAGTTAATAAAGTAATGTATTTTGATGGTAGGAGACTTTAATTACTGTCTTCATTTTATTCCTGTTAAAAGTTGTTGTTTATTGTCCTTGTCTGTGATTAATCACTTACCATTTTTTTGTAGGACACCTCAGGTGTCAAATGTACATTACTTACCCAACCATCTTCAGAATATTAAGTCTGTGTGCAAGTAACAGGATACAGAAATTATTTGACAAAATGTCTGTGGACAAAAGAATGTGGCATCAACTAAAATGGACCTATATTTGTGGGCATAGATAGGGTATGAAGATTTCATGGACCAAATATCCTGGAAGCAAAAGGGGAGCCTATAAAGAAGCAGGGGGCCAAAAAATGTTACTGTAGAGTAATGTGATACAGTTCGTGTATAATGGGAACATTTTTGATTAAATAATATAGCATGATCTTATTTCTTCATTAAAAATGTTTGTATTTTGAACAAGAATAACTCCATTATCTGTAATTCTTTCTTTGATGTCACCCAGTGTACAAAAATTATAAATTAATACATTTAATGCCAGTTTTGTTAACTCTCCACGTATATGTTTGTCATTTTAAAAATTTGACAGTGTTATAGGCCTTTGTTCTTGCAGTTGATTTAAAACTTTTAGAAAAGACAGAGGATATTGCATTTATCAGTTACGATAAATCCTTCATTTGTTGATTGTTGCATATTAATATTTGATTCAAAAGTAAAAGCACATGGTGTGTATTAAATATAATGGCTATTGTAAAAAAGGATGATGAAAGATATTCACAAAATACTTTCTTTCATAAAGAATTTTATGTAAGTACTGCTTACTGTGATGAGTATTAGTGACAGTGATAAATCAGCTGCTGCTGTAAGTGAACGTGATCTATACAGAGCAAGTTAACTTACAGCAGCAGCCAGGGAATTAGCAAGATTTAAATTAGATTTACTGTGTGTGCAGGAGGTTAGTTGGGATGAAGGGAGCACAGTAAGAGCAGGGGATTATAATTTATTCTATGGAAAAGGAAATGAAAATAAATTGGGAACAGAATTTTTTATACACCACAGAATAGTATCAGTAGTTAAAAGAGTGTAGAGTTTGTTAGTGACAGGGCATCATATATAGTTCTGAGAGGTCGCTGGTGTAATACCATTGTTCTGAATGTACATGTATCAAGTGAGGGGAAAAGTGATGATTCAAAAGACAGTTTTTATGAGCAATTAGAGCAGGTGTTGGATCATTTACCTAAGTACCATATGAAAATTCTATTAGGAGAGTTTAATGCAAAAGTGGAGAGAGAGAATATTTTCAAACTGACAAGTGGGAATGTGAGTCTACATCAGGATAGTAATAATAATGGTGGTAGAATAGTAAACTTTTCCACATCAAAAAATCTAGTTGTTAGGAGCACAATGTTCCTGCACTCAGTCATTCATGAGTACACCTGGACCTCTCCTGATGGGAAGACTCACAACCAGATTGATCACGTATTGATAGATAGGAGATGGAATTCGAGTATACTAGATGTACGAAGTTTCAGGGGAGCTGATGGTGATAATGATCACTTTCTGGTGGTTGCAAAAGTTAGGGAAAGATTGGCAGTAAGTAAACAATTAGTACAGAAGTTTGACAGGGAAAGATTTAATCTGAGTAAGCTAAATGAACTGGTGTGTAGGAAACAGTATAAGATTGAGATTACAAACAGGTTTGCAGATTTGGAGAACTTAAGTGATGGCAAGGACATTAATAGGGCTTGGGAGAGCATTAAAGAGCGTATTAAAACCTCAGCTAAAAGAGTCTAGGTCTGTACAAATTGAAGCAGTATAAATCGTGGTTTGATGAAGAATGTTTAGGTTTAGATAAGAGGAAGCAGACGACAATACAGCAGGTACAGAATCCAAGCCAAAGCAATGTAGATAATATAAACATATAAGGCTAGCAGACATTTTGGGAACAAAAAGAAGGAATATCTGAAAGCTAAAATTGAGGAACTTGAAACTAACAGTAAGATCAATAATATTAAGGACTTGTACAGGGTGGGTAGGTTTCACCCTTTCATAAGCCACAAAGGCCCTCAGGGAGAGTAGAGGTATAGCTCTACAATGTTTTTGACCTCTGCACTAGAAGGGGGTGAGGGGTCAATGTCACGCCCCGGCCACATCTTACCCCTGGGAAAGACCCGGTACCCATTTTACAGGAGGCTGCATGGGTCTCAGGGCCGGTCTGGACAGATGCAGAAAATCTCGCCCCCACCAGGATTCGATCCCCGGACCGTCCAGCCTGTAGGTAGTCACTATACTGACTACACTACACGGTCCACACTTGTATAGGGGCATCAATGAATTTAAGAAGGGTTACCAGCCTAGAACTACATATTATAGTAAAGAATGAGAAGGGTGATTTGCTTGCTGACTCCCACAGTATTTTGGTATCCCCATGAAACTGGTAAAGCTAATAAAAATGTGTCTGACTGAAACATGTAGCAGAGACTGGATAAGCAAGAATTTGTCTGACGTGTTTCCTATTAGGAATGGTCTGAAACAATGAGATGCTGTATCACCATTGCTTTTCAACTTTGCTTTGGATTATGCCATTAGGAGGGTTCAGGTAACCCAGGATGGCTTGAAATTAAATGTACACAACAGCTTCTGGTTTATGCTGATGATGTTAATATACTGGGAGGAAGCATACATACTATAAAGGAAAACACAGAAGCTTTAGTAGTGGCTAGTTAGGAGATTGGTCTAGAAGTAAATGCTGATAAAACTAAGTACATGGTCATGTCTTGAGATCAGAATGCAGCACGAAGTCACAGTATAAAGATTGATAATAATTCCTTTGCAAGGGTAGAAGAGTTCAATATTTGGGTAGAAACTTAAAAAATCAAAATTCTATTCAGGAAGAAACTTAAAAAATCAAAATTCTATTCAGGAAGAAATTAAGAGCAGATTGAAGTCAGGGAATTCTTGCTATCATTCGGTGAAGAATCTTTTGTCTTCCAATTTGCTATCCAAAAATTTAAAGATTAAGATGTAGAGAATTATAATTTTGCCTGTTGTTTTGTATGGGTATGAAACCTGGTTGCTCATATTGAGGGAGGAACGAAGGCTGAGGGTGTTAGTAGAATATTTGAGACTGAGAGGGACGAGGTAAAAAAGGGAGTGGAGGAAACTACATAATGATTTGCTGAATGATCTGTGCTCCATAGCAAATATTGTTCATGTGATCAAATCAAGAAGAATGAGATGGGTGGGGCATGTAGCACGTATGGTGAGAGGAGAGGCAAGTACTGGGTTTTGGTGGGGAGACCTGAGAGAAAGAGACCATTTAGGAAACCCAGGTGGAGATGGGAGGATAATATTAATATTGATTTCCAGGAAGTGGGATGTGGGGGTAAGGACTGGATCAAGCTGGCTGAGGATAGGGACAGGTGGCGGGCATTTGTGGATGCGGTAATGAACCTTCGGGTGTCATAAAATATGGGGAATTTCTTGACAAGCTGAAAACCAGTTAGCTTCTCAAGAAGGACTCTGATCCATGGAGTAATTATGTAAGTTAGTAACAAATATGTAAAGAGTAATGAAAGTAATAATGTGAATAATGGCAAAGCAGCACATTTCTTGTAATGAGAAATCTGGTTAATCAGTTTTTTGACTAGTTAATTAGATAATTTGCACTCAGCTTTTAAGCATTCAATTTTTACTGATGGGTGTTGAAAGTATCGTGAATAGTTATTGTTAGCTGTAAAGACCAACTTCACATGCAGTAACTCCATAGCTGTCCAAGAGTTTCATGATTTGGCTGAATAATTCCAAGTGTATGAATTTTAATTTTGACATTTATAGCAGTTGTTTCATAAATTATTTTTCATATCTCCCAACAAAAGAAATATTAATAAACAAACTTAATACAAAAATAATAACCTGAAAATAATCACCTTGTGCTTTTATGCATTCAGTACATAAATAAATAAATATGAATGCATTTTAAAAGATAATCTTCTTGATTTGAGAGATATATATAAATATGTCAGTTTACATCATATGACTAAATTGTAAATTATATTCCACAAGTATGAAGCATTGGTGTTATTCTCGTTATCCTTGTATTTTAAAAAAATTGCTCCTGAATTATTACATTTATGCTTTCTTATCTAAAGTATTATAACAGCTCTACAGCATTTTACTTTGCCCAGTTTTGGTATCCACCTTTTATTATCATAAGAACAGCAGGGATGGTACATTACATTATGCCACCACAGTTTTCTTGCATAAAATTTCCATTGTATTATTCAGGGTAGAATTGTACTGACATTTCAGAGGATAATGTGCTGCCATCAGCAGAGTGGTTTTCATCAAAGCTGATAATAGAGGCAGCAGGATTTGCTTAAACACTGGGCTCATTCTACTAGGCTACATGGTGTCAGAGCCCAGAAGAGAGCAGTTTTAACATTCACTGAGAACCTCAAACTGCACTCAGTATTAAAGTTATTTTAAACCATTTTCTTTAATGTTTGTTACTGTAGGCATTTATTCAACATATGACATGCTGTGTTATGAATCTGTGATATCTGATTTTTTGACATGTAAACTGAAATTATATAAATCCATTGCAAAATATATTGATGTTCCCAATTGACCTTCTCTTTGCTACTTCATTGCTAACTGAGACTACATGTGAAAAAATTGAACCTGTATGTAAGTATACAGGATGATTCAGGAAGTATCTTTCACACTTTGTAGGTACATTAATCAACTGATTTTAGTAAAGAAAGGAATCATGGCAGTTTCAAAGAGTAAGATAATTAAAACAGATAATCATGCCATAAATACAGGTTGCAAATGAAAAAGTGACAGTACCTTGAACAGTTAGTGCACTGCCTTTTGAGTGGCAGATTTCTGCTGTGGCCAGGGCACTGTTCAGTTTAAATGTCCACTGTGGGACATTATTTTCCCTTTTTGCACAAAAAGAATGTACTTTTAATGGGACAACATTGTCCTACTTGCCCATTAAAGGTACTGCAGGACTGAAGTAATTATTATTGAATAATGCAACACATTACAGAAACTGTTCTTTGCACTCCTATAATTTAAATCTATATTAGAGTGTGACATTTTATTAAAGTGGATGGCAAATTTGGACTTAACACTAGCACACTCACTGCTTATTCATATCTGCTCAGTTTTGCTTTTCTTGAGTGGAGGAATGTTAATGAGAGTTCCCACACTGAATTCAGTGGCTGCTCTGGCATTTCCTTTAAAAAATCCATAAGTGTATTGTATTTGTAGTTTATTTAATAATGCTGAGTAGCTGAGGCTGTGTAACATTCAGTGTTAGGATGACAGATGGGTAATTATTTCAACATGATGTGGAAGGAAGTAGCTATGATATTGTCCCAACATATGCCAGAAGGGACTGAGAGAAAACATGAAAACCTCAATCAGAATATGTTGTCTCCAGATTTTAACTCAAGAGCTTCCAAATAAGAAGCAGGATTGCTAACCACTCTACCATGAAGTTCTGTACAAAGTCCATTCACAAAGTGAATACCTATACAGGGTGTCACAGGAGGAACAGACCAAACTTCGGGAGAATGTTCCTTATGTTAAACTATACCGATATAACCCAAAACACCTATATCCAAAGTTGAACGGTTACGGAGATAATGGCCAGAGA
>JGI20166J26741_11671807_pt1 | contig 11054 bp, 16 predicted proteins | sample TergutCu122P5_FD_26741 | JGI IMG/M metagenome (IMG submission 26741) | reverse complement strand
CCGATTTGCTGAGTAAATACGAGTGGGAAGTGTTACCTCACGCGCCATACAGTCCAGACATGAGTCCACCGGACTTCGACTTATTTCCCAAGTTAAAAGAACCCATGCGTGGACACCTTTTTTCCTCCCTGGAAGAGGTTTCTGCAGCGGTTACCCGAGCCATCCGAGGACTGGACAAAAGTGGCGCCCTAAATGGATAGAAAATCTTTCGAAACGTTGGGATGTGGTCATTGAGAAGCAGGGGAACTACATAGAAGGAATGTAAAGATGTACTGTCTAAAATAAAATATACGCGTAAGTAAAAATTAGTGTGCATTATTTATGAAATGCCCCTCGTATTTATTAATCAAAGTATTCAGTCATGTTGGTGTGCCTGCTAACAAACGTCTGGTATAAAAACACTAATTTATAGAAGGTACACAAAAGCCACATATGAACAAACACAATTCAATTATGAATAAATGGAATTATCATGCCAAGAGTATTCCTACATCACTTACAGCATCACACTTCCAGATTTAGGCACTTCATTTTCTTTGTATATTTTGTCTGTGAATCATCCCCACACTTGATTGCAACACTGCCCCTCTAATGCCATGCTCTGCAACAGAGCGTTGGTGAGTCCATGGCAAGGAGCGAAGAGAGTATTAAAGAGTTTTTTCCTTCTATAACACATTACCCGATACCAAGTTCCGTGAAAATCAGGCATTTATTACCTATACCATAAGATGTATGAATTTGAAACAGAAGATGTGTGTGTGGAACAGGGAGATTATAAGTCTCCCAAAGAAAAATGCTACTAATGCTTTAGCTTCCTCAGTAACGGAATAATATTGTACTTACAGGAGAGTACCAATATGATACATCCGAAACAATTCCTGCAATATAGCAAACTTATCTGCAGAAATGTTCAGCCAGTAGCTAAAAGCTTTAAGCATCCTCGTTCGTTTCACCTTGCTAGGAGCTCTCAGAATATATGTGCATGGTCGTAGTATTTTCTGAAATAAAATTTACTTAAGCTCGTACAAAAGTTAGTGTCATTTATTCATGCACAAAAAAAAGACTTACCACAACTTCAACCATTCTGCTAATTTTGCTAGATACCATTTTCAATTTCAAACTTTTCTTCCGGGAGTGTAGTTTTTAAAAATTTTGGAAGAGAAACGAAGAAATACGTCACTTTATCTTTTCAGAAGTGAGCTGAAGGAAAAGTCTGTTATTCAACATTATAATTTGTTACTAGATAAAATGTACCAGGACGCATTATAAATATTTATTGTTACAAAAGTTAATAGAGAGAATAATTCTCCTGTTATTTTTTCCTTCTTTATCCACATAGGTGTGAGTAATTTTGTTACTAGTAGTAAGTGGGTATATTGAGCGCAATCAGCCATAATCAGCTATTAACATTATTCAGTGACTTTTTAATTTGGTGACTTTTTGATTTGGCAACTTTTTGATTTTGAGTGACCTTTTGATTTTGAGTGACTTTTTGATTTAGCGACTTGGCAAATTTTGAGTTTGAGTGACTTTTTGACTTAGAAACTTTTTGATTTTTAGTGACTTTTTGATTTGGCAACTTTTTGTTTAGCAACTTTTTGGTTTACCGTTCGTCGTGGTGCGCACCCTGCTTTTTAATAGCCACAAGCTAATGTCTCAATAGTGTCGTCTTTTTCAGGTATAACCATTTTCTTATCATATTCGAATTTGAACTCTTTACTTGTTTCTTTATTTACCAAAGTTCTGTTTTTCGCATTTCTAGTTATCATTTTATAACTTAGGAAAACTTTGTTATTTCCTTATCTACAATTTGTTTCATGCTTTCAAAGTTCAGCTGTTTCGAGTTTTGATAATTTAAGGTAAAACCTTTTATTTTCACCACTTCTTTTCCTTTGTTTGTTAGATTCCCATAACTTTTAGGGCCTGTTGAGATCCATTCTTTAATGTGATTATCTTTTCCTAGCTCGTCTGTCCATTCGCCCAGCATACATCCTGTTTGGACAGTATTTTGACCATCATCAATATAAACCATACTATCCTTGTCATAATAGGCAACAGATTGTCCGAGTTTATCTAACATGTCATACAATCTCAGTCTTGCATTAGATGTTGTGACAGTAGCAATATACCCTAAACATTAGTTGAAAAATTGTCCTGAACATATTGGTCTTTATAATGGTAAATTACTTGAACCACCTCTTCATTAACAAAGATAGTATTGCTGATTTCGAATCTATCATCAAGCAAAAGTTGATACCAGCGTTTAACATCTATCACGTATTCTGTTTGTGTCAAATTTTGTCGTTGTCCAAATTTTCCCCACAGCGAATTCAAACATATTTTTGCTACAACACTTTTGCCAGGGTTCGGTTTGATATTTTCAGGGTTTAATTCTATATCTGAACAGTTTTTAACAGCTGCTATATAATCATGAACTGTTTCGAAATCGCCCTCCCAAGGGCTTGTCTCTAATTTGATTTTCATGAAATCCTTAACATACCTTTAAACAGATTAACACTTTTATCTTTAAAATGCCAAACTTCATAAATTTCGATCATTTTGTGTCCTTTTTCCAAGGCTTTCGATACTTCATCAGTGGTCCAAGTTCCTATCAGAGATCTTTCTTCATCGGTGTGTGTACAGCTGTCACATTTCTCATCAAAGCATTTTGTGCACAATGTAAAGATTAACTTTTCTTTTTTGATAGGCAGCACAGGGTGACACAATTTTTGCGTTGCCAGTATTTTGCACTTAATTAACCCATACCAATCGTCTTTATATGTTTTAGGTTTATGAATTTTCTTTGGATGGCCTACAGGATAATTATCAAAATACTGCACAGTTGGGTACAAGCTACAAACATCAATATATCGCAGCTTTTTGTTTTGGAATTTGAGTTTACTCGCGTTTGTTCTTCCTCCATAGAAAGCATCTCTAGGGTTCAAAGGTTCTACTATATGATCAGAGTTCTTTATAGCACTTTTGTAATCTTTGGATTTTACCCATTAACATTCCCACATTTCAATTAGGTTGAATCCCGCATCTATTATTTGTTTGCTTCTCGTCTTTGTTTTTTCGTGTAAGTCGCCCATTGTTTCGTGGTTGATATTGTTGATTGTATCGTCGGTATAACAAGCAGGACAACCATGCCAGAAGCAGCAGTGGAATTGATACACAGTATTGGTTTCCTTATTGAAGCCGTCAACTTTTGTTCCACAAATATCAACTTCTCCTCCATTCAGTGCATGCCTCATATTTGCGAATGTATTAAGCTACGTAATGGAGCTTTTACTGTACATGTTTTTCTTGTTGTCTTTTACAACAGCAATGGTTTCAGGCTGGAGATATTTTGACCTATAGATAGCCATGCAAACACTAGCTATGGTTATGTACTGAAAAGGATCAATATCAGCAATTTTTAAAAACTGTTTTCTTAGTTCCAAGCATCCTCTACGTAGAATATCAACATCAGAGTCACATTATTCAACAAATTCCTTTTGGAAATCAAACACATAGTTTTCTTTGACTTTTTCTGCATGCCAGTTCAGAAACACTTCTCGTGCGGATTTTCTCATTGTATCAGTGCCATAGTACTTTGTATCAGGAATGGGTCCTACATAATTCTGGTTTTTGTTTGTATTGAAAAAATGCGGAAAATACCCTTTTTTGAGTTCGTCCAATCCGAAAGTTTTTGGGAATGCACTTAGAGACGATACCACAAAATTATGGCTGTCAATAACCTTGATGATTTTTGCAACATCCAACATCATCAGTTTAGTACCATTGTAGATAGTGTAGGGTTTTAAAGTATTATCCACGCAGTATTTCAGGATGAACTGAGAGTCATACCCTTTGGCATTATGCGCAATGGCTGTATACCCTTTATGGTTCTTTGATATTAGCCATTTGCAAAATTCATCATTGGTTCTGAAATAAAATTTTTTGCCATCAAAATAATGAGCAACAACTAGGTTTGGGTTGTGAACCCCGGTATCTTTTTCTGCTTCATAATCAAAAAATATATAGTTTTTTGGGCACGCTTTTGCTTTTTTAGGTTGCATATAGCATTTATGGCTAGCTTCTTCGACTATATTCTCACAATTGCGACAACATGTATAGCCACACAAGTGTTCTTCACCCCTTAATTTAATTTTATTACAGTCTTTGCATTTATAAACTTCCTCGCAAACGTTGTTGTGATTGTCGAAGCAGTTTTGATTAAAACAGTATCGATTGCAGTTTTCACAATATATCTTATTTTTCTCATCCTGTGAATGCTGCGGTCTTGCGCAGAGTTTGCAAAGATAATTACGCGCGGTTTTACATTTGTGCCTGTTTTTGTTGTTATAAGGTTTGTCACATTTGTTGCAATAATAGCAACTTCCCAAGAAAGCTTTCATGCTGTTGATGACATCGAAATGGTTGCCGATTTGTACAGATAAATTTTGGTTTCTCTTTCTTCTCCAGAATAGATAATGGTATTAAAGTTTTCAGCACAAACAACTTTGATTTGAATATCCAGTAGTTCTTCAGCATGTTTAATATCTTCTAGGGTGAAGCCTTCTTCGTTATAGTCCCCAAGCCTATGGCATAATTTTTCGGCTAATTTAGTTTGTACTTTTCGGCCGCCCCTGATGTCTTTGACATCTTTTAGATCCGAAGATATCATTCGTGTGATATGTTAGCCCTGTAACAATGGCTCTTGGGCAGCACAAATTATCATTGTTTTGTATTTGTGTTATGCATATTTTGGTTTTGATGTCATTAGCCAGATTTATGATTTTGGTAACCCTGCCTTTACCATGGGGGATATTGGTAATCTGAATATGAAATATGCACTGCGTGATGTCTAAATCTTCGTTTGACGAGAGAATGTTTTCGACGTATTCCATAAGCTCTTCGGCATTATCTACATTCTTAGAAATATCATGGTTGAAATCAGGGTTACTCGCAACAATGACCATTTTATCACCTTGTTTGTAACTTCCTTTTTCCTTAGCAAGCTTGATCATTGCATTAATTGCATTTTTGACTTCCATAATTTTGTTGATTTTTATGGTGTAGTCCACCTCTGTAGTACCGTATTTTTTGATAAAACGTGATCTTGTTTCTGTAACAGTGTATGCGCGTCCGCGTTCCCCTCTAGAGGGTCCTATTAAATCATCGTGAAACATATTCTTTGGCTGCAATGTAACGAAAAGCAGATTCAGGTGGTTTACGTTCCCCTTTTGGGTGTTCTATTATATCATCGTGAAAGCTTAATTCTCGAGCAACAAGGTCATGAAAAACAGAATCTTGTGTTTTTAAGATTGCATCAATAATTTCAGCTTTTTTCCTCTGTTAAAACAACTTTGATGTTATTTTCTTTAGCAACATTTTTCAGCCCTTCTTTTGTAAGTTTTAGTAGATCGTCTTTTTTAAACAATAGTTGCTTTGCTTTACTTAAAAAAGAAATTAGTTGTTGTTTGTTCCATTTAGTATATCCTTTCAGGTTGTACTCTTTGGCTTGTGAAACCAGCTCTTTACGTGTAACACTATTTGCACGTCTTCTGGGTTTAATAGTTTGATCGCGTTTTCTGGGTTTAATAGTTTGATCAGGATCGTTCTTGGTTTTAGGTCTTCCTCGTCTTCTCGGTTGAATGGTACTATCCGGGTCATTTCTTTGGTGCTTTTTTGTCAATACATGTTTCGACCAATTGGCCGTTGAAATTATTTTATCGCACTTTGGGCAATAAATTTTATTTAGTACTAAATTTATTCCTTTAATTTTAATAATTTATTTTAAGTAGTTAAAGACAACAAATCCTTAAATTAGGGTCATCTGTTTGATGTTACAGTGACCTTATATGTTTCGGCTAATTTGGTGGTTAAATTAAAACACTGCGCTGTTGGCATTACATTTTATTTCACTCCAATTTTAATAGATCACCATCTATTAAAATTGACCTGGAGCCATTGCTAATCTAAATTTAAAGTATTTAAAGAAAATAATCATCTAATAAAAAGATGATTATATTGATGCAAAGTATCGCAACTTTGATTAATCAGGAAATTTGTAAACTGATTGAAAAGTTGCACGAAGGGTTTCCACATACCTCATCTCGTAAGATGTTATCAATATGGTGTGAACTGCAGCAAATTGACGGTTTACCCGAAGAGGAGGAACAAAAGGTACTTGATGAAGAGACTTTAGCAAAACTTGAAAAGGGTACTTTGATGGAAAGTATCTTAAATCTGATTAGTCAGGAAATTTGGAAATTCGCTGCAAAGTTGCACGAAGAGTTTCCAGGAATCTCGACAGAGGAGTTGTTATCAATGTGGTGTGAACTGCAGCAAATTTGTGGTTTTGAATTTCCTGAAAGGGAAAAACAACTTTCTCTTGACGATGAGACCACTGCTGAAAAAGTGTTACCAACAGGTGAAAATAAGGAGGAAGAGCACAACACCAAAACATGTCAGCCCATGTATATGAAAGGTCGGAAAGCGAATACGCAATGTAAAGTGAGAGTAAAAGGAGATACAGAGTTTCGTAGTAGGCATAAACCTAAATCTTAATATTTTTAAAATCTGGTTGATTTTAAAAATAAATTATTCTCGTTTTCACCACCCCTTAGCTTTACAAGATTGTCTTGTTTCGCAGTATAATTTATATACGTATTGCGTGTATGTAAGGTCTTCGCCATCATCAGACCAAACCATGTTATTACGTCTTCCAACACAAAGCGATAACCAGTTTTCTTTAGTTTGTGTTTCATGTCCTATTGTAATACAAGCCTTCTTCTGTTTGTTCCCTTCTCCTCGCATCATGCTTATAAAAATAGGAACAAACACGCACATGCTATACCAAGAATTTTTCATAAATGTAACTTTCTCATTACAGGCCTTATTCATTGCTTTTTTAAATCCGCAAAGTTGTGGATCGAATTCGAACTAAAAGCGGCCTCTAGCGGTAAGCTGTAAAGGGACTTCATGCAGCTGATTGTTATCTTCATCTACATATAAGATCATGTACTTTCTGACGCACATACATGTGTTCTCTTCTTTGCTTTCTCCAGCAACCCAAGCTCTTAAAATGCGTCCTGTTTTAGTCTCAACTTTTAACAAACGAGATCGCTGAAGTATGAGAATTCGCGGATTAAGAATTATGTTTCCAGGAATAGTAGCTCCCTCGTCAGTTTTTAGTGGGTGAGGAATCAAAGTCTTGTTATCTTCTACCCACCTGCACATCTTTACATTCTCGTCAGAGATCCACAACTTTGCAACATCGTTAAGAACTTTAATGGCTGGTGTCTTTGTTGCTTTGACATTGTCTTCGCTGTCGAAATTAAATTCCATTGTTCATTATAAATTTTAAATCTTTAACTCGATTTAAATCGATTTTTAATAGATAACATCTATTAAAAATTAAATATCACTACTCGGTTCCGGAATTTTTCCTTCAGTTACCGTATACCATTCGAATTTGTCTTTAAATTCAATTAGAAATTTTTCGGAAAGGTTTTGGTGCTGTGAAATTTTCTTCCAATCCACTTTATCTTGAAACTTACGAATAAAATCTTCAGAAAGAGTCTGGTACTGTGAAACAGCTTCCCAGTCTACTTTATCTGAATACTGCCTAATTAGATGTTCAGAAAGGTCATGGTTTATGCACAACCAAGGCCAATGAATTTTATATTGAAACTCTTCAATAAAGTTTTCGGAAAGTTTCTGGCGCGCCGATATCCATATCCATACAACACGATCTTGAAACTCTCGAATAAATTCTTCAGAAAGAGTCTGGTACTGTGAAACTGCTTCCCAATCTACTTTATCTGAATACTGCCTAATTAGATGTTCAGAAAGGTTTTGGTGCTTAGAAACAGCAAACCAATCTACAAAGTCCTTAAACTCTTCAATAAAATTTTCGTTTAGCAGGTGGTTAGCGTTTATGTAACCCCAACCCAGTTTATCCTGAAACTCTCGAATGAAATCATCAGAAAGAACCATTTGACTTATTTGCAGCCAAGCAAAATCATCGGCGTTGTCCAATTTGTTTTGTATAATTTCTATATTAGCCAGTGTTACGTTATACCACTCTACCAATGTTTTGGGGTTAATTTCGTTGATAGTTGTGTTTAGCAGTTCTGTATTCATTGTTTACATATAAATTTATTTCTTTAACTTATTAATTGCACTATTCTTTTAACCTCTTTTTTACCCAAGTTTTTTCATATATTTTTGTAATCGCTGTCTTTTGAGAGTTTTTCCAAAAGATTAAGCACAAGTGGACCCATGGCACATGGTGGCTATTATTTTTCACTGCACAGCCTCCATCCTACTTAAACCAGCATAGTTACAACAACACAACCAACTCCCTGTCTATCTCATAATCGTCTGCCACACCCAAGCAAGCTGCAGAATGCAGTTGCACGCTGTGGTGCAATACAAGATGTTATGCATCACCAGATGATTATGAGTCATACTAACTCCATCTGAGAAAAAAGTAAGCTTGGTTTCCCCCAGAGATTTACATGCTGATTTAAATAAACAATGTTGAATAAAATTCTTAGCTGCCGAGATGCAGCGAAAATTATTTTTAAAGAATTATCAATAAAAGATCATGTTAATTTAGCGAATGCGATGCTAGATGATTATATATACTATCTCCATACAGCAGTAAACGAAGAAGAAAGACTGCTTATTTTAATGGAGATATTTGATAGGATATCATTAGATAAATTTAGCGATCAAACGTTAGAGTGTTTATGTAAAAGATACTGGCTATATATCTCTTGGTTTGCTAAGATGAAGGAAAATTTTATAATCAAGTGGTCTCACAAAATAAATTTTATGCTATTAAAACAGAACGTCTATTGAAGACGCTATAAAAATTATGTGTCTATTCCAAGACCTTTCAGTCGCCGATTTCACAAGTTGTTTCTGGGTTTAAGGATTATCGACCTTGTTATCGGTGCGGTGTGGATACGCATTGGTTTCAAGATATCAATGTGAGTAGTCCGATAAATATATGTATATATAATTGGATCAATGGGTATTGGGGTGTGGGAAACCGTAGTTCTTGGGCTCAGTCTTCTGGGTCAGAGGAGTGCTATACAAGTGAAAATTTGTTTAAATTCTGGGGAAAAAACAGTGTATGGTTTTGTATGTCTTGTTGGGATTATTTGAGTTGGGTATATGCGGCTACGTTCCCTGGAGCTATGTCACTCATATGGTTGCGCAACGTTAACACTGCGGAACGTAGAATGCAAATTGCAGTACTTAAATTGAAATATATACGCAAGCGCGTGGTAGATGACAAATGTGGTCCAACCGAAAATTTGAGAATAAGTGAATCAAAAAGTCACTGAATCAAAAAATTTGCCAAATCAAAAAGTTGCTAAATCAAAAAGTCACTCAAAATCAAAAAGTTGCTAAATCAAAAAGTCACTCAAAATCAAAAAGTTGCTAAATCAAAAAGTCACTCAAAATCAAAAAGTTGCAAATCAAAAAGTCACCAAATCAAAAAGTCACTGAATAATGTTAATAGCTGATTATGGCTGATTGCGCTCAATATGCCCACTTACTACTGTTAATTCTCCTTTTCCTGGCCTAGCTACTTTCCCAAATTCCTGTATCCGGTTACTTAAAACAGATGTACGACAGTTAGATATTGTATACAAATGAATGCTATCGCCTTTTGCCAAATGCAACTATGGGCAGTAAATCTTATTACAAATTCTCCAATTCCGACCGCCCAACTGCCTCAAGCCAGCCAAGCCAATCCAAAGTCCTAACTGGGAGGTGCAGACTTGTGCGAAGCGCAAGTCGACGTCCTCCTGTCTGTTAGCCATACCTGCGTTTGATCGCATAGCTAGGCTCTAGAACAGACACCTTAACTCTAACATGGGAATATGCTTACGCTAACGATTTTGAAGTCAGGGCTGAGGGCCTTGACTGATCTAGCCAAAGACTAGCGCATAGGTGGCCCTGGACTGATTATGGGAGGGACAAACTTTGCCCAATGGCCTGCAGGAACCTGTTAGTCTTGTTACCTCATCTTGATCCCACTGGTCCGTTTCGCTGAAAGAAACTCCGTTTGCTCTCCCGGATACTTCCATTGTGAAAACCTTCCGTTCGACAGTTGTCTTTCCTCGAAACAAGGAAGTATTTATAATGTGACCCAGCGAACTGTCACACTGTATTTTCAAAACTAACTGAATAACAAAACTAGGATGGATAAAAAACACACTTTTTATAAATATAATCACTGTTTCACAACATATCAAACAACAAAACACAATTACATCACAACTGCTACGATACGCATGTGCATACCTGCTGCTAGATCTCGGTGTTTGGAACCTCGTAGAAGAGAGGGAAGAAACGGTGAATAGAGTTACGACAAACAGAAAATTTATTAAGGAGTCTGAACATGTTTCCCGATAGAGCACTGGATGAAGGAAGCCAATTTGGAAAAACGGTGTATGAATTTAGATGCTTTTAAAATCGTGAAAAGCGCCTATTAGTTTCATCTTGTAAGTCCAGTTTCATCTTATAAGTCCGACCGTTATACTAGATGAATCAGTGAGTTTCCCACTGGTAAAATTTCTGTGAAATTTGGTATTGTGTTCTTTTATGAAAATCGGTCGAGAAATTTTCGATTTGGTCGAAATCGAACAGAATTTCAGGCACTGTACATGACGACCTAAGTGCATTATATGGTTAGCTGTACATTAAGTCTGCATACAGGTCATTTTTAGGTTTATAACTTACCGGGTCGATGAGACAAAAACCTCAAGCGAACTTGAAACAATTTGCATCATAGATATACTGCTTATCTTGCTTAAGAGTTTGTGTGTACCTGCAGCGGCTGAAGAAAACCCAAAGATTAAATTTGTTTAGTATTTCGGGCTTATCTAAATTCACAGCGATTGTGAACTGACAGGACCTATAAGTAGGAAACATGATTAGAGGTTATGATATGATATATTTATTAACTGCAATTGGGTTGTCACCCGGTGGCAGTAGTACAGTACACATTTACACAAAAACAATACACAGAACGACACAAAACA
>JGI20166J26741_11671696_pt1 | contig 11054 bp, 10 predicted proteins | sample TergutCu122P5_FD_26741 | JGI IMG/M metagenome (IMG submission 26741) | reverse complement strand
GGGGGGGGGGGGGGGGCAAAATTACTTTTGGGTATCTTACGAGGTTTGTTAAAGTCATCATTTGAAGGACCGAGAATATTTCTTCATGGCATCACTCACCTTCGGGTCGGGAAGAGAAAAATGTATTTCTCCACCTCTCGCATGCATTCTGCCCTTCTCTTTTCTGGTTTATTTTTCTGTCATTCATTATTACATACCTGTTCCATGTCCGAGGTAGGTTGGCCTGGTACAGATTGTAGACTGATGAACCAATTTCTGGTCTTTGCAAATCTTCTTGATTATCCAGATTGGGGGTTTTAATTCCTCTAGGTGAATGATTGGTTGCCAAAGCAGTGTGCACTGAACCAAGAGAATGCTCCGTCCTACACGAGATGAGCGGCTTGTGTGGTTATCTTGTATTCAAGATGTCGGATGTATATGGGTGGTTGGATGGATACATGCATGAACAGGTAGACAGGTTGATAAGTATATAGAACGGTTAATATATTTCTTTAGCATGTAGATTTATTTCACAGTTAAATTGTATCTCCCCTCCCCTCCGTATCTCTCTGTCACATGTCACTGTTTGGCCAAACAAGTATGAAGTTGGCCATATGCTATGCCCGTCATTGTTCTTGACGCTGGTTCCCTAGAACTGCTGGATTTCTCTGGACTGTATCCAGTGATACGTATTTCGCTCCAGTGCATTGATTGAGAATGGCTCTTTTCTGTGGGACCTAACGCAACAGGTGCCTCTTCGTCGTCGTCTTTGTTTTTTATACGAGGTGATGGACATAGTCCGTAAACCTGTTACCACACACGACGCTACGTTCGATACAATCTGCGAACTGCCTAAACAAACTTGTGCCTATTGGGCATTCCTCCTCCAAATTTCGAACCATTTGACCAATTTTCACAAGCCTTTGCATGAAGCAGGTTCTCTGTATTTCACGCCTCCCCTCCCCCATGGCGCAACAGCCCCTCCAGTGGGCCAGGGTCTCCTCGTTATCGAGGCTTCACGATCACGCTCATACACACCACACTCGGTAGGACTCCTCTGGACGAGTGATCAGCCCGATACAGAGACCTATACCTTACAACACACAACATACACAAAAGACAGACATCCATGCCCGCGGCGGGATTCGAACTCGCAGCCCCAGCAAGCGAGCCGCCGTAAACCGCGCGGCCACCGAGATCGGCTAGGCTAACTATGAATGTTTTGTAGAAATCAACAGCTACAAACACGGCGACGGTACAAAACTTCGGGGTTATGTGCGGCAAAGGTAAGGTAGGTCTTTGTGTACGGTGCGAAGTTGTTCTCAAAACGCCGACGCCGACATTGACAACAAATAGTACAGCCAAAGCCTTACACTGCTAATCTGTTTTATTTACAGTTGAAGGCTGTGAAATTCGGATTCGAGTAGAATTCGACCTTGGTCAGCCACACACTTTGACCTATCATACAGATTAATAGGCTGTTGGTACTTTTATGGTCGTCGGTGTTGCTCTTATCAATATCATTATCGCTGCTGCTACTACTACTGCTACGAGCAACAATGGTGTTGGTCTTGTTGACGGCTGCCGCAGCTCCAGCACCATGTGCGTGTCGAAGATACCCAGATGTAGGTGACCCTGTAGTGGAAGCGAGATTCAAGGCGCAGTAGAGTAGCCCTCTACTTCTTCACTTTAATAAGCACAGTCTAACAAGAAGGGACGTTGCGTGTGAAACAAAATGAAGGGCAGAGAGAGAAGACGCATAATGATGGGGTAAGGAAGTAAACAAAAGCAGGGAAACAAATGAGGTGCTGGCTTTTGAAATGGTGATAAAAAACTGTGACTATATATACTGACAGTTCTGAAAACATCAGCCTGTTGAAAGCTTGCACGATTACTACATTGTTCAGGATTGTACTTGAGCAGGTAGGATACACTAGTTACTCCCGTACTTTCAGGACCAAAATCTTCGTGACCAGTCTCAGACAAACGCCATTAGATATTACCCTGAGCTACATGGCTTAACCAAAACGTCTTTATGGAAGGTAACTAGTATTTTAATGTTTTCTACCCATCCATTCCCAGATATCCGAAGCAGTTTCTTGATACCGGGGTTTTGTAACCACTGCCTTTTACCATTTCCATATATATCGCATGAAACATCTTGTACTTGATTGAATTTCCTTGGTACACTTAGTTCAAGGGGCACCACGCTAAACCTCCCGTTATGAAACAATCTGTTCCATAGATCTACTACTAGTTTTTTTTGGCCTATTTTTGTAATCAGAATTTTATATGTGTGGGTTTCCTATGGGTGATGCATGCCGTAATCGTCACGTAATATTTTCTGTTCAGCTCCATTCATAGCGAAAAGACGTCATTTTCTCGCTTCAGGTGTTGCGGTCTGCCATTGCCCATCCGTAAAAAGTTGCAGACGCAGCAGAGTTTCGGTTCTCGACAGTTTCGTTACGTCTGGGTTACGGTCAGTTTGAAAGACTGCCGTAATTTGTGCCTGGCTGGCTGTCAGAACTACACGTGTCCCAGTAAAATTTGTATTTTAATCACCTCACAAGATTAATTTAGTGTTAGTGTGTCCATTGGCTAGGACGTTGGAAGAACTGAACGTGAAAGTACATTTGCTGAAATTTATCTCTTCGGGGTACTGCTGCTACTGATACTAACACTTTTATCACCACCACTACTACTGATACTGTTATCAGCACCACCACCGCCGTGGACGCCGCCACCACCAAGACCACCACCACCACCACCACCACAGCTGCTACTACTACTACTACTACTACTACTACTACTACCATCATCATCATCATCATCACACGTGGCTTGTGTTTTCATTTTTGTATGCGCCACCAGGCAAGGTGACCTGTGTCTTCTGATTCGTTTGTTCTAAAGGCCGGCTTCCTCATTCAGAGTAATTGCGTTGAGACGTCAGTGACGGGCGGGGGTGGGCTGATGTTGGACGAACTGCAGTTCTTTAGGAAGTGAAGTACGTTGGGCAACACCTCCTGAATGAACACCCACGAAAGTCAAACGTGCCATTAGTTGCATCTTGCCTACAGAGTTGATACATGCTGTTCGGCGGCGCTGTCCAGTGTTGTCGAAAAGTTGCTCTGGCTTTAAGTTTAGCATCTTATATGTTTTAGACGCACAGTTGTGGATCAGTTGGAGCCAAGTTTGTATGAGGACAGAACAGCGCAGGGGCACTCACCGGATTGTTAAAAGGGATACGTACCTACTTTCAGTGGAATCATGAGGGACTGTAACTTAATGCAATGATGCCGTCTTCCGGATGTGGGATTTTCATACAAACATACTTGTACTCACACAAATATTATTTGGATCAGGTCTGGGAGAAGAGATGGGATGGGGCTTCTAGCACGCATGGGAAATTTTGTTGTTGAACAGATCCACAAAAGGAAGAGGCATAGAAGTGAGGATAGTACTAAAGTAGATGGGACGGTGTCGAATTAGATTGAACTGGCTGGGAATTGGGGTACTGGCGGGGTCTAGTGAAAATGGCTATGATCCTTCTGTTTGCATAAAATGCAGGAAATTTATTAACTAGTTTAGCGACATTTGGCTTCTCCAGAGGGACTGCTGCATACATTTATTTAGTTAGTTACTAACGAAGCTGTGTGCCTGAACAGTGGATCCATGGCAGCTGTTTGGGGTGCCCTTTGATAACCCCCGATCCCAGCGCACACAGTTTAATTGCCTAGACTCTTGTTTAAAATTCCCGTAGTTAGTAATTTGAGTAATTTCGGTAACTGTCTCATTGTGCTGACACTCATCTAGCCCTAAGCGGTTACGTCTCTGAAAGCCAGGGAGTACCCGCTTATATGACTTACATTTGGTTTCGATTCATTCTTTCCAGTTCTCCGCCATCTTCATGTTAAAATACGATTAGCTTCACGTTCCCTGCATGCCAGCTATGGGCATGGGTAACGGGAGGCATGAAAGCTCAAGCAACCAACAGCTGAAGTGTAGTGCAAGTGATATCGAAGATTTTTTTTTTGCGACACGATCTTCGTAAGTTCCCCGAAGATAAACCGGCCGTGGCGTGTAGCTGACCATTCATTGCCATGTGTAGGTGTGCCTCCACATCCCTGTACGCTTTATGGTATGCAGAGGGACGAGTTTTATTAGCGTGGCCATGGTCAACGGTAAATGCAAAGTTGCCCATGGGCTTAATTCTACACCACACCATGAAATTGTGTTGGGGAGTGGAGGTAAAGCTGCACGTATTCATTCGAACTCGCAGCTTTGTGAATGTGAGTCTCACGACATGGCCCCTTTACTCCCGGTGACAGATGTCCCAAAAGGCTGGATGGACCTCAGAGGTAGTCGGTGCGGACGCTTTCAGGAAGAGAAATCTCTTCCCCTGCCGGGACTCGATCCCAAATTCTTCGAACGCACAGCCGCGTTATGTAACCGGCATGTATGCCTGCCTCTGCGTGCCGATGGTCCCGTACTTGAGACAACCTTCAGCAATATTAATTGCCAAATGTTATTTCGTCCGTGTTCATTATATTTGGAGTTCCTTCCGTGGACAGTATATGAATCTACCGTATCTCCCACAACACGGATCTAATTTCGTCGTGTATTCATTTCTGTAAATGTGTTTCACGTGAAATGTATTTCTTTCAGCGTAGGAGATAATAGTGATACAGTTGCTGTTTAATCTTTGAAAGCGCCGTGATAAGTGACTGTGCCGACAGCATTAACATGATAAGAAACTGCGTTTTATAACGGTATATATCTGTATGTTTCGTAAGGTGCTCAATAAAAAGTGATTATTCCCTGAAATGTCCTTAACCAGTTGGTCTTTGAATGTACTCGAGGTACGAATGACTATAATATGTTAGATGAATTGAATTTCACACATTTAAAGGCGGTACCATGGCTCAGGTAGTTACTCGCCGGCCTGTCACCGCGGAGGCCAGGGTTCGGCCCTGTCCTAATACGTGTCGTGTCAGTTCTAGGCAAAGCGGCACTGTTACAGGTCTTTATCCGAGTACTCCGCTTTGCCCTGCTATTATTATCATATCACTATTTCATATTCATCGCCGATCCCAGTGGCCGTGCGGTGTAAGGCGCGGGTCTGCGCTTGACATGGGGGACGTGGTTTCGAATCCCGCCGGTGGTATGAATGTCTCATCTTGTAAGTGTTGTGTGTTGCCAGGTAGAGGTCTTTGCGTCAGGCTGATCACTCGCCCGGAGGAGTCTCACCGAGTGGTGTGTCCTCGGTGTGATTGTGAAGCCTCGATAATAAGTAGGCTCTGGCCCGCTATGGATTGTTGGTGCATGGGGGGAGGGGTCACATAATGATCATCTTATTAGAAGGACAAACGGGCGAAGCTTGGAACTGTCCAACAAAGCAGTGACCTTTAGTTCCTGAGAGAGAGCACTGAAAAGAAAAGTGCCTACCCTTGTGCGTTTTGAGCTCTTCCTAGCGGTATAATGTAGGATTTCCGTCTTCGTATTTGGCGGTGTTTCACATGCCTACAAGAATTGTTTTAATGTGACTGCAGTAGTTAGTGGTTCTTAAAAGAGGAGCAACATTTGGATTTTCCGAATAACATTGTTACTGCCGTCAGTTTTTTGTGAACAGGGTTCTCCACATGTTAAACCCGATGGTTTGTCGTCGTTGACATCAGCTTCATGGACGTCGTGAACGACATATACGAGTAGTCACGAAAAGAATTCCTGCTTATTGGAATGGAGGTGTATTTATTCTTAGTTTTGAGCCCACAGTTCCGCTTCAAGGTTCAGATGTTGCTTTTTTCGTTTCATATGCACGTACATGCCTTTTCCATATTAATGCTTCATATACTGTACCGAAGCTGATCGTATGTCATTTCGATTTACGCGCGACAGTAATCAAATGGTGTAAGTTTTCCCCCTTTACCCCACAGGTGTTCCGAATGGCTTCCTTCGGTGTCTCCCACTTTTTTCTACTTAACGCCATTTTTGTTACGTCACTTGCCTTTGACCCAAGTGTTGTCCCCCGGTGGTGTCCTAGGATAACGTACGAACCAATTCATCAACTTGTTTGAATTACAGTGCGTTACGTCAACGTTGGGTAGGTCTGTGTCACGTGATCCTCATAACAAGGATCTTAAGAGGAAACCCCTGCTGCTTAATACAAAAGAGCTTAATGACGTCACAAGTGCTTCATCTTTAATAAGGGATGTTGGTTGATTAAAAAGTAAATCATCTGTCTCTACGAGCTTCTTTTGAGGAAAGAGAGAAAACACATAGAAAAGAGAGGGTGAATGGAATAAAGAACACGAAGACGTTGAAGTATATGGCCCCGCGGGGGTTGCGGAAGGAGGGGGGAGAGTTCCCCTGATTAAACTCGATTCATAACGCTTGCATTAATATCCTCTTTACTTAGACTTCACCACAAAGGGAACTGCGATGTTGCTCCAGTAGATGCACTGAGTTGAAGGGACTAATATCTTGGGTAGCAAGCGGCTGTGCAGCTCAACAGCAGTCGTATGTTCGGATTAGATGCCTTGCCGAAACGTTGCGACTTCTTCCTGGTTGTTTGGTTTTAAAGTCTATAACCCTATAAATAGACACAGATGTACTGCGTAACTCGACGGTACTGGGTCTTCCTTGAGCAGTTGATTAGTTGCTAATGTGGAGAAACGCCCAGCGCGTTTTAATTCTGGAGAATCATTATCGCAGTCTCAGAAATCCGCCACTGGTCTTCTCCCGAGTTTGTATCTTCACACTTAATTCCTCTTAGGCACATTTCAGTAATATGTCTACCCGTGTGTCCGAATTTCTGTTTCCTTTGAGCTTTTCTGTGTCAAACTTGTTTATATATTTTTCATTCCCTTTGCCATTTAAATGGCGTCGTATTTCTTCTTCTTTAATTCGCATACGTAGAATACACTTAGCTCGTCCTTACATAATTTTCTCCTGTCTCTTTATCGTGCTTTCCAGGTTCATTTGTCTTCGCGAGCGCGTCGTTGGGGTTACATTTGCTGCATGTGCGTGAGATGAGAAATGGTGCAGGAATTGTGCCCAGAAACGTTTAAAACTTAAAACAGCCGGAGAGGCAGACGTAAATAACAGTTAGGAACAGTAGAGTGGAAAATGATGACTGGTTTCAACAGAGTTAAGACCGGATTCAGTAGCCATCCTACACTTTAACACTTGGAAAACTAGGATAGGGGAAATTTGAACTGCTTTCATCTGGTTTCGAACAGGCTGCGGTACCTAACATCACTGTAGACCTAGGGAAAATTAGGACGAGAAAGTGTGGACTTCATTGAACTTGATTGGGATAGGGTAAATTGCTAGTTTACGCACTTCAGGTCGTACAAAAATTAGTGACAAAATGTGTATTGGCTTGGGATGGGGTCAGCAGGTGGCTTTGCACTTAAGCAGTTGGGAAAAATATGGCGAGATATGGTATGGCTTTCAATACGGTCAGGTGGCGGGTTTACACTTCAGTGGGGAAAACTAGTAGTATGAGAGTTGTTGATTGTTATGGGATAGGGTAAGGTGACGAACGTCCGTTTCAGCGCTTATCAGACCTGTAGTAGGCAGTGATTGACTAGGCTGTGCTAAGGGTAGAGTCCATTGTCCAGATTTTGTGAAGCCGGTAATGAAGAACCTTCGGGACCTCCGAAGCCTTGCATTATTTTCGTCTCTTGCCTGAATATGACCGCTTAATCCTTCACATCAGATTAAGTTACCAGCTCATTACTGTACTCCCTGATTGTTTTACTGTTCGGTAATTATTTTTGAAAATTGAGTTTTTCAACTGTAAGTGGCCCAGTTTTAAGTTTACCGGAGTAACCGGTTGTACAAATAATGATGGAGAAGATGGGCTGGACCGATCGTGTGAAAGAGTATTGCAAGGGGTCAAGGAGGAAAGGAACATCGTACATACAATAAAACAAAAGAAGGTTAACTGGATTGGTTACAGATTGCGTAGGAACTGCCTACTAAAACACGTACTGGAAGGAAAGACAGAAGGGACGGGAGGATGAGGAAGAAGACGTACGTAGCTACTGGGCGACCGTAAGGAAAGGAGATTATACTGGAAATTTAAAGAGGAAACACTAGCTCGCACTCTGGAGGCTGGCTTTGGAAGCGACTACGTGATAATGTTTTGTGTGTGTACAGTAAAACCTATTCGTGAAGGGAAAACAATTTGTCCGAACATGTTTTCATTTTAGCCAGGTTTCCACATAATTACAATTGGCTAAGAAATATAGATGGTATATACACCAGTGGTTGGAAGTGCTTGTTAACACTATTTACTGCGAAGATTCTCATTTCTTTCTGTGAGTGTACTTTTTCGAGTAGCACGGACGGTATTTTGTATACTTTCTCCGTCGGAGTTGGTCACAGATAGAAGTCAGTTGACTGTCCAACCTAGTCTCTCTATCCTGACACCTGTATGTTATGGACATGTTGATGTGATTTGGCCGAATCATCATCATTCAGGTGAACAGCAGTTGGGCTGTTATGCAGTCTCAAAGTGTCACGGTCCGAAAAGTAACTCGCTGCATACAGTTCAAGTAAGTTTTTGTAATGAATTCCGTTGCTTCATTATTGTTTATCCAGTCGTTCACACGTGGACTTGTACGTAAGACGTTAAGACATAAGTGAAGAATTGGACATAGTATTAGCCAGTGTTCCTGATTCATGTTGTTCACATACTAGTCTGCTGATACTGAAATCTAGGAGAATATAGGAGGAAGAGGAGGAGGAGGAGGATGTGGAGGTAAAAGAGCATGGAGGCTAGGGTTAAGATGAACACACATTATGTCGGGAATGACTAATCATCGTGTCCAGTGGCGGGCGGCGTTACGGTACTACTGGAGCATTGTGATGGTGACGGTGGTTATGATGGTAATAACGGTAATATTATAATAATAATAACAACAATAATGTAACATAAGTATTTACGGCGAATACGCTTTTCACTGTTCGGGCAAATGTGATATTCTTGGGAGTGGGATTTTATGCGCGTTCGCAAAAGCGCCAAAAGCTACCATTAGCTTTGTAATGTCTGTCTGTCTGTCTGTCCGTCCGTCCGTCCGTCCGTCCTTTCGTACATCCGCATGAAACAACTCGGCTCACATTCGCCGGATTTTCCTGAAATTTGATGTTTGTCGATTTTTCGAAAATATATTGAGAAAATTCAAGTTTCATTGACGTCTTGAAATGAAGACTTTCGTAAATTTATATCTCGCCGAATTCTTCGTAGAATGGGAAATGTTCAGGCACAACTTGTAGAGGAAACACACGCACGCACGCACACACACACAGTATGTTTAATAAAATTTCTTCCCCGAAAATCGTGCCGTTTATGAGGTAGTGTGGGAAAAATATGGTAGAGACGGACAGGCCACTGAAGAAAATAAAATACGGCGCAGAAAAATACGACTTGCGTGTTGTTCATACTTGGGCAGGAACACAGATACATTCGTAATATTTGTACTTTTCTCGTTAACAACTGTACGAAACATTTTTTAGCTCAACAACAGTGCAGAGATAGTCTATTGTTGCATTTTCGTTGTAACACTAAGCACTTGTTTACAGCTTCGTCGACGCCAACAACAATAACAATGAAAAGTGTGGTTGTTTTTTCATGGAAACAATAGTTACGCGAACGCGGACTGGTGTAACGTTATACGCAAATTGTTATGAGTGAAAACAGAACCAAATTTTCCCGACCGCGGTTGTATTGACCCCCGGTAACAAATGTAATCTAAACGCCATACGGACGGATGGATCCCATTTTCTGCTCTACGCTCAAGCAGTAGACAAACACTGGAGAAGTGGAGTTTTCTTGACGTTGAAGGCAAATTGGACGGGAATTGTACACTTTAATGACCTCGGTGTGACTGTCATTCCCACCTCTTCCCATTCCATTAGCGTGGAAAAGATAAGTTCCCTTATTGAAGGGACGATACGTTGGAGATAAAGTGGTTCCTGTTAATTGTTTTCGACTGGTATGAAACCTTATGAAGGACATTAGAATGGACACGTATCAGAGAGACTGCATACTTGATTGCGGTTAGTCTTGTTGCTGTAGCTGTATTTAGTGGCTTTCTTTCTACAGTAAGGAATCTTGTCCATAAGAATATATTTCTAGCGGTCCTTTTCGCACCTTACCTAAGACGAAGAAGTAATTTTCTAAAGCAGTTCGGTATCCTTAAGCGGCACAAGGGAAATGAAGTGATCCCAGTTGCATTTCATTCGACGTCTCCCGACGAATCGTTTTCACTTCGGGCACTGAAGCCAGGACTACGCACTTGTATAACGTGTGTCGGTGTATAGTAATTGAACCTGCTACACCGTATTATTAACTATCTTGCTGCTCTTAAGTTGTTAACTGCTTATTGGCATTGTAGTCTGGTACGGTTCGTATAGCGCGGCAGTGTTTTAAAAACATTTTTCTCTTTCTGCGTTTCCTGCCGAAGCTCACTGTATCTGTGTGCCACACTGAGGGTAACGGTGAACTTGTCCCTGTGCTTGCTATGAAAGGGTTATACACGTATAGCAAGAGCGGCGGTATGCATCCGTCCGTCCATCCATCCATCCATCCATCCATCCATCCATCCATTCTTAATCTAGGCTGTAGATGGAGTCAGGCTTTCAGCTTCACTTCCTTGGCGCTTACGCCGTTTCCTTGAAATGGGAGTTTTGGTGGGCAGCAGAGCCGCTGAACCTTATGGAGAACAGACAGTCTTGACCCTTGTCGGAAATGGAACCTCGGATCGTCCAGCCAGTAGCCTAGACACGTTTGTTGACTACGCTGGCCGGACTACAGCGTCTAGTTTTCGGCGCGTGCCGATAATGAAAGTAAGCGTCACGAATGTGTACCTCGTTTCCACACGGCAACGTGTTGATGGAGATTGTCTTGCGTAGTCCGTCCAGACGAAGGGTGGCAGACACGATTTCTTTTCATTTGACAACACTCGTACCCTTAACTTAATGTTTCTCTGACCGTGCATCATGAATTGATCATACAAAATACCAACGTGATGCACTTAATATTATTTATTCGTCAAATATTCTCCTCT
>JGI20166J26741_11671585_pt1 | contig 11055 bp, 7 predicted proteins | sample TergutCu122P5_FD_26741 | JGI IMG/M metagenome (IMG submission 26741) | reverse complement strand
ACATGATGTTTCCAAAATTTCAGATTGATCAGCTTGTTTGTTTTCTGTCAGAGATGGCATTATATGAAATATTTCAGGTGGCTGGAGTGAATTTTGGGCAGTTGTGTTGATCCTTGTAAAATTTTAAATCTGTACAAATTCTAAAATGTGGTGTCAAATGGTCAAACCAAAGTATGAGGGTTCTTTTACAGTGTAGATGACAGTGATTTAGTGTTTTAATATCTGCTGATGCAGTTAGACAAATGTTAGAATTTTCTGTTATATCTATCAATTCTATGTTCCTCCTTCCAAGCAATATATTGCTGTATCAGTCCTTTTTGAATACATGTATTTAAAATGTCTGAATTTTATTTTAGCATTACATTGTACTTTTCTAAGGCTGTTTTAGCATTTATGTAATATTATTTTCATACACACAAAGTTCTGCAATGCACAAATGAAGGTGAGTTGTGGCATGACTAGATAGAAGTAGGCCTACAGTTTTGTCCCTTTAGCATAGCATTCAGGACACTGCATTTGAGGTATATTTCATGCCTCAACAGAATTGTACCTTCTCATACTATATGAAATGTAATGTGTATGTATGGTGTATGAATTCTTTTTATGCTAACAGAACCTGTTTTTAAGTGATGTTGAGAAAGATTCATCTTTACTTTGAACAAATCTTGTTTCTTCAGACACTGGGGAAAAATCTATATAAACTAATGTATGTTAAAGTAAAAAAGGTAAAGTTGGCCCTGTTCATGCCATGAAGGCATATAGGAGGAGAAGGGGTATAGCTTCACTCTTATTATTTCCACTAGGTGAAGGTGAGTGGTTAGCTTTATGCCCCAGCCACTTTACTTCCGGGAAGTAACACCTTGTACCCATTGAATAGGAGTTAGTCTGAGCCCCAGAGCTGATCTGGACATTTTGGAGAAAAGAAAAATCTCTTGCCCATGCCAGGAATCAAGACCTTGGTCTAGCCCTTAGCCTAGTCACTATACTGACTAGCTGTCCCAGCTCCAGAAAATGTATATTTGATAGTTTTCATTCACTTGTTCTTGAAAATTGTCAGTGCTTGTGAATGTATTGTATGTGGTTTGAAAATGTTATTTATTACTTGCCATCTGAAATTATTTGCTCCCTGGAGCAGAGGTGTAACATTTTCTTACACACTCATACAACATTTTAAGTGCATCAATAGATTTTTCTAAACTTATTTCCTATTTGAAAGAGATTTAACCGCATACAAATTCATGCTTTGAGGAGATAGTTGAATCTACTGCTGCTTTGGGTTTAAAGTCAACAAACAGTCAAAATCCTGGTGTTTCTGTTTCACATTGAAGAGAAACTTGGCCTTTTTTTATATATGCTGAATTTTACTTTGTAACCATAACAGCATGTAAATTATAAGATTGTAAGATTACAAGAAATAGCTGGAATCATACTACTTTGCTTTGAAATTGGACAAGTTTGTCAGTTGCAGGTGTTGCTTCGCTACTTTTTGGAAGTAAAATACAATGCTAGTTTATAATTTGCGACTTTTCATTTAGGTTGTGTGTCAAGATAGATATAACTTAATTCTGTTGGGACTGTATGTGATGTTGAATTGTTTTCCATAGTTTATTTACAAGAACAAGTGTTTTAAAAATAAATGTAATGTAAAAATGTATACATAATATTATCCACAGAAAATGTAATTTACTATCTTTTTTATATTTGTATCTTGTTTTCTGTAGAAGGCTTTATTAAAGAGACACCTGTCTTCAGGCATCCATTTTGAGCTTGCTGTTAAGCCCACAGAACATTCTGTAATCACAACTGAAGTCATGAACAAAGAAGACATAGTGTAGCTGATACTGACAGGTTATGTTTGAAACTGAATATATTTATACCAAGTGAACTGCTAAATTGACTTTTCATAAGTTCCACTTACATGTGCACAAATTTTAAACTTTGGTTGTAATTTAACATATTCATCTGTGAAAGACTGACAACATAGTGAGATTTTATAATGAATTTATATGTTCATGTTTTTTTTATTGTTTCTTTTGTTTCTTGATTAGGGCACTGGTACAGGAGATGTTACAAATGTAGTCTTGTGAAAATCCATCTTGGTGGTTTTTTTGTACTTCAAAATGTATGCCTAAGAAAAGGACTCTGATCAAAACTGTAACTGTAGATGAATGGATGTCTGGCAGATGAGATATAAACAGACAAACATACTAATTAAAGTTATTCATTGAAGTTGAACTTTGTGAGTGCATTTTAACTTAAGCAGTAGGTTAAAATTCTCTTACATTAGTAACTATGTCCACTATAGGGCCCTTACTTGTCTTGTTTTCAATTTCAGATAGGTTTGTATTTGTTTAAATATAACTGGGGCAAGTTCCATTGCAGGAATGTACTGATTCTTAATTCAGGTGCTTCTGATACTAATTGGCACAGAAATTCCAGTTTTTATATTTGAATTATACATGTGTAGTTTATGTCCACCCTTATTATGTGGGATATATCCTGTGTGAATGAAATGTGACTTCAAGGTGTGTGAACATACTTTTCAGTTTAAATGTTTTCATCATAGCTGAACATTTATTTCCCCATAAATTGAAAATGGCCATTGTAATTTCTCTCCTCTTGGTGTTCTGGGTGGTTTAATCGGATTCCAGTAGAGGCGAGAGCATCTCATGAATGATTCATTACATTTTGATGAAACCGTATTGTTCGGACTGAATAAGGGTATTATCAGCTGCACCTATGTAGTAACCTTTACTTAGTAGTATATCTGGTATGGGGTGTTTGTATGTAATGGCAACATATGGATTTACTGATGCACACACACCAAAACATCACATCAAAGTTTTCAAGGAGCACGTCCCATTGTGTTTTACTGTCACAGCAAAAAATCTGTAATGTTTATGTTTGGGAGTATGCCTAATTTTGAGGTAAATCGGTTCATGCAAGATTTGATGGAAGATTTAAAAGTATTCAATGGGAATGTGACCAGATGCATTCTCCTCAGTAGTATTTAAATGAAATATATTTTGAAGTTTAATTAAGGAAGCATGTTTTTTTCTTGTTATGATTCATTCATGTTTCCTGAATAATTCTATTGTACATGTGTGCCAGTAAATCTGTTGTCAGGATCAGAGAATTTGAAACCATGTTGAATGGCTTATACATTTCTGTATGCATGCTTTTTTTCTGAACATCCAGTTCAGCTCACGTTTCTTTTGGTTAGAGGAGACTTCTAATCCCAAGCTGGTTTCATGTGTTGCTGTGAATGTGCATGTGCTTGATTTGTGAATATTGTGGTTCGATTATAAGTTCCTGTTTTTATGGCTCTGCTGGACATTTATTGTCAGAGAGGGGTCTTCATTGCTCTGTTGTTGAGAATATCAGTTACTTAACATATTGTAATAGATGTGGCTGAATACTTCTCATTCACTGTTTGGATCTCAGGGCATCTGCTCATTCATGACCTTAAACTTAGGTGCAGAGGATTCTCATTGACTTCTCACAGATTAAAGAATTGCATTATCTGCATACTTTACTTTTAATCATATAAAGAATTGCATTATTATCAATTTGATTGTGGAGATTTGTTATTTCTGTATGGTATCAGAAATGCCAAGAATAAGAGTTTTAAAATTCCATTTTTGTGGGTAGTTACATCCTAATCTGTTAACATATCACATTACACATAAATACAATATGAATTATGTGTTTCATACAAAGCATCCAGTATGAATGCTAGCTTGTACAGGCCTACATTTATAAGGACTACAGTACAGAAAGTATGTGTTTTGTTTAAGATATAAAATAGCCATTGTTTTAATCTGAGGAAACATGAGCAGGTGCCCACAGGGTGACAGCAACATGTTAATATGGATATTCATGCTCTTTGCCTCTGCCTCCGTAGAAATGTACTTGTGAGTTTCATGGGTGTATTCTCTGTAGTGGCCTATGAACCTCATTGACATTGAAGGTTGTTCTTGATTGTGGGTCCAGTAGATGCTGGGGAAAAATGGATGTGCAGTGTCTGTGTACAAGGATGCTACTACTTAGCTAGCAGCAGCTTTGCAGTGAGTGAGAAATTTGGATTTTGGCTCATAGCTCTCCTTCCAGGTTCTTATATAAGAAGATTTTTAACTGAAATTCCGTGGAAAAATCCAGTGAATCAATGAAGACATATACATATATATATATATATAACTCTAATCCCACCTTTACTATGTACAGCCTGTTAACAGTGATGGAAAGTTGGGAGGTTATGTCATATGTAGAAAGAGATTTTTTTCCTGTTTTCCCAGTTTCTACCCTGGGTAACCATATCATTTATCTTGTACATATATTATTATGTAATAATTTCTGTTCAAATTATGAATAATGAATAGTTATTGTTATTAATGTTAAGATTAGTATCATTAATATTTATAACAGTAATTACCATCCATATTCATTATTTATATTATGTCTGTGTAATATAACTGAAGTGAATATCTAAAAACAGAGTGCAAGGACAGATGTTCACTTTTAGAGGTCTTAGGTTTATGCTGCCAACAGTAAGGTAACAATTTATTTGTCATGTAATTTTTTTAAGGAATTGCGAAGTGTAGTAAATATCTATATAATGAAGTTGAGGACTCTGAACTTACTCAGATTTGTTATATATAGGTTCCTTAAAATAAAAAATCTTGTCATACAATTCCGTGATCAGATTTTTAGTTTAAGATAACCGGTAGATCCAGTACAGCTTTATTGTTAATTTTTTTTAACATAAGTAAGTTAAACCTTATACAGTGAGATTATTTGGCAGCTGTGGTGATGCATGGCCTTGCTGCTATGTGTGCTCACAATGATAATGGCTCCTTTTTCTACTCAGTTTGCAGTTGTGATAATATCATACAGAAGGTGGTTGCTTTATGCGCGGTACCTGTTAAACGTAGCTCTCCGATTTCATTGTACCTGTGAAAACAACTGGGAATCCTCCTCGCACTCATAACATCCCATGCACCAACTTTTAATTCATGGAATCATGTCATTTGTAATAAGGTGTGGATTTTCTGTACTTCACTGTCTGGAGTGTTACATTTGTCCATTCAAATAAAGCTCATAAAAATATGTCAGCTGAGGAGCAAACTTACCAACATGGACTGAAGATGCAACATGGCTGTAAAGCGAGAAACTGAGGTTTTGTAAGGCTGTAGTTCAGTAACTTTTCTGTTTCTCAACATTTGCTTTTACGTTGGACACTTTCACTACAGTAGTTAGTGTTTTGTGTGGTTATTATGTGAAGTGTAATTCTACTGGGCATGGCATAACAAATATTGTGTAAAAGGGAGTGTTTAACTTTCAACAAGGGTCCAAAATTATGTTATTCAAACCTGAAATTTCTTGGATAGTGAGAGCTAATAGAGTTGTCATATTTCATACAAGTTTCAAGATTTTTTTCATTTTGCTATTGAAATTTCACAGCACAGTATAATTAAATAAGGTTAACATTTATTGTTGTGTACTTTTTCAGTACAGCAGCTTTTTAAAAATTATTATAGACATTTGGTACCAATTACAGCTCTTGAGCTAATTGCACTTAACCTTAAAAACGTTTATGCAAGGTCCTGTCAGTCTGTACACATCTTAGTGCCTTTTTATTGGCATATGACATCTTGCCATACAAGGCCTGAAACTTTCATGCAACTCAAATTGATGCAACCTCTCTGGGTGACCAGCTGCATTGATTCAGAACAAAAGAATTGCTATTTCACTTTGATGCAGCTGGACACCTGAGAAGGTTTTATGACATCCTTTCACGTACATTAGACTCTTTAAGGATGAAATTATAATGTAATATTAAGAGTTGTTTACACATCGTAATGTTACTCAAGTGGTTATTTTGAAAAGTAGTATTTTTCTATACATTTACGTACATCTAACATAATGTTGCAGATAATACAACTTGTCATTGCCAGCATAATGCTCAGCCCACAGGTTGGAGGCTCTTTTTCTCTGCCTCCCCCTCCCCCCCTCTATCACTGACTCTCTCTCTCTCTTTCTCTCTCTCTCTCTCTCTCTCTCTCTCTCTTTTCTGTTAAGTTGGTACACCAGGGTTGTAAAATGCAGTTGGTGACTGACCAGGTATGAGCATAACAAGAAAAGGTGGGAAATCATTATCATGTATCTGAGAAACAACTTTTAGGTATTAACCAACCTAAAGATTCAGGCTTAGTGAAGTTCTTAATAAAAGTATATTCATACTGAAGGAACAGCCCAAGAATTAATAAGACTGGTCAAACTGTGAAATGCACACTCCTACACTTACTCCAGGGTTGCAGGCAGGCTTGCATTATGATGTAAAGCCTGGAGTCAAACAGAGAGTCTGGTCCTTTTTGTATTAGTATGTGAGTTCAGCATTTCAGTTACCCAGGTCAAGATATATATATGTAGTTTTTTAGTTATGAATATTTAATACTGTAAACATACTGTTATCATATTACAGTCAAGACAAAAAAATATTCAGTATCCATATACAGGCACTTCTATTTGTTGACATCGTCCAGTATTGAAAACATAATATCTTATTACACGCCTCATAAAAAGTGTGTCTGCATTGCATATCACTGGGCAGTCTTAACAATGTGCACACCATCTGTGCTGTTGAAAGAAAATGATTAACCTTTTAGCATGTTGTCTTTTAATCAGCTTTCTGCTGCCACCAGACCACTATTCAATTTAAATTCCCACTACAGAACTGTTTTCCTGTTAGGATGAAAAGGCTGTACCCTTAATAGTACGTCCCGTTCATCTGAGAGGGGATAAACGGAAGGGAACTACATGAATAGTCTGTGCAAAGACAAAGATACTATTTGCTTTCCATTTGGTGAATCCTGACAGATTTTGGTTGCAAGGCAACTTGCATGTTGAGTTACTGTGAACAAAATCATCAATGCAGTCAATTTACTTAAACCTAAACAGCTCAGTTTACAAACATGACATATTTTGATCCCCTGAGGATGAACCTGATTGTTTCAAATGTCAGGCATGCTTAATGTGTATGCATTTTAATATGTTGTATTGTAATGGTCATGAACTATATGTCCCATAGCTATTTGCCCAATAAAAATCTTCTGTTCATATTTTTGGAATCCTTTCTGTTTCATACCTTGTGAAGTTTGTTATTCCACAGACATCCACTTTGAGACCCCTGCCATTTAATATTTTCAATAAATATAAATGTGACTATATTCAAATTATTAGTACATAATATTTGCTGATGACTTAAAAATATGATATTGGAAATGCTTATGTCTATTAATTAACTTCAGTACTCTTTTATTAATACAATGCAAAACTATGATGGTATGGTATTATCCTGTGTTAAAGTTTAGTCGCTATATTGAAATGTGAGGCACATGGTGGCACAGTTGGTCGAGCCGTTGTACAAGTTAGAAGGGCATGGGTTCAATTCCCGATGTCATTGGAATTTGTCATTGACACAATCCTTCTGGCCGCACTGTGGCCCTGGGATCAATTCAGCCTCTAACAGAAATGAGTACGAGGAATATTTCCTGGGGTGTGAAGGTGGCTGGTGCATTGGGTTGACGACCCTACCACCTTCATGTGCCCACTGTCTTGAAATCTGGAGCCTCAACCTTGTGGAACCCTCAAGGCCTGTACAGGGATTGCTTTACCTTCACCTTATATGGAATTATAAATTATTAAAATAACTATCTCATATTTACAATTTTTCAGTGATCATGGAATTCTGTCAGATTGATTGCATGTATTCTCATGGTTTAAGAATGTTGAGTATGATTTGTTGTGTTTCTCTTTTGTTTTTTATTCCCATTATTGATAGTCTTCTCAGTTTGTGCACCAGTGTGAAGCCCATGCAGCCCAAACATGAGTATGCGTGTATTGCCTGGCACCCTGTACCATTGACAGTTTGTCTCAAACTTGAAAGAATGCAAAGAAAATTGTAACCTTATGATGCATCAGATATTTCATGGATATATGTGGAAATATCAGATTTCATCTCTCAACAGTAGCTTTCAAGTGGCAGCATTTTTATGCGGTATTTATTGTGGATGTCTGAACAAAATTGCTCTTCTATTTCTGATTCTGAGACTAGAATTACCAGAAACTGTGCTAATTTTCCATGTTTTGAGGTTCTTGTGGTGGTCTGAGTGTCTTATCTTCTGGAATGTGGCCCTGTGTAGATTCCTACGTGGGTGGTTTTACATAGTATACTATTTCCATCTGCAGTGTAGGCCAGTCATGGATGCATTCAGGAAATATGTACAGTTGTGATCCTCTGCATTTTGTCTTATATTTGATTATGTTCTGCGTATTTTACTTTGTTGTCGGTAGATACAGTGTCATGTTTTCTACATGTATATAGTTTTTTTGCACTGCTTGGCTGTAAATTCGCTTTAATAAAAAAATACAGTTCACCAAACCAATATTTCTACGCGCACACAAGCCTGCAGATAAAGGCGAATTATTATGAACAAATTTTAGAAAAAAAGAAGAGGCGTGTGTGTTATCAATAGGTGATGGATTAGGGCAGTGAAGTGCATTATATGTGATAGACAGACAAAATGTAACGGAAAAGCAAGAAAAGCCTGGAGTACCGAAGATATGGTATTTGCGTTTGTCTCTTTTCAACACGATGTTCGTAAATGGATTTATGAACTGCACTCACGTAGGGAATAGCTTTGCCCATGCGTTCAATCTGCATGTATCGACCGCTGTATAACCTACGAGGAAATTTTATGTTGGAAGGGTACACGACACGGGCATTGTGCACGTATCGTAACATTACAGCGCCTTCTCGTCCAAGCCAAGCCAAAGTTCTAACTGAGGGAGGAGACTTGCGTGAAGCGCGAGTCGACATCCCTCTGTCTGTTATCCATTCTTGCGTTTGAGCGCATCGCTGGACTCGGACAGACACCTTTTCTCTAACTGGGGGATATGCTAACGCTAACGGTATGGAGTCAGGCTGAGGGCCTTGACTAATTAAACAAAAGACTAGTGCTGATGAGGCACTGTACTTAGTTGGGGGGGAAAGTTCCTACTTTGGTTGGTTGGCTGTCTGGGGTTTGCACCCAGACTGGCGATCTAAGTGAAGATTCAGGCGCTTAGGTGAGACCTCCACGCCTGGGCACAGATCATCTACTGGAGTGCGAGCCGTGCTCGTGACCACTGTCGACGTTTAAATAGGCATTACTTCGTCCGAGTATGCAATGCGCATGCGCCATATCATCCGTGGCCTGCTCGGCTCTGACATATTTTTCTACATTAACTCACTAAGGGCAAGATTTTCGGAAAAAGTCATTTACCACAAAATGTGTTTTTTAGAGTTCCTCTGAAACATTTCTCATCCTAAAAAAATTGTGCGAGTTATTATTATAAGTATACATACGCCTGCATGTAAAGTACCCGCTATTCTTGTCAGATTATAACGAAACTTTAATTTTCTCGACAGATTTTCAGAAAATCCATAAAGTCTCATGAAAATTCGTCCAGTGGCATCCGAGTTGTTCCACGTGAATAACCGGAGAGACACGACGAAGCTAATAGTCGCTTTACGCTATTTTGCGAACGCACCTAACACGTGCCACAGAACGAAATCACTAATGTATAATTTCGTGCGAGTATCGAATATGGATTAGAGGTACGAAGAATAACTCACAGCAGTCCTTGTAAATGTGTATGGCACCCTACCAGCCGAACTACTCCTGAATTTTGCCATCACGTGGCGGAGAGATGTCCATCCTATCCGTGCCCAGGGACCCCTATTGACGACAGTGCGTAGTTCCGTGGCAGTGTGTGTGTGTGTGTGTGTGTGTGTGTGTGTGTAGATGAACAAAATGGCTGTCTGCTGAGAGTAGTGCTGAGTAGTGTCTTATCAATAACGTGCACTATTTCCTTCTTTTTGTGTATTCGTATTGGTTTCGATGTGCAGTATTGAACAGCGACAAACGATTCGGTACTTCTGGGGAAAGTACTGCGAATTGTTCGTGTGTAGTACGATTCGTTGTAATTCCTTATGTTTGTACCATGCGTGGTGAATCGCCCTCAGTTATATGATTCACTGTCATTTTTATTGTTTTGATGTTGGAATATATGCAGTGCACACCGAACTTAGAGTAATGGAGGTTTCCAAGTTAGGAAGATCAATTTCAAGTATATTGGATAGCGGTTCGCATCTGCATTCCGAGAAAGAAAGGCAAGGTAAGATTCCTGGAATTGCCGCGATTGCGAAAATCCCCGTGAAGGATGTAACAGACGCTTTTTGTTTCTTTAACTGGTCCCCGCTTGAAGTGCTGCTCTCATTTATGGGAACTAGTGATTTATTCTGTAAGAGTGAAGTTATGTTCGTTGTGACAGTTGAGAGATAAAGTCATTTGAACTGTAAAGCGTTATTAGCGGAATAATTTTCGAGCACATAAATGATTTTCCTATTTATATGCAGAGACTTGACTTTCACATTGATTATGTAACAAGACGTTGTATATTTGTCGAATGCCCAAATAATAAATTTGCCCTTGTTTTCATATCTACACAAGAAACATGAAGTATTACAGACTACACAATGGAATTGCATAGACCAGGCTGAAGTTCGTTTCCATTTCCTCTGCAGAGCCTTCATAGAACTAAAACGGGTGTAGAACATGTGTGTGTAACTGCTCAAGATGCCATTATTGTTGTTGACCAAATGATTGTCTTCTTTTTGGGTGTCTGCACCATATAGTGGTTAGATGTTCCAGAGTTTAGGAGGAATGTACTTGCCTCCATCGTAACACATTCGCTGCCAGCTATTTAAATACCCAGAGGCATTAAAATGCCAGCCATTAAAGGGTCCAGAGCCCTTTCTTTCATGATGTCAGTAAAAAAAATAATTACATGAAAACTATATGAGATAAAGACTTGAAATGTAGAACATACCTTCAACAATGTTTCAGCGTGTTATATCGTGTGTAGCAGCCTTCTGTATCTGAATCACTGTCATTTACAATTTCATTCACCGCATCAGCTAATTCTTCTTCAGTTCTAAATCCAATTGTTTTT
>JGI20166J26741_11671474_pt1 | contig 11055 bp, 6 predicted proteins | sample TergutCu122P5_FD_26741 | JGI IMG/M metagenome (IMG submission 26741) | reverse complement strand
TGAACCGAGAAAACCATTCGTAAACCCTTGCCTGGCTCAAAGCTTCTTCTTTAAAAGCCTCTTGAAGCATTGTGACAGTTTCTGCTGCTGTTTTCCCCAAAAGGAAACAAAACTTGATGCAAACACATTGTTCTTTTAAGTCTGCCATCGAAAAATCGACGAAAACAATGACAGACACTCAAGAAAAAAATCGCACTGACCCTATAGACCTTTCCTCAAGGATGCCGCTTGGCCAACTGATACGGAGGGCAGTTACGTACACGCACCAAGTGGGAGCAGATGGAAGTAACGCCCCTCTCCCCTCCAGAAAAAAATTCTCGTTATTTTTGGGTCCTGCCTCGTACATGCAGTCCTCCTCCATCGTGTTCCTGAATAAAACAGTGTTTCATTTAGTGACCAAACATTTGATGAACATTGCTTGGACTTAGTTTATGTTTTCACTGGTAGCTAGTGGGAACTTCATTGGTCATACTCTTTCGTGTTTTAATTAATTCTTATAGGAAAAGCCTGAATTCTCCATTGTTTCATTGTGTTACAACTTATAGGAACATAACTGCAACATTAAATGAGGAATTAACTGTGCTTAAAGGAACAAAAGGCCTAGGCCTTGAATGTATATGTATGTTACAAATAAAATTGTTTGTCTGTGGTCACATTCAAACACAGAACTTTTAAGTCAGAATGACAGTGAACAAAAAGTCATGGGAAAATAAAAGAAACACATGCATCACTCACATTTCTAGCTTTGCAAGTGCAGCAAAAATAATTTTTTAATCATATACCTGCATGATTTAAATTAGTATTTGTGTGAACAAAATATACAAAAGGAAATTATGCCTATACCAAGACTCATCTATTTGAATGTCATATGGATTCAGTCAAGTGCAACAGTATCAGATACATATTTATAATGCTAAATGTACATGTAGCATTGTAAATATCGTTATGTATTTGACAGGTACTGGTGCACATGGCTGAATCATAGAGTGATTTCAAGACTTGAACTGGCATATTTGATCTCTGAAGAATCTCCTGCCTTGTCCACTTAGCTACATCTAAGAGTGGTTGTTGAAGTGCAGGATAGTCCTCATCTACACTGTGCTGTAGAACAGTCATATGGCTCAGAAAATTAATGAACTTATCCATGCTTATTTTCAAATTGGGCAGACATATTTGTGTCTTTGGCTTAAATAACTGATATGGCTTAAATAACTGATATGAGTGGAATGAAATCATGAATGATAGGAGTTATGATGCCAGCTGTACACTGACATTTCTTCAAGTATAGGATTTATGCTTGCTTTGTCTTGCACAAAGTGTAAAGTTTATCATGTATGCAGGTAAGGTAATATATTCTTAAATACAGTGACAGGTTATCATCAATGTTTTTGGATTGGCAATCCTGTAAGCTGAATACATGGTATGTCTGTACAAATCAAGACTGAATTTGTTATTTGTCAAGAATTTCATAGATCATTGTTTTGCAATACCATATTTTGCTGTTGGAGGATCTGGGGGCACTCAGTACGATTACAAAGTTACAAGCCATATAGCTAGTAGGAGAAAGAAATTGTCTCTTCATCCCCGCCTGGCCCTCTGTTCAGTGACTGCTGGTGGTTCTTTCAGTATGTGATGTGATCAGATAGTTCTCTGCACTGAGTTTATTTCTCCATAACAACACCACTTAACCTTCCAATCTGTGTTGCAACATTCAGAATAATTTCCTTGTGACTTTGTACAGTGAGCACAGCAGTGATACCACTGTTCACAGCATTGACTGAAGTGCACTGTTTGAAACCCAGCAAGTGTGTTCTGCAGTTTTGCTTGAATCATGATTATAGCATTAAATTTCCTTCCATTTAATACCATCTCAACTTTTGGGAAAGAAGTCAAGTGGCACAAAATCTGATGAGTAGGGATGGTGTGGAGTGACATTTTGTTTTTGGCCAGAAATTCCTGCACAGACAAAGTGTGAACAGGCAGGTGCATTATCATGGTGGAAAACTGAACAATTGAACTCCCTGAATTCCACATGTGCAGCATTTTTTTAAAGATATTAGTGTAGTAGTGTTGGTTTACAGTTTGTATTCATGGAAAAAATTCACAGTGCATGACTATATGATTTTTTTTAGGGGGGTAGTGGGGGTTGTTGAGAAGCAGTGATTCTCATCTTTCATTTGAGCAAACATGTCTTATGTTTTTTGTATGTGGAGATAATGGGCTCTTCGACTGAGGCAAGTCTTACTAGGTTTCTGGGTTGTACCTGTAAACCCATGTCTCATCACCTTTGTTTGTCTTTGAAAGGAATTCAAGGTTTCTTTCGGGCCTCTGTTAAAGGTCCTGGTAAATGTTGATGCGATTCTGCGTCTCAATCTCATTCAGCAGGTGGAGCATGAATTTGGTAGCAGTCTGATGCATGTTCAGACTGTCTTTGAAAATATTTGGAACTCTCCCTTAGGTAATTTCCAACATGTCAGCAGTTTCTTGGATAGTGATTTTTCTGTGTTTCTGGACAGGTGCCTTCACTTGATCCACATTTTCACATGCTCTGCTCCTTGATGGCTGTCCTGAGTGTTTCACATTTGTAACTAAAGTCACACCACCTTTTAATGTGGAAAACTGTGCAATAAGTTGTGTTCTGCTCATGTTGGCACTCAAAGATTTTATGGCATTTGTCTCCAGCTTAAAGTAAAATTTGATGGAGACCTGCTGTTCTTCCAAGTCTGCCATTTTATCGATATACTAGAATCACAAATGGATCAAAACACACTTGTACTTAACAAAACATTAGTTGACAAACAGATGTGCTTGCAGCAGGAGTGTCATCTCCTGAAACATTTGGATTGCACCACATAAGAGTAAAGTGGAAATAACCATCTCCACCTAATGCTAAGATTAAGAATGTTTGGAGCTAAACGTCCACTTCCAAGCATGTCTTCTTCTGTTCCGCAAATAACAGGGATGTGTCTTATTGGTCAGCTGGGTAGTTCAGGTATGGGCTGGATGACCACAGAATGAGGATTGATTCCTATCAAAGTAGAAGTGTTTTTTTTTACCACCCCATCCAGACTGGCTCTTTGACCCAATTAGTCTCCTTAGCAATGGGTATCAGGGGGCCCTTTTTCACAGTTGTAAGCTGGCTGGAGCATGAAGCTGACTGATGCCATCTAGTTGCCAAAGGTTATGAAGTGCACATGTAAGGCCTTTACAAGAAGGCCAGGGCCCACAATGTGCTGTAGTGTCAGTCCTTCACCTTTTTTAATGTCTTCTCACATTATTTGCCTCTATATATCGTGGTTTTGTGTTACAGAGTTGGCAAATGCAGGAAGACCATTGTTTCCTGGTTCTGACGTGGACGACCAGCTGAAGCGTATATTCAAGTGGTTAGGGACTCCAACAGAAGAAAACTGGCCAGGAATTAGTCAGCTCCCAGATTACAAGCCTTTTCCAATGTATCATCCAAGCATGAGCTTTAGTCAGGTTGTACCTAAACTTAACTCCAAAGGACGGGATTTGCTACAGGTATTGTAGATATACAGTTTGTGAAACACATTTGAAGAAAGAAATCCTTATGCATATTTGTGAGTATAAAACACAATACATGCAAACCCTATACAATTGCCCCTCCCCCCACCCAAAAAATAGTGAAGTTTTCCCTCTCTATGCCATGAAGGCATACAGGAAGGGCAGAAGTTTAGCTCCACTCATTCTTAATCTCAGGACTGGCTGGAATTAAGTGGTCAGCTTCACACCCTGGCCAGATTAGACCCAGGAAAGAAATTCAGTAGGAGGCTGTGTTGGCCCCAGGGGCAGTCTGGTATTTTTGTGAAGAGGAAAATCTCTTGCCACTACCAAGATTTGAACCATGGATTGTCCAACCTGTAGCTTAGTTACTATATTATCTACTACACTGTCTCACCTCACAAATGGGAATTATTAAAAATATTATTACTTTATTAATTTTTGATATGAGAACCAGACAGAACCTGCACATAAGAACCTAACAACTCTATGGAATAGATTACTTGAGAAACTGATGGGTTCTGAGCTAGACCAGAAATTCCCACATATTATGGAACCCATCGGTTTAGTACCATGATCATAAGAGACCACTTCCAGTCCATATCCTGAGCCATATGATTCCAGTCTGCACCCTCCCATTCAGTTGTATTAAGATCCATTTTAATATTGTCCCCAGTCTATGTCAAAGCAGAACCTGCCAAACCAGCCATTACTTGCAGAAGATTCCATGACCTTACCAACCCCTTCAGCTTTCTAGTGCTGCGGAATATCCATGACCTGCTTGATGATACCTTTATCAGCTGGGATGTGCTTCTGATTGCTATCTTCAGTTCATACAGCAGCATCAATTTCGCACACATCAACAGCAGGTTCCACACATACACAGTGCGTCTACTAAGTTTTAGGACTGGCATTATAAAAAGTATTTGGATGAAAGAAATTACACTTTTATTATTTAGTTTTTGACATACATCCCTTCTAACTGTACACACAGATTTGCATGGTCATACAGCTTCTGGATGCCTTTGTAGAAGTCCTTTGCATTGGTGTTTAATATACTTGTCACGGCTTTCTGGATGTCCGAAATCAAGTCAAAGATATGCCCCTTCAAGTGGGATTTCACTTTTGGGAACAAAAAGTAATCAGCAGGTGCTAAATCTGGTGAATACGGAGGGTGGTCAAGTACAGTCACTTTTCGTTGGGCCAAAAACTGCTTGACAATTGTCGCATTGTGGGGTGGGGTGTTGTTGTGCAAAAGGATCCAGTCACCAGATTCACACATTCTAACACATCGAATTCTGTTTAGAAACCTTTCCATTACACCTTTATAGTACACTGCATTGATAGTTTCACCCTCCGGAACAAATTCTTTGTGGATTACGCCTTGCCAATCGAAGAAAATCACCAACATGATCTTCACACGAGACTTCTGAAATCGCAGTTTTTTCGGCTATGGCGAGGTTTCTCTGACCCATGCAGCAGATTGACGTTTAGTGGTCGGCACCAGTTACATTCTTCTTAAAGAAGTCAGGTTCACTGTCTGCTGTGGCAATCAGATCTCAGCAAGCTGCATTTCTCCAGTCTTTCTGCTCTGGAGTCAAAGAGTGTAGAACAAAGCACGAACAAATCTTCCGTTTTCGCATATTTTCAACTACAATCTTTCTCACTGTGTCCTTGCCAGTGTTCACCTCATCTGCTAGCATTCTTAGCAAAAGGTAACAGTTTTGAAGCAACAATTGAGGAATCTTCTCGACATTGTCTGCACAATCAGTCCTAAAACTTAGTAGACAGACTGTGTTTTTGAAGGTTTTGCAGCCAGAGGAGTACCCTCCTCCTTCGTGTGAATGTGCACCATACATATATTAAGTCAAAATGAACAATCTCTGGCAGACACATCTTCACTGGCTTCAGTTTCAAGCTTCTTCCCCAAGCTGATCATCTTCCTCTTTTCCTTCATGGGCCAAAAGATGATGGCTAGTGGTTAACAGTTCATGACATGCAAATAATGTAATGCAGTAAAATCCACAAGAAAGTAGAAATGGTGATAAGGTATTTGAATTAGTATGTATTCAAATTTGCATCATATAAGTAACATGGCGGTATGATGGGTTTTAGTGTGCAGATGGTGGTTCACACCACTTCAGTCATTTGTTCATTTGTGGCCAGTGGAAAGTCTGATGTGCTGGTTCAGGCAGGCTAATTGAAAAGGTTTAGTGTAGTATATCCCTGATGCTAGGTGTAGCAGTGTATTCTTCTACAGCTAGTGTACATAGACTGCAAAGAGGTCCAACTTGAAATTTATCATGTTCGTGATGGATAGAAGTAAATACCCGTTGTGTTTAAACACATTCAGAAACAGTTTGAGAGATACATATTTCTAAAGGCACCACCCATGTTGATAGGGCCACAGGATATTGGGTGCATGTAGCATTATGTACTGAGCAGTTTGAAAATTAAGCATTACAAACCTTTAATGTGATATTATTGTCTTGCAGCGTCTGTTAGTGTGTAATCCAGCATTAAGATTACCAGCTGAAGATGCGATGACCCATTTATACTTCAGTGATCTGAACTCAGCAGTCAAGAATGATCGCTGCCAGTAGTGAACCCTGCATGTTGACTGCCTACATATGGCTGCAGGGACTGTTCAGTCTTCAGAATAAACTGATAGGCCAGTGCTTCCGAGCAACTGTCAAAATTTTTAAACAGGTCAGTGTACTTACTCTTCATAAGATTCTGACACATGTTTAAAGGTTGTTAGGCTTGCATTTCTGTATGTACTTTTGATTGAGTGACTGTGGTAAAGCATTCAAAGTGTTTCAGTGTGGATATTGAGTACCAAAGTCGTACACTGATGGCAGCAAGGAAACACAGTGCGCCAGTCTGAGGGATGGTGAACCGTTTGCTGCCTTGTGCCAGATGTACGTCAGTTTACTTATCTGTAAAAGAGGTGTTAGTCATTGTTGCTGCACCACTACATGGTATCTGCAATTGCACATTTCTTAAATGCGCTTTTCACTTGTGAGGTGGCTTTTTACTTTTGACTTAATGTATTTATTGACTGAAAATAATCTACAAGATGATAAGTGTTGTGGTTTCTTGTAGCCATATTTCTCTCAATTACCACATATCTAAAAAAAATAATAGCAGGAATGTGTTTTATTAAAAACAATTATGGCTTGATGAACTACCATACTGAATTATCAAGGCTCTAGTTGTTAGTAACTTATGGACACAAAATGTAATCGCCTTTCCGGGCTGATATTTCAGCTTATGCCAGACATAGCACCATTGCCAGTGGTTCATCATCCTTGAATTAGACTTAACTTCAGTGTCTTGACAGTGCTGTTGTGGATTGCAGTATGTATGTCCGTGAGCAAAAACTGTTCTGTGTTGGCACCAGTATAAATGTTCATACCTTTAGATTATGTAGCAGTCACAATAACTGTTTTATCAAAATACAGGCAGAAGCCCCCAGAGCCAGGTTTTTGCAAAGTGGCAGCTGAAGTGAACAAAACTCAAGACTGCACCATCTCCCAGGCCAGTTTTGTAATACTTGCAATTTAAATATCATGTAAATGTTCATTAGAACTTGCATAGTAGTAATAATAATTTTATTCTTGTAAGTTGCCTTGTGAAGCTTTCTGGGACATCTTATTCTTTTTAAGGTTTATCTCTTTAAGTGACCATGAAGTGAACCTGAAAGCCACTACTCCTGATTAAAATCGAAACAACTATACAGACTGAAGATACGTGAAAGATTCCCAATATAAAGTTTTGATAAAATCCATTGAGTGGGAGCCAAGTTGATATGTCTGGATGGATACATGGTGGTAGAGCTAACAGGCAGTAAAGCTAGTAGGCATTTTTTGTAACTTACTTTTGCAAATACACTAAAGAAAGGTATCAAAACTGGTCATTTTCCATATAGGTTATGGGTTGTGCTCCTGCAAAGTGCACTGTATGGATCAAGACATTAGGTCAGTGATGTAGAATAGATGGGGAACGTGGCTATATTGTTCTGTGACAGCTTGAAAAGAATTATTACAGCTAAACTTCTATGCATCGTCTCCGAGGGGACAAAAAAACATGGAAAAGCAGTAAATGTGTCGGATACATGAGACAACAAAAATGAAAATTACACTTTTTCCACTTGGGCATACAAAGATAATTTACAAATACTGGTATGAAAATCACTGTCTTCCACGTAAATCTGTAACTGACAACTGTTTAGTTGAAACCTTATGTTTCAGATACAACAGTGCCAATTTCAAATTCAGAATGTTCCAGCCACTGTGACTGCCATTGCTGTTTGTGTAAGAACATGATTAACAATTTTTGAAGCAGCATGTACTTGGTTATTTGACATTGGTTCAGGCTTATGTCTCCCTTCTCCACTGCATTACAGTGGAATCTCGATCTATCATTCCCGCAGCGATCGTTTTCCCGCATGTACCATTCGCCATTTTTGTTCCCGAATGAAGTTCCATATAAATAACGTTATTTATTCCCGCATCCATTGTTCCCTGGACTATCGTTTTACCGCATTGATTGTTTGTAAATCACGGTCCCAACGCAGCATTTCTCGCATGGATCGTTTGAAAAAAAAATTTGAAGCGAAGTATTTATTATTTGCATTACCTTCTCTTTGGACTATAAATCTGGCAACACAGTAATGCAGTCATGCTTCGCACATGGCCCTCAGCTCTGTGTCCACATTATTAGCGTCATTTCCGAACTTTACTTCGTTGCAAGTGGTTCTGTGCTTTCTCGTATGATTTCTAGTATTTGGTTTATTTGTTTTCATTAGTTTATTAGTTTCAGTAATTTATTCTTGTTAGTTTTCATTTTTATTAGTTTTATTTCTATTTAATTTATTTCTTTGGGCCATGGCTCAGCCAAAGAAGCAAGTGAGAACTTTGCATGACTGATTGAAAATAAGAGAGGAAGTAGAGAAGAATCCTGGGGAGAAACGTGCGTAAATTGCAAAATGACTCAGGTTTGCCGCTAGCACATTAAACTCTATATGCGCCAAGAAGGACGAGATCTGCCAACAAATAGAGAAATGTGGTAACGTTTGCAAGAAGAGAAAATTTGGTAAGGAGTGGACATTTGCGGAATTGGAAACGGTGCTCTTCACCTGGTGTCAGCAGGCACGGGCATCCAGTATTCCAATTGATGGAACCACACTAAGGGAAAAAGCAAAAATTATAGCCACCTAGCTGAACATAGATAATTTTAGTGCGTCCAATGACTGTGTAAGTAGATTCAAAGATCGGCATGGTCTGGTTTTCAAGAAGCAAGCGGGAGAGGGTGCTGTAGTAAGTGTAGAGAGTACTGATGCATGGCTGGAAAGTCTGCCATTTTTATTGGGCGGTTATGAACCACGCAATGTATACAATGCAAACGAGGTGGGACTATTCTTCAACGTGCTTCCTGATAGAACCTTGGCGTATAAAGGAGAATCTTGCCATGGCGGAAAACATTACAAAGACAGACTCACTGTGCTACTATGTGTTAAGAGTGATGGAAGTGACAAACAAGTGCCGATTGTGATTGGGAAATCCCCGAAACCATGGTGCTTCAAGAACGTTAAAATATTGTCAACTAAATACCATGTGAACGGTAAAGCATGGATGATGACAGAGATTTTTTGTTTGTTCCTCTATTCTTTAGACGCACAAATTGGGGCACAGAACAGACAAATTATTCTTTTTGTAGACAATTGTGCAGCGCATCCCAAAGATACATCCTTTCTTAGGAATGTTAAAGTGGTACGGTACCCAGCAAACTGTACAAGTATGCTTCAGCCACTTGACTTAGGAATCATTCACAGTTTAAAAGCGTACTATAGAAAACACCTTGTGGAAACATCCATTTGCCTTCTTGAGTTGGGAAAGGAAGTAAATAAAAGAATTAACCTACTCAAAGCAATGCACTACATAATGGCAGCGTGGCAACAAGTAAGCCAGCAAACCATTCAAAATTGCCTCTGTAAAGCTGGGCACAAGTACCAGTCGGATGGTAATGAAATGGCAAATGATGATGATGATTTCGCCCAAGACTGAGAAGAACTGTGTAGAGCCCAGAAATACAATTTCCAAAACTACGTCTCAGTGGATCACCATGTGGCAACAAGTGGCGTTGAAACTGTTGACGAATTATGCGTAACATTTGCGTCTACAAGGAGTGTGGAGGAAGAAGATGAAAGTGAACGAGAAATGGTGCCAAGCTTCGCCAAGACTTACGAAGCTTTACAAAAAGTTGAAGTGTTTTTCTATGCACAAAGTGGAAGTGACGAGGAGTGTGAAAACATTTTAAGTCTTGAAAAGTCATATTTTCAATTGAGATAAAATTCCACCAAGAAGCAAAGGACAATGTATGACTTTTTTTGTTAAAAAGTAGTTTTTTTTAATGTAGTATATTTGTGTTAAAAGTAATAAATTTTATTTATTTATGATGTGTTATTTATTTACAATGTGTAATAGTTTCCCGGATTAATCGTTTTCCTGCATTCATCGTTTTCTCTCTCCATCCCCTTGAAAAACAATAGATCAAGGTTCCATTGTACTGCTCTTGCCATCCTGATAGTCATCATATGACTTAACAACACCATTCACTCATTCATTCATTCATTTTGTTTATATTCCATCAATCTTATATACAAGATATGGAAAACATCATGTGCATAATACTAATAGTTACAGAAACATATATTTAAAGAAAATAAAAAATAAACAAAATATTTGCAGCAATATCAAGTATTGTGGTAAGTATATTACAAAACAAGTCGTTTGGTGACTAGTGTAAAAGCAAAACATAACTACTGACAGTGAAATGAGTTTTGTAGGTTCATGATACCCAAATGTAATTGAAATATAAGAATAGGTCAAAAAAAAAAATCAGAACAAAAGATCCCTTTGTCCAAGTAATCCACATGTCGGATTCCCTTGTTCGAAATATTCCTTGATTGAATAAAAGGGGTGCTGATGGAAAAAAAAATTTTCAAAGCATTCTTAAATTTCACAGGGCTGTGTTCTAAAGTTTTAATGGTATGGTACTGTTTACATAGGGACCCTTGGCATACTTCGTCAGGTGAATAGAAGGAAGATGGAGATTTTTATTGGTTCTAGTATTATACTGATGAAAGGTATTGTTAGGGTCAAATAAACCTCTGTTTATGTTTTGTTAATGAATACAAATACAAGGAATAAAAGGTCATAATCTGGTTATCTCTGAATAATTTTCTGCAGGACTCTCTTGGTTTAATATTATAGATGTTTCGAAGGGTTTTCTTCTGCAGTATAAATACTTTCGAGGCAGTAGTAGAGGCTCCCCAGAAGATAATTCCGTAACTCAAGATAGACTGGATATTAGCAAAGTAAATTAATTTTAATATGTCTATTGGCAAGGTGTATTTAACATAATTTAGGGCATAACATGAAGATGACAGTCTCCTCAGGATCAAATCAACTTGGTGATTCCATGTTAAATTGCTATCAATCATAAGTCCAAGAAACTTTATTAGGGGGG
>JGI20166J26741_11671363_pt1 | contig 11058 bp, 10 predicted proteins | sample TergutCu122P5_FD_26741 | JGI IMG/M metagenome (IMG submission 26741) | reverse complement strand
GATCTGGAAATCGCCTGCGGAGGGACCATCGCGCTGTATGCCTCCAGGGGGGACAAGGTGTTCATGTGCCATGTGGCGAACGGCAACATGGGCCATAAGGTGATCGCGCCGGCCGAACTGGCGGCCGTCCGGAAAAGGGAAGCGGAACGCGCCGCGGCCGTGCTCGGGGCCGAGGCGCTCTCGATAGACGCCGATGATCTGAAGGTGAGCCGTTATGACGAAGCCGCCACGGACAAAATGATCGACGTGATCCGCTATGTCAGGCCAGACTTCATCCTCACCCACAACCCGCAGGATTATATGCGGGATCACGCGGAAGCGGGAGAGCTTGTTTTCAACGCGAGCTTCGCGGCCTCCATCCGGCACCGCGTTACGGAACACGAGTGCTTCGACGCCTTACCTCCGATCATGTATATGGACACGTTGGCCGGAATGTCCTTTATCCCCACAGAATACGTGGACATCTCCGATGTGATCGAAAAAAAGCTGGAAGCCCTGGCTTGCCACGACAGCCAGATCAGTTGGATGAAGGAACACGACAAAATCGATTTTATCGACTTTGTGCGGACATGTTCGAAATACCGGGGCCTCCAGTGCGGCGCCGCGTTCGCGGAGGGTTTCCGGCCCTGCGTAAACTGGCCCAGAATGGCCGCGAAAAGGCTTTTGCCGTGAGAAACGCTAATATTTACAGAAACGGGAGGAGTTGCCATGCCGGAGAAGAACGCGGCGGCGTTAAGTTTTATGAATACGGTAAAGGGAAGTATGCTGGAGGGGTTCTATCCCGCGGGCTGGGACATGGACAGGATCGACGCCTGCTGCGCCGGAGGGCCCGAGGAGATATTCCGGCGTCGGCCGCACTGGAATGAGGGCTTTCAGCCGGTATCCTGCCAAAATATTTCCGATTTTAATATGATGATGGGGCACGAGATCGCCAGGGAGATCCAAAACTGCCGCGGCGCCGGCCGGAAACTCGCGCTGATTCTGCCGGTCGGGCCGATGGGCATGTACCGCTGGACGGTCTATTTTCTGAAAGAATGGAACGTGGATTGTTCGCATGTTTTCTGTTTCAATATGGACGAATGGAGCGACGGGGACGGCAACACCGCCGGCCCGGAAAGCCCGGGGTCTTTTCAAAACGCGATGAGGACCGCTTTGTACGATCCGCTGGGGGTTCTGACCGTGCCCGAGGGGCAGCGGAATTTTGCCACGCGCGGAAACCTCCCCTTCTACGCGCGGAAAATAGCCGATTTGCGCAAGGACGGCGCGCGCCTGGCGACGGTTTTCGGGATCGGGCGCGTGTTCCACATAGCCTTCTGGGAGCCCCATTTCGCGGCCGAATTTGCCGACGCGGAGGAATGGAAGAGACAGACGCACCGCCTCGGCGCGAAGCTGCATCCCCTGACGGTAGAGCAAAACGCGGTCACGAGCTTCAAGAGCCGCACCGGGCTTGTCCCATGCACCGCGAACACGATCGGCCCCGGCTTGTTTTTACAGTCCGACTATGTCATAGGCGGCTGCGACGGCGCGTTCGGCCGCGGTATGCAGTGGCAGGGCGCGAGCCTCCGGGTCACTCTGCGGCACGGCCCGGACATCTGGGTCCCGTCGGGTTTCATGCCCACTCTCCCCGGCAAACTGTTCTTTTTAAGCGAACTGGCCGAACCTCTCGAGGCGGAGTTGAACTGAACAGTTTTATGTCGGATCATCCCCGCTCTATCGCCGCGACCGCCGCGTTGGCCGCTTTTATCCTCGCGTATCCGCTCTCCGAAAACTTGGGCTTCCTGTCGTAGGTATAAAGCCCGTTCTGCTCCTGCTCCACGTCGTAAAGCTGCGTGTAGCAGGACGCGCACACCCCTTCGGAGCCGAGCAGCGCCCCCGCGAGCCCGGCGTAGCGCTTGCAGAACGCCTCCTCGTCCTTCGGGGCGTCGCCGTAGCCCCAGCTCTGGGCGTCCGCGCCATTTTTTGACGCGCCGGCGGCTATATCCGGGTTCCACCACGTCCCGCCGAACTCGCTCACGAAAAACGGCTGGCCGGAAAAGCGCTGCCTGTCCGGAAACGTCTCGTAATGGCCGCCTTTTTTGAGTTTCCCGTATTTTTCGTAAAATCTCGCGGGATCCTGGTCGTAGTCGTGGACGTCGTAGACGTCGGTCACGACGTGGAAGTTCCCGCTGGCGTCGATCACGGGCCTCGTGGGGTCGAAGGCCTTGGAGGCGAGATAGACGTTTCGGAGCACCTCGTCATCCTGCCGCCTGCCGTTTTGGTCCCAGGTTTCGTTGAACGGGCACCAGCCGATTATGGAGGGGTGGTTGAAATCCCGCGCCATAAGCTCAAGCCATTCGGGCAAAAAGGCCGTCAGCCCTTCCGCGCCGGAGATGTCGAGCCCCCAGCTCGCCTGTTCGCCCCAGACCAGGTATCCAAATCTGTCCGCGTGGTACAAAAACCTCTCCTCAAAGGCTTTCTGGTGCAGCCTCGCGCCGTTGAAGCCCAGCGCCGCTGAAAGCTCAATGTCCCGCGCGAGATCGGCGTCCGAGGGCGCGGTGTATATCCCGTCGGGGTAAAAGCCCTGATCCAGGACGAGACGCTGGAAAACCGGCCGCCCGTTCAGATATACGGCGTGGTCTTTTACGTATACCGAGCGCAGCCCGAAATACCCCTCCACGCGGTCGGCCGTCCCGCCGTTCCCGGTCAGGGTGAGCCTGAGGTCGTACAGGTTCGGCCGCCCGGCGTCCCAGAGATGTTTTTCCGTCAACCGGAGCCTCAGCACGGCCAGCCCGCCGTCAGCCGGGGCACGCGCCTCTCCCGCCGGCCTGCCCCGGAAAAAGGCCTCCGCGCGAAGCTCCATGCCGTCCGTGTCCCCGTCCAGCCTGACCGCGAGTTCCGCGGCGGCGTCGTTCGGGCAGGGGATCACCTTGTAGGAGGCGATGCTCTCGCTTCCGACGAACTCCAGCCAGACCGTCTGCCAGATCCCGGTCGTGCGGGTATAGTCGCAGCCGGCGGAGCGATAGCCGGCGCACTGCTTGCCCCTCGGCTGGCGGCCGGAGCGCCCGTCGTCCTCGGCGCAGACCGCGAGGGCGTTCTCGCCGGGGCGGCACAGCGCCGTTATGTCGAAGGTGAAGGACGAATAGCCGCCCCTGTGCGTCCCGGCGGGCTTGCCGTTCACAAAGGCCCTGCACTCGTAGTCCACCGCCCCGAAGTGCAGGAGAACTTTTCCCGACAGCTCCGCCCCGGACAGCGCGAACCGCCGCCCGTACCAGGCCGCCGGGATAAAGTCCTTGTGGCCGATCCCCGAAAGCCTGCTTTCCGGGCAAAACGGGACGGTTATTTTCCGGGCGAAGACGCCGTCTTCGTAAATCTTCCTGTCCAGGCCGCTCCTGGAAAAATCGAACTCAAAATCCCACTCGCCGTTCAGGTTTCGCCAGGCCGGGCGGAACATCTGCGGGCGCGGGTGTTCGGGACGGGGGATGGTTGCGGACATGGCTGCCTCCTAATGTAATAGTGCGGTGGCTCTGCCCCTGACGTTTTTGATTATCGGGGTTCGTATAAACGCCCGTTTTTCAACCGGTTTGCCTTCACCGCTCTTTCGGTTTTATGAACACGCCGTGATTGCCCAGAAGCACCACGAAAAAAACGAAGAACGACATGACCTCGACCGTCACGAACGCCTTCGCGACGGGGACGACGGGGGTGATGTCCCCGAAGCCCACCGTGGTAAAAGTTACCGCGCTGAAATATATCACGCTGACGCACTCGTCCAGGGGCGAATTGCCGCCGAGGCCCGCGAACGAGCCGGGTATGTACAGGTACAGCGCGCTGTATATCCCGGCGAAGAGGATGACAGTCGCGAAAACGCTGCCGAGGGCGACGTGTATGTTGGAGCGGTCATATGGTTTTTGCAAGGTGCCGATAAAGCGGCGCAGGCTGAACGTGATCCCCACCAAAAGAGAGACGGACGTTACGGAAAGCATTATTACGTTGGCCGCCGCGTTTCCGACGCGATGTTCGGAAAGGACCAGATAGCACATGAATATGCCGTAAACCGCCGGAAAGTAGGACAGCGCGGGCATTTGCCTTTTGAACTTCCTCTCGAAAAACCTTATCAGCATTAGAGCCCCCCTTCGCCGCAAGGCGCGTTTTTCGGAACCTGATCAGACTTCTTCGGAAATTGATTTTTCGTTGTCAGCTGAGCGAAGCGAAGGGTCTAAAAATCAAGATTCTTCGCTTCGCTCAGAATGACAAGCGCCAATTTCCGAAGAAGTCTGTTCAACCGCCAACCGGCGGGTAGAATCCGGGTTCTTAGGAACCGTAAAATATTACAGCCTTTTCAGCAATTTCAGCGCGGCGTCGCCGTGCGGCGGGTAGCGCAGCGGTATGTCTATCAGACGGGATTTGCGCAGCACGCTCTTGTAATGCGTGAACGTGTCGAACCCGGCCTTGCCGTGGTAGCTGCCCATGCCGCTTTCGCCCACCCCGCCGAACGGCAGGCGCGGCACCGAGAGATGCGTGACGGTGTCGTTGACGCAGCCGCCGCCGAAGGACAGGTTCCTCAGAAAATAGCGTTCGGCGTCTCTGGAGGCGGTGAATATGTACGCCGCGAGGGGCTTCGGGCGGGCGTTCAAAAGCCTCACGGCCTCGTCCCGGTCGTCGTAGGCCAGAATCGGCAGAATCGGGCCGAATATCTCCTCGCCCATGACCGGCGAATCCCAGCGGACGCCGTCCAGCAGAGTGGGCTCTATCCGCAGCCGGGCGGGGTCGCTGCCGCCGCCGGACGCCGCGTTCTCGCCCTCCATGAGCCCGAGCAGGCGGCGGAAGTGCTTTTCGTTGATGATTTTGGGGTAGTCCGGGTTTTCCAGCGGCTTTTCGCCGTAGAGGCTCCTGGTGGCCTCAGCGATTTCGGCGGTCAGCCTCCGTTTGACGGAGGAGTGCGCGAGCACATAGTCGGGCGCGACGCAGGTCTGGCCGGCGTTGAGGAACTTCCCCCAGGCGATGCGCCGGGCCGCGCGTCTGATATCCGCCGTTTCGTCCACCACGCACGGGCTCTTGCCGCCCAGCTCCAGCGTGACGGGCGTGAGATGCTTCGCGGCCGCCTCCATGACCGTCCGGCCCACCGCCGCGCTTCCGGTGAACAGGATCACGTCGTAGCGCTCGCCCAGAAGCGCCGCGTTTTCCTCGCGCCCTCCCGCGACGGCCGTCACGTGGCCCGCGTCGAACACCTCGGCGCAAAGCCGCCCGATCACAGCGGAGGAGGCCCGGGAGTACGCCGACGGCTTGACGACGGCGCAGTTCCCGGCGGCCACGGCCGCGACCAAGGGCGTCAGCGTCAGCATGAACGGGTAATTCCAGGGCGACATGATCAAAGCCTCGCCGTAGGGCTCGGGGTATCTCGCGCCGGACGACGGGAAGGTCTTCACGTTTGTAAACATGCGCGCGGGGCGGCACCAGCCGCGCACATGCCTCAGAGTGTACCGTAGCTCGTCCAGGACCACGCCGGTCTCCGTGGCGTAGGCCTCGAACGGCGGCTTGTTCAGATCCTCCCTAAGGGCGGACGCAATGTCGCCGTCATGCCCGCGTATCCAGCGCTCCATTTTTTTCAGGCTGTCCACGCGGAAATCCACGTCTATCGTGCGCCCCGAGGCGAAAAACTCGCGCTGCCGCTTAAGAATCGCGGAAAAATCCGACATGCAAAGCCCTCCGAGTTAAAATAACAGGGACGCGGAAAACCCGCGCCCCGTTTATCGTCGTTTCGTTTGAAATTGAGCTTCAAACTTCGCGCGAAACGCCCCTAACCATTGGTCGTTTCGCGCTCGTTTTCAGCTCATTTCAAATCGGAACGACTTGGTCGTTTCGTTTCTGAATCAGTCTTGCGTATACGGCATCAGCGCCATATGCCGCGCCCTTTTGATGGAAATCGTCATGGCGCGCTGGTGTTTGGCGCAGTTGCCCGTCATCCTCCTGGGCAATATCTTCCCGCGCTCGGAGATGAACCGGCGCAGCTTGGCCGCGTCCTTGTAATCGATGTGATCCTGCTTGTTCGCGCAGTATTCGCACACGCGCTTTTTCCTGCGCCCGCGTTTCTTTTGAACCATTATATGACCTCCCTGAGATTTTCATGTTGTGGACCCGTTATACCGACACGCGAAAACATTTGCCTCCTCTGACGCCGATACGCCGCAGAAGCATTCGTCGTATCGGCTCGTCGTCGGCATATGTTTTCTGCGGTCGGTATATCAGAACGGCAGATCGTCGTCGTCGATGCTCTCGGCGATGGCCGAAAACCCCTCCGGCTCGTAGGCGGGGGGCGGGGCGCCGCGGTCCTGGCGCGGCTCGCGCGGCGCGTTGGCCATGCGGGATTCGAAAGAGCTCTTGCTCTCCGCGAAATCCTGCTCCTCTATGACGACCTCCGTTATCCACTGGCGCTGGTTGTTTTTGTCGTCATAGGTACGGACCTGGAGCCTTCCGGAAACCGCTATCTGCATACCCTTTTTCAGATATTTCTCGGCGAATTCCCCCTGCTTGCCAAAAGCCACGCAGTTGATAAAGTCCGCGTCCGGCTCGCCCTCGCGCTTGAATCTTTTGTTGACCGCCAGGCGATACTTGGCGACGGCCACCGGCTCGCTGCCCTGTGAATAACGAACTTCCGGATCACCAGTCAGCCGGCCCATCAATATAACCTTATTCACGCCGCGTCCCCCCTATTCGTCGATCCTGATTATCAGATACCTCAGCACGTTTTCCATGATGCGCATCCTGCTCTCCAGCTCGGCCGGAGCGCCGCTCTCCGCGGAAAAGGTTATGAAGTCGTAATACCCCTCCGAAATGTACTTGATCTCGTAGGCGAGCCTGCGCTTGCCCCATTCGTCGACCTTTTCGACCGTCCCGCCGAAGCGGGCGATCAGGTCCTGAACTTTCCCCAGCTCTTCTTTGAGGGCGTCTTCTTCCAGGGTCGGCTTGAAAACCACACCCATCTCGTACTTGTTCATTTGATTCCTCCCTATGGACTATGGCCAGCCCGCCGGGGACTGGCAAGGATCGCGCCGCTGCGGTGTATTTTCGTTTGAAACAAACGACTGTTTGCGCGCGTCTGGCCGGCGCGGATGTCACGTCCGCGCCTGCCGATAAATATTAGCACAAACACGGACGATGAGCAAGAGTTTTTATGAACCTATTTTTATGTTAACCTCTTTCAGCTGCTTCTCGTACACTTCCCCCGGCGCGCCCATCAGCAGGTCCCGCGCCTGCTTGTCCTTCGGGAACGCTATGACCTCGCGGATGTTCGGCTCGTCCGCCAGCAGCATCAAAATCCGGTCGACGCCCGGCGCGACGCCGGCGTGGGGCGGGGCCCCGTGCCTGAAAGCGCCGTAGAGCGCCGGGAACCTGCTCTCCACGGCCTCCCTGTCGTACCCCGCGATGCGGAAGGCCTCCGCCATGATCTCCGGGTCGTAGTTTCGCTCCGCTCCGGACGAAAGCTCGATCCCGTTGCAGGTGATGTCGTACTGGAACGCCTTTATGTCCAGCGGGTCCATGGTTTTCAGCGCCTCCATGCCGCCCTGCGGCATGGAGAACGGGTTGTGCCCGAAGTCGATCCGCCCCGTCTCCTCGTCGCGCTCGTACATCGGGAAGTCCACGATCCAGCAGAACTCGTAGACGCCCTGTTCGATGAGCCCGAACTCCGCGCCGAGCTTGTTCCGCAAAATCCCCGCGAGCTTCCGGGCCTTGGCCTTCTCGTCGGCGATCACGAAAACCGCGTCGCCTTCGCGCGCGCCCGTCGCGGCCAAAAGCCCGGCCGTCTCCGCCTCGCCCAGGAATTTCGCCGCGGGGCCGGAGAGCGTCCCGCCGGCCTCGGCTTTAAGCCACACCAGGCCCCGCGCGCCCTCGTCCGTAATCTCCTTCGTCAGCCTGTCGAAGAGCTTCCGGGGGCTGTCCGCGCCGCCGGCCGCTTTCAGCGCCCGCGACGGCATTCCCGCCAGCGCCCGGAAGCCGCTGTTTTCAAAAACTTTTGTGACGTCGTATATCTCCAGCGGATTGCGCAGGTCGGGCTTGTCGCTGCCGTAACGCTCCATGGCCTCCTCGTAGGAGAGCCTGCGAAACGGCGGCTTCGCCACGCGTTTATCGGAGAATTCCGTAAAAATCTCGTAGAGCAGCCTTTCCAGAACGGCGAACACGTCCTCCTGCCCGGCAAAGGCCATCTCTATGTCGAGCTGGTAGAACTCGCCCGGCACGCGGTCGGCCCTGGCGTCCTCGTCCCTGAAGCACGGCGCGATCTGGAAGTATCTGTCGAAGCCGGACAGCATCAGGAGCTGCTTGAACTGCTGCGGCGCCTGCGGCAGCGCGTAGAACTTCCCCGGGTGCAGGCGGCTGGGGACGATGAAGTCCCGCGCGCCCTCCGGCGACGAGCTCGTCAAAATCGGCGTCTGTATCTCCAGAAAGCCCATCGCGTTCATCTTGTCGCGTACCGCCTGGATGACTTTCGCCCGGAACACTATGTTTTGGTGCACCTTGGGGTTGCGCAGGTCGAGATACCTGTATCTGAGCCGCAGGTCCTCCCGCGTGGCCGCGGACGCGTCGATCTCGAACGGCAGCGGCTCCGTCCGCCGCCCCAGGACTTCCACGCGCGAGGGCGCGATCTCTATCTCCCCGGTGGGCATGTCCGGGTTCGGGTCCTGGCGCAAAACGGCCTTCCCCTCCAGCCGGACGGTGGATTCCCGCGGTATGTCCCGCACCGTTTTTATCATCGCCTCGTCGGTGACCACGGCCTGAGTGACGCCGTAGTGGTCCCGGAGCGTGAAGAACAAAATCGAGCCCTTGTCCCTGACGTTGTTCAGCCAGCCGTCGAGCCTCACGGTCTCCCCGGCGTTTCCGGCGCGGAGCTCCCCGCAGGTATGGGTTCTGTACATAAAAAGCCTCCTATGTCTTGCTTTTTGAATGTTTTTTCGTATATACCGGATGCAGAAGAAAAACTGCCGCATACGCGGCAGAAATTGAGGGGGTGAGTCTTGTAAATGGGAGGGGAAGGATTCGAACCTTCGAAGTCAGTGACAACAGATTTACAGTCTGCTCCCTTTGGCCGCTCGGGAACCCTCCCGGATTCCGTAAAAACAAATTGCGTGGCCCCGGCGCGAAGAGTATGATAACAAATGTCGGCGGAGTTGTCAAACAGAAAATTAGTACCAGACCGTAAACCCCGCATCCCGGAAAATTTGCCGCGCCCTCACCGGAAAAAATCATCCAAAAGCTGATAATACTCCATCTTCTCCGCGTCCGCCCGCTCCAGGCCGTATTCGCGCAGAAAATCGCCCGCCAGCGCCTTCGCGCTTCCGGGATCGAGCCCCCGGACGTTGTGCATGTTATAAAACACGCTCCGCGCGCCGACGGCGAGGTCCTGATACCTGTCGGCGGCCCCGGCGGCGGAAAGGTCCACAAACCCGGCGAGCCGGCCGTTTTTAAGGATCACGTTCGGGAAGCAGTAGTCCCCGTGGGTGAACACAAAGTCCTCCTCCGGCGGCGGAGTGCGTAGCAGAAGCTCCTTTATCCCGGCGACGCCGAGCTTTTGCCTGTCCTCCCGGAAGTATTCCGGCTTCACAAGCCCCGCCTCGCAGCGTTTAAGCGCGTTTCGCGTCTTGACGGCGTTGGACTCGTCAAACGGGCAGCCGTCCGGCGAGACCTCATGCACGCGCCGCAGGGCCCCGGCGTACGTCCTGACGAGGGCGCGCGGCTCGGCGTCCAGGGCCCTCGCGAAGCTCTCCCCGGGTATTTCGGCCGTCAGCAGCCAGCCCGCGCTGTTTTCGCTTCGGAAACACACGGCCTCCGGAACCGGCAGGACGCCGCGTAGCCAGCGCATGACCTCCGCCTCGCGCCGGAGCGCGCCGAACATATCGTCCGGCATATGCTTTAAGTAAAAGTTCCCGTCATTCTTTCCGTCATTCGGGCGTATAATATATATCTCCGACCCTGAAAAACCGGACGGCATCCTCTCGACGCCGGCGTTTTCCAGGAAGCCGGCCATACATTCGGGGACTGCGATCATTAAAGCCTCCGCGAAGAGATGATAAAATGGAGATCACACTTGCGCCGTTCGCGCCGCGGGACATACGGCCCCTTCTCGAATGGAACGACGGCCTGGGCCCGGATTTCCTGACGCAGTGGGCGGGTTTCGGGTACTCGTATCCTTTGACCCGCGGACAGGTCACGGACAAGCTGGACGCGCAGGGCGCGGCTAAATACCTCGTCTTCGCGCTGCGCGCGGAAAAGCGGACGGTGGGGACGCTGGAACTGAATTTCCTCAACGTCCCGGCCGGCTGCGCCACGCTCTGCCGGTTCCTTATCGCGCCGGAGCAGAGGCTGCGCGGCCTGGGCGCGAAAGCCCTCCGCGCGGCGGAGGCGTACGCCCGGGAAAGGCTCGGGCTGGACACGCTGCTGCTGAAGGTCTTCGAATACAACCGGATCGCGGTCAGCTGCTACAAAAGGGCAGGGTTCGATATCCGCCGCATCGTCACGCATCAGAACGGCCTGCCGATGCTGGAGATGGAGAAGCGGATCACTCATGCGTAAGCCTCTCCGCCAGCCTGACCGCGCTGCGCGCCTCGTTTTCGTCCCGCGCGTAAAGCCCCAGCAGCAGGCCCCTGGACGACAGCCGTTCCAGCAGCCCCTGAAAGACCCGCATGTCCCCGACCCATATGACGAGCTTTTTGCCGGCGGCCTGTATCCTGCGGAGCTCCGGGATAAACTCCGTCGGCGGCGGCTGCCCCGCCACGTGCGTCCACTGTACGGCGGCCAGACGCTCCAGGGACAGGAGCGCGTCCAGGTGCCTGGCCTGCTCTTTCCCGTCCAGGTGGTACAGCGGCTTGTCCATCAAAGCGCTCTGTCTTTTCAGCTCCGGCAGGATGAACTCCCGGAACAGCCCGCCGGACATCATCACCGATATGTCCGCCTGCATCTGGCCGTGCCAGCCCCCGCCCCAGGTGTTCAGCCATCCGATTACCCCGCCGCCGTCGTTGTTCGCCAGGAGGACGGGGTTCACCTCGGCGAAAACCGCCTCCCAGGCCGACTGCATCTTTTCCAGAGCGG
>JGI20166J26741_11671252_pt1 | contig 11060 bp, 8 predicted proteins | sample TergutCu122P5_FD_26741 | JGI IMG/M metagenome (IMG submission 26741) | reverse complement strand
AGGAGTACTAAAAACCGTAGTGGCAGCCACTGATGCGTGTCATGATGTAAATTATAAAGTTACATATAAACAAGTGTTGTGTGTCATACAAGTGGTGTTAGAGTACTAGGCTGTATAGGATTACAGACATAGAACTAAATTATAGTGGTTATGGTTAATGTTTTAAAAATAATAGTAGTTATTTACAGTTTTGGAAGATGCAGTGAGTATGAATGGTTAATGTTATGGTCAGGATGATGTATATCCAGTACTACAGTTTTTAGTACTCCTGATGATGGGCGCAGAAAGCATCCGAAACATGTAGAGTGAATTTGCGGTTGTTAATAAAAAACAATACTGCCCAAAGTTGCATCTTGTTGGTTCTTTATATATTATAGACTTATGATGTACGGAAACTCAAATATAAAATTCATCATTGCCAAACAGGCAAAAGAGATTTACAAATATAAAAACATCAAGAGAAAACTGTATAGAACAAATGCAGCCATCTGGTTCAACAAAACATGCCGGCATAAACAACTAACCCCAACCTACATCAACATACACATAAATGGCAAAAACCAACAATGTCAGCGAACTCTTAGAATAGCCACTCAATACTGCATCAGCCAGGAAATTAGATATCTCCACATCAAGAAACTAAAGCTCAACAAACAGTTATACAAACTATACCTGGATTGTGCAGATAAATGGTCAAATACATGGCCTATCATTCTACAAAGCATTGACCAAAAACTAACACTGGAGATGGAATCCCACTAAAACAACTTACATAAAAAGCTGGATAAGCTACAAAACAAACAGCAGTGTATGAGGAAAACTAAAACCAACCAACAACACAACCAATTCTACCCAAGAACAGTCAACCTAACCAAGATAAAATTCACCCACAAAGAAATGTCACTACTCAAAATGGACTACAACACAGCATCGAAAAACAACTGGAAAAATACTGGACTGACTTAATAATGGAAACAGAACAAGCCATAAGAATGCTGGAACCCAAAATGCAAAGTCCATACAGGATCCTAGCAACCAAAAAACAAACATATCAAGACGTCAAGCAACTACCACAATGCCGAAGCAAAATGACAAACCTACATCCTAAAAAATATAAATAACAAACTTAGGAAGGAAGATGCAATGATAACCAAAGCCAATAAAGGAAAAACCTTTGTCATCATATAAAACAACAATTACATCAGCAAAGTACAAAACTTCCTTGATAACAACAACTTCCAAAGACTTTCAAAAGACCCCACTGATAAATTTAAAAAAAAAACATCATCATCAACAGACTAAAACACAGCAACTTGATCATCCACAAAAAACGGATGAGACACCTCATCCAAAAGAAACCCCTACCACCCTCCTTAAACGCACAAATCAAAATACACAAACCAAACAACCCTATTAGACTGGTCGTCAACAATACAAACGCACCATCTTATAAAATAGCTAAATTCGTAGTAAACAAATTACACGAACACCTGAACCTGAAATATCACTACAATGTCAAAGACTCCATATCCCTGGCCAATGACCTGACAGAACTAAAAATAGATGAGAACCATAGAATGATAACCTTTGACATCAAGGGCTTATATGTCAACATTCCGATAACAGAAACACTTGCGATCACAAAACATCTACTCTCTGAACATAATGATGAACACGTAACCACACAAATACTCATGCTACTAGCAACCGTTCTCCAACACAACTATTTTTCCTTCCAGAACAACACCTACCAACCCGAGAAAGGGGTTTCAGTGGGATCCCCAAACTCCAACACCATTGCTGAAATATTCTTACAGCACCTAGAAAATACACACCTAAAACATATACTAAGAGTCAAAACACATAGTATTCTACACAAGATGCGTCGATGATATACTGATGATATACAATGCAAAATATACCACCCCTAAAACAATCCACCAGCATATCAACAAGACACACCCCAACCTACAGTTCACACCTTCACACAAACACAAAAACAGCATAAGCTTTCTTGACCTACTACTAATCTGACAACCCGATAAAATAGAAATTGACATATACCGCAAGCCCACTACCACAGACACAACCATCAACTACACTTCCAGTGATCCCAACAAGCACAAAATGGCCACCTACCGCTACCTGACTAACAGGATGACTTCATTACCCCTCACAACAGACAGAAAAGTAATTGAATGGCAAAAAATCCTCTCCATAGCAGAAAACAACAAATTCCCCCTTCATCTCATAACAAAATTGAAGAGACATACTCAACACAAAACCCTCACAGACAAAACCGACGACAAAAACAATAAATGGGCCACCTTCGCATATCACAGCCCCAAAGTCAGAAAAATCAGCAGCCTCTTTAAACAGACAGATATCAAGATAGTGTTCAAAAGCACAAACACGATACAACAGCAGCCCAGACCCAAAAACCACGGAACAACACCCAACCACAACAAAAGCGGTATATACAAACTGATGTGTAAAACTTGCAATAAAGCATACATAGGCCAAACTGGCCTAATCCATCCCTAAGATTCCGCGAACACATTAGATACATAAAAAACAATGACCCCCAATCGGCTTATGCCCAACATATCCTACAAAACATCCACAAATATGGCACCCTTACAAATACTATGTCACTACTAAAACCATTACACAACACCGCCAAACTCATCCCTTATGAAAAGTTATTCGTCCAAACATTTCATCACAATGGAAATCTCATCGACGAATGGTCCAACACTGAACTAAACCCATTATTCCAGTTTACCATAGATACTAACTTGACGTCACATACCACACAACAACCGATCAATACTTACCACACGAACCAACCGGCTAGTCCTAACTCGGCTATGAACTAGTGTAGTAGACCGACCTTCAACGTCTTTACTGGATATACATCATCCTGGCCATAAGTAACATTAACCGTTCATACTCATTGCATCTTCCAAAACTATAAGTAACTACTATTATTTTTAAAACATTAATCATAACCACTGTAATTTAGTTCTATGTCTGTAATCCTATACACCCTAGTACTGTAACACCACTTGTATGACACACAACACTTGTTTATACGTAACTTTATAATTTACAGCATGATACGCACCAGTGACTGCTACTACAGTTTTTAGTACTCCTGATGATGGGCGCAGAACGCGTCCGAAACATGTAGAGTGAATTTGCAGTTGTTAATAAAAACCAATACTGCCCAAAGTTGCATCTTGTTGGTTCTTTATGTATTATAGGAGTTCATATTCTCCCTAGTTTCTAGAACTGTGGAACAAAGTGTGGGGAATATTCATTTGAGAATTTTTGTAGTACTGAAATGTTGAATATTAGAACAAATTATTAATTTTATTACCATAATAGGAGCAGAAAACTTGAAGTGAAGAGACCACTTTGGAGACCTCTGCATATATGGGCAGAAAATATTAAAATGCATCTTTAAAAGAATGGGATATCAGTGTCTGAACCTGATCCAGCTGCCTTCAGGTTCCACGTAAGTTAAGGAAACTTTTAATGAGCTGAGAAGCTGGGTCCTTCTCAGTGAGGTCTCTGGACCATGAAGTTATTTAAAAGGAGCACGTTTAAAATTTCTGTGCTTGTGTCTCAAACCCTTAACTGCATAGTCTGTACAGGCATTACATCCCTCTTAAGTAAACTTGGTTTTCAAAGTTCCAGCTTCTCTGTGAACAAAAGTCATTTGGTTCCATAAATCTACCACTGCGCTATACATGTACATATCATCTTATATTTTGAAAATTTATTTCATGGGTTGTAGTCACAGCTGTTGAAAATAAAGTCTCACAGAAAGATATCCTCTACATGAACATAAGTAACACTGGGTTTACTGATTTGAGATCAGTTTTAAGCTGAATTCTATCACAAGTTGAATCTCCAGTAGAGAATACATGGAATTATTTTTGAAGGTTAATTAAAGTTGTTTGCTTTTTAAATGTATATTCGTCCTTTGTTGTTCAGACAAAAAATATGGAAAAGAAAAATTAGCCCAAATACTATGAGAAAAAGCAGGCTTATTTCAGGGCAGAAGGTAATTACAGGAGTCCTGTAGCTTCCTCCATTACTGCAGAAATTCATACATAAATGAATCATTCACTCTTCTTCATATGGCAGAGAAGTAACAGGACTCACTTAAACCTGTTGCCTATGGAAAGTTTATTAACCCTTTAACGCCGAACGACTTCTAAACATGTCGCGCAGTGAGCTGTTTAAATTGCCAAATGATTTATAAAGACGTCGAAAACAGTGTCGAAGTTTGGCGGAATTTTGCTCACTCCTATTCAGTAAACTTCTGTGGCTTGCTAAGCTGCAGGACCCTTGAAAGTCAGGGTTTTTTTATGGAGCCAGAATGTACCCCCTCCACCTTCTAAACCCCTCCACAAACCCCGATTTATAGGTCGACACAAGGTAAATGCACAATTTGTCCCAGCTGACTAATATGGTGTAGACACTGATAGCTTTGTTTATAGCTTGCACTGGGGTTCACTGTGGGTTGAAATATCAACACTGGCCTGTGAAATGAACTCTAGTTGTTGACCAGATAGGTTGTTAGTGGTATACTCTACCCATATAAGTCAGACAAAACTAATGGTCAAAAATCTGAGATATCCAAAAAAAATGATGTTTACAGCTACAGGAGGGTCCACAGACATGCCTCTTGTAGTATTGGGGTAATCTGTAAGGGTTGTTGGATATTAACATGCAACATACAGCCATCAATCTAGTAATGTCTTGGGCACCCTTGAATAGCTGGAATTTTATACAGTAGTTACATCGTAGCTTTAGAGCTGTTTTGCTGTCACTGTAGTAGATCTTCATATCTCACTGGTATTACACATCTGCAACTGTGCCCAGTCATACATAGTAGTCTAAATGAGGCAAACAATTGTGGGTCTTGAGCAATGGCCAGAAAAAAATAAAACTTGAGGAGGAAGCCATCAGTGAAGTTCTGGTTGCTGACACCAACTCAGAATCAGGTGCTGAGGCTAGCGATGTTGAAGACTTTTGAGGAGAAGGACGAACAACAGCAGCAGCAGCATCACCACCACCACCACCACCAGCAGCAGCAGCAACAGCAACAGCAACAACAACAACAACAACAACAACTCTCAGCAGAAGTCGAACCACAGGCTGCAACAAGTGGTGGATTACCAACCTGGAGACCACCTCAAGGAAGGAACACAAATATTCATCCTTTTGTCGGTCCAGCAAAAGGTGTACGAAAAAGTTAGGCTCCACATATCAAGAAAGACAGCTTGCCACTGTCAGTGTTGATGTTGTTTTTCACAGAAATTTTTCATCTGCTGGTGCAACAGACCAACGTATACTGTCAACAACACTTAGACAAGCCGGACCTAGCCGCCGACTGCCTGACATTACATTGCCAGACATGATGACTTTCATTGCCTTAGCTCTGCAGATGGTACATGCATTGAAAGACACACTACATGACTACTGGTCGAGACTTAGACGGCTACACAATCTGTTTTATGGCGAGACTGTGACATGAGACAGATTTTTACACATACTGCATTTTCTGCATTTCACAGACAATTCACAGAGATCTTATAAAGGCGAAGAATGTGACGGACTACGGAAACTAAGGATGCTCTTTGACAAATCGAATGAGGCTTATGCTCAATTCTATAACCCCTCATAGCATTTGGCAGTGGATGAGGTAATTGTAAAATTCAAGGGCAGGGTTATCTTCAGGCAGTACATTCCAAAGAAAGAAAACATTTCAGCATCAAAATTTACAAAATCGGTGATGAAGCAGGGTATACATATGATATGAGAGTGTACGTGAGTAGAGACTCACACTCTGCCACTGACGACATGACTGCAACACGCACAACTGTTAGACATTTGACTAGTAGAGTTGAAGACTTAGGACACGAAATATTTATAGACAATTTCTTTTCATCCCAAAGACTTTTTGATGACTTGGACAGACGTAATAAATTCATGCGGGACAGTAACGGCCCAACAGAAAAGACATTCCCCGTGACTTTGGACCAAAACAACTGAAATTGAAAAGGGGTGATGTAAGGGTGAGGACTAAGGGAGGTTTGACCACATTAGTTTGGAAGGACAGACAAGAAGTTTACATGCTGACTAACATGGACCCACCATCAGCAGAAGGAAAGTTGTGTGACAGCAGCAGCCACCCTGTGAAACCTCACATCGTGGAATGGTACAACCAGCACATGGATTATGTCAACATTTCTGATCATATAGCTAACAGCTATTCGATGAGTCGACCTATGTTCAAGTGGACCATGAAATTGTTTTTCCAACTTCTGGATCTAATAGTACTCAACAGTTGGATACTGTTATCTTCATGTGGGGCAAATTTACCCACTGAGATTTCAGGCTCTTTATGGTGAGGAATTTGATTCAGGAAGCTGGAAAGAGCCAAAATCACCCCACCCCTACATTGGTTGGAAGACCAAGTGCAGGTGCAAAAAATGTTTTGTGATTCAAGAGTCGCCATAACAAACGCTGGCCAGTGAAATCATCAACCCAACTGCACTGCCGTCTGTGTTCTTCTCGCAGCCAAACAAAGGGTGCAGTGTATAAGTGCGCCAGATGTGATGTGGGCCTGTGTGTGGTGCCTTGTTTCACAGAATATCACACAAAAGTAAATTTGTAAATCACCCTCTTTGTGAATAATGTGTGTCATGATAAAACAGTGATTCAAGGTGCCACAGACCTTCTGCAGCAATCAGAATTATGTAATGAATTATTTACACCACATTTTATTTAATGCATGCGATTCACAGGCCTAAATTTATTATAAAAATAGGTGAACATTTTTTCCTGAATTAACCAATTCATAAACAGAGTGAAAAATTTTATTTACTTAAATTTGAAGGAAAAGTCTATGAGATATGTCCCGTCCCCCCCCCTTCCTTAAGAGTAAGCAATAGAATTTAATATACCCAGTAAAAAATCTTGGCAGACTGCGTTGCTCGGAGGAATTTAATTCTGGCATCAAAGGGTTAATAAAGTGTATCTTGTAGTTGAAAGAAATTTGTTGTATATTTCCAATGCCATATGAAATGCACCTTTCCATAAAAAATTCTACCAAAAATTTCTTTAATTTGAAGGTATATCAGTATAACACATGCAACAACAGAATTTTGTTCACTTTACAGTAGCCCTTCACTGAATTGTTGTCACCTTCTGGATAGATATCACACTTTGTGCAGTATATGACAACTCTTCATTCAAGTCTCAAGCAATTACTGATAACTATGTCATACATTCAGCCATTCAGTTTATCTGATACTGTATTTACCCAAAGATGATCATTTTTTCATAACTGATGTGAAAAATGGTGGGTCACCTTATATGGTAATCATGTGTAAATTTAACCACATTGTGTACAGGTGCACACTAACGATTATACGTAATACGGGATTGTCGTACATTCAGCTAAATACAGTATTTTCACCTGTGTTAGTCTGTATAGACTTCAACAAAGCTTATGATTCAGTTAGGAGAGAGGTCTTATACAATATTTTCATTGAGTTTGGTATCCCCATGAAACTGGTAAGGCTAATAAAAATGTGTCTGACTGAAACATATAGCAGAGTCCAGGTAGGCAAGAATTTGTCTGACATGTTTCCTACTAGTAATGGTTTGAAACAAGATGCTCTGTTGCCATTGCTGTTCAACATTACTTTAGAATATGCCATTAGGACGGTTCACCAAGATGGCTTGAAATTAAATAGTACACATCAGCATCTGGTTTATGCTGATGTTAATATATTGGGAGTAAGCGTACATACTATAAAGGAAAACGCAGAAACTTTGGTAGTGGCTAGTAAGGAGATTGAACTAGAAGTAAATGCTGATAAAAGTAAGTACATGGTCATGTCTTGAGATCAGAATGCAGGATGACGTTACAATATAAAGATTGATAATAGTTCCTCTGAAAGGGTGGATGAGTTCAGGTATTTGGGAAGAACATTAACAAATCAAAATTCTATTCAGGAAGAAATTAAGAGCAGAATGAAGTCAGGGAATGCTTGCTGTCATTCAGTGCAGTATCTTTTGTCTATTTTGTCTGTTGTCTATTTGGGCTTAGGAGGGACGAGGTGACACAGAAATGGAGAAAACCACATAATGAGGAGCTTAATAAGCTGCACTCACCCAGTATTGTTCGGGTGATAAAATAGAGAAGAATGAGATGGGCGGGGCATGTATGGTAGAGAGATGTATACAGGATTTTGTTGGGGAAACCTGAGGGAAAGAGACCACTTGGGAGACCCAGGCATAGATGGGAGGATAATATTAAGATGGATCTTCAGGAAGTGGGATGTGGGGGTATGGAATGGATTGAGCTGGCTCAGGATAGGGACCGGTGGCTAGCACTTGTGAATGCAGTAATGAACCTTCGGGTTCCATAAAATGTGGGGAATCTCTTGACTAGCTGACAAATGGTTAGCTTCTCAAGGACTCTGCTCCATAGATTAAGTAAGAATGTCCTTGGACATTATCTGGTGTTTATTAATGACTGTAGTGATACATGGACCTTAAAAATGTTTCTTGCAAAATTTGGGGTTCTCAAAGCAGTGTTGATGAAAATTTAGTTCTTCTGGGATTTCACACCATGTCAAATTGGTAAAAGTTATTTCGCAGGAGCTTGCTGCCTCCACTTTGGGGTCTGTGCATACCAAGAAGACACATCCCTCAAACAGTAACTATTTACCAATTGGCATGGCATCATATCCTATGAGAATGGAAATTTTTCAGTCTGCTTCCTATCGGTAAATATGTAGATCTCCAAACTGATATTACCAAATTTACTATAATTATAAAATCTATTCCAAAGTATGTAACAAGAAAATTTAGTCACACAACAGCTCATGAATGAAATTATAATCTGTCCCACACGTGTAGTAACACAATGAAGGAACTTGTGTAAAGTATGTCTTGCCATGTATCCACTAGTGTATTGGTTCCCAAAGTGTGCTGCACAGATTCCAAGGGTTCTGTGACCACTTCCAAGGGAATCTGTGGATACATTTCTCTAATGGCTACTATTCTCAAGTTTACTTACTTTTTAATTAAAGAAATAATGTTTTAGTATATTGATAAGACCATCCAACACAACAAAGTAAATGTCCTCATAAACTTTATTACTATTAGGACGACATGTTTTGTTAAAAATAAATGTGGAAATTCTTTACTTGGTGATGTGTTTATTTCATAAGATCATAAGAATATCTAATTAGGAAACCCCCTGTACAAAGTGAGTGACATTTTAATTAAGGTCAAATTGTGGAATGCATTGTTATGTATCCTACTGGTTTGTATTTGCTGTTACCTACAATCAGTTCGGAGATATAAATTTTTAACTTTGGCTACGTACCATCCAGACACTCTATTTAAGTGGGCAAGAGTGCAAGGTTCTGTGCTTATTTGTTGAAGCCAAAAGGGGTCTGTAAGCAAAAAAGTCTGGGAAATGCTGCACTAATGTAATTGTCATTTCCATTCATCAGGAATGCTGTTTAAACCTAAAGCATCACCATTTTTGTTTTAAATGCAAACACGATCAACTTAATATTTGACATGTCATACTGAGTAACACATTATAAGACTGATCAAATGGATGAGGGATGAGGTTAATGAGGATAAAAAAGTTCATGTCAGATGAAATATGTGTCAATAGAATTTATTTACTGACATTTTATAAACAGATAAGTAAGAAGAATGGTTTGAATGAGGTTCCTCCCGTTTCTTAAAATTTTGGAGGACAAACCATTCTGACCAATCATATTGTGGAACCTGTAAATAAACTTGGTTTTTGTACAGTTACCACACTGAAGCAGCAAATAACACAAGCATTTCAATAATGTGGTCATATAGAAGAATCCACACTCTTCTGATCAGAGTAATTCATTACAGTTTTGTCTGCTGCTGAGTTTTGTGATAATGACAAATAGAAGAAATTCTAGACACACATGTCACTAAGAAAAGCAATACCATTACTATCCATACAAGACTCTTCCTATCACATATCAGGTCTTGTGTGTTCTCTACAGGGATGCAAATTTACTATCAAAAAGTCCCTCTGGAATTTTCATACAATGGCATCACCACACACTCTACAATTGAACAAAGAACACATTATAAATCTATCAATATTATGCCATCAAACTTCTTTCCGTTCCAGGTGAATCCATGCTGTGTGATGTTATATGCTTAGTTTCCACTAAACAAATGTTACATTCAGTATTGAGACAAAATAAATACCAATACCAATACCAATATTACTTTCCTGCATTTTTCTACATAAAATGAACAGGAATTTTAATTGAAAGTTACAAACAACAGAGGGTTAGTATGTTGTGTCTTATTGGAAAGATCTAAGAATTGCTTCTGGCCTTTTTACTGGCCCAAAGGAACTGTCTGCCAGACCATAAAGATGTACCACAAAATCTGGGTCAATTGCAGATCATTCCAATACACTACACTACACTACACTACATTAATACAGAAAAGGGGGTGAAACTTATTAGTCATCTGAGATAAAATTCACAGTCTTCACAAACAAACACTTTTAAAAATAGCTGTCTTTAACCACAGCAATATGTGTTTTAAATGAAACTAGCAATGCAGTTATCCCTTAATGTCTTACAGTACTTCTTGTCTTACAGAATATACACCATATTAGATCAGGAGGGCTTTTAATTCACCAAGACTTCTGTGAACTGTTATTTTGGAAAGAGAAGCAAAATATTTCAGTGACAGCTGTATTGTAATTGAAATGTGTATTTCTGTGTGTTGGTTTGTTTTGACATGTGATATGATGGCAGCCAAACTGAACATTATATTAACAGTGCATTATGCTAAAAGTAATATAAAAGCCCATATATGTGTTCTATATGCATCACCCATTTGCATCCACTAACACGTAGCTCACTTAATAGTTCACCATTTTCATTCACATATCCAATCCCATGTCTTCCCATGACATGTTCCAAGCCTTCATTGTTTGGTCCAATTTT
>JGI20166J26741_11671141_pt1 | contig 11061 bp, 8 predicted proteins | sample TergutCu122P5_FD_26741 | JGI IMG/M metagenome (IMG submission 26741) | reverse complement strand
GGGCCTTTCCACCGTGGCCGTCCGTATGCCGGCCTGCCCCGTCGCCAGGCGGCTGATCATGCTTTCGGGCAAGGTGATCGCCGCGCCCAGCGCGAATTCCTCCGGCAAGCCCAGCCCGACGAACGCGCGCCGGGTCTGTGAGGACCTGAACGGGAAGATCGACATGGTCCTGGACGGCGGGCCGTGCGAGTTCGGCCTGGAGTCCACCGTCCTGGACGTGAGCGGCGTTTCCGCCGGCGCCGCGCCGGTTATACTGCGCCCCGGCGCGGTGACGAAAGAGATGCTGGAGCGCGCCTGCGGGCGGAAAGTCGCGGCCTACGCCGGGGACGCGCCGGAGCGGCCCCCCTCGCCGGGCATGAAATACAGGCATTACGCCCCGGCGGCGGAAGTCGTCGTCGTGGCCGGAGGGGAAAACGGCGGCCCGGCCGAGGTTTTGGACAGAATCGCCGGGAGAATAAAGGCCCTGGCGGAGGCTTCGCCCGAAAAGGCGGGTATCCTGGCGACAGACGAGACCATAGCGCGGTATGACGCCGCAAAATCGGCGGTGATAAGCGCCGGGAGCCGCGCGCGGCCGGAGACAATCGCCGCGGGGCTGTTCGAGGCCCTCCGCCGCTTCGACGAGGCCGGGGCGAAGGTCGTATACGCGGAGGCCCTGCCGGAGGACGGCGTCGGCGCGGCGGTTATGAACCGGCTTATCCGAGCGGCGGGCGGGAAAATCATATCGTAGGGAACGGTCTTGACCGTTCCGCCCAACCGGATATTTGACAATTACGTGGAACTGTCCGGCCTTTCGCATTGGCGCGTTGTAGGGAACGGTCTTGACCGTTCCGTCCAGCCGGATATTTATTAATCATATGATCTTGAGCACCCTCGGAAACCGATTAATGGCAACCTCTATAAACCCTTTTTTGTCATTCTGAGCAGCGAAGAATCTTATGTTTTGGCTGTTTAAGATCCTTCGCTTCGCTCAGGATGACGGTTTTTGAGGTTGCCTAATCCCAGTTGTCAGCCGAGCGAAAGGAAGGGTCTTTATCCCAAAATTGCGCCGTAACAATGGGCGGAAGATTCTTCGCTAACGCTCAGAATGACAGCTCTCGGAATGACAGCTTTTATGCGGTTTTCGACTTTCCCAGGGAACTCATCTTGAGTACCTTCTGAAACCATTTATTACCAACCGCGTAGGGGCGCGCATTGCGCGTCCGCGGACGGCCAATAGCAGTCCCTACATGGGGGAACATTGACTTGTATGGTCTCTAAAACCATGTATTCATGCTGGTTTGGAGTTTCCGAGGCTACTCATCTTTTATAAGGAGCCGCCCCATGACCGTCCTCTTAGTCTGTACCGGCAACACCTGCCGCAGCCCGATGGCCGCCGCCCTTCTGCGGGACGCGGCCGCGAGGCGCGGCTTGGACATGGCCGTTTCCTCCGCCGGCATCTCCGCGCAGGACGGCGACCCGGTCTCCGCCAACGCGCAAAAGGCCCTGAAAAACAGGGGGCTTTCCCTGCCAAACGGCCCGGAGAGCCGCGCGAAAACCGTGGACAAGCCCCTCGCGGAGCGCGCGGATCTGATCCTGACCATGACCGCCCGTCACCGCTGCGAACTTGCCGCCCGCTTCCCGGAGGCAAATGACAAAATATTCACCCTCGGCGAATACGCGGGCGAGCCGTCTGACGTGCCCGACCCGTTCGGGCAGGATCTGGAAGCGTATGAAAATTGTCTCGCCGACCTGGAACGCAAGATCGCCGGAGCGGTCAAAAAAATAGAGACAGCCTCTAAAAACCCCGACGAACCGGTTTTGGCGGCGCCGGAACGGCGGCATACGGGCATTTATGAGCCGCGCGGCAACGAAGACGACAGCCGGGAGGTTCCGATAACAAATATCGCTTTAGGCTGCGACAACGCGGGCTTTCGCCTGAAAAGCGCGGTGATGGAATATCTGCAAAACGAAAAAATCGCGTTTGCCGACCTTGGCGCCTTCGACGACAAGCCCTCCGACTATCCGGATTTTGCCAAAAAGGTCGTGGAAGCCGTCATAAGCGGCAAGTGCGAAAAGGGGATCCTCCTCTGTGGGACGGGCATAGGCGTCTCCATCGCCGCCAACCGCCATAAGGGCATACGCGCCGCGCTTTGCCACGACGTCTTCTCGGCCAAGGCCGCCAGGGCCCACAACGACGCCAACGTCCTGACTATGGGCGGGAGGGTGATCGGCGAGGGCCCGGCCGCCGAAATCGTGAAAGCCTTCCTGGAGACCCCTTTTTCCGGGGAGGAGCGGCACAAAAGAAGGATCGGCATGATAGAGGGTGAGCCGTGATGCCGGAGACCCGGAACTGGGCGCTGGACGTCGCCGTCTTTGCCTGCGCGTTCGGCGTCGTCCTGGCCATGACGCCGCTGGCCAGGAAAATCTCGCGGAAAGCCGGCGCGATCGACTATCCGCGGGAGCGCGGGATGCACGACGAGCCCATGCCGCGCATGGGCGGGATCGCCATTGTGCTTGGCTTCCTTGCGGCCGTCGCCGTGGCGGCGTTTTTCATGCCGGAGATGCGCACGGGGCAGTTTATCGGGTTTATCGCCGGGGCGCTTTTAATCGCCGCCACGGGGATGCTCGACGACATATTCACCCTCAGGGCGCGGCACAAATTCGCGCTGCAGATCGTCGCGGCGCTGATTGTGGTCTTTTCGGGAACCCGCGTCGAGTTCGTCCAATACCCCCTGCACGCGTACCTGGATTATTTCAGCATCCCGTTCACCTTGGTCTGGATCGTCGGCCTGACAAACGCCGTGAACCTGATCGACGGCCTGGACGGGCTGGCCGCCGGCGTCTCCGCCATCGGCGCGGTCTGCCTGATGGTCCTCTGCGTGTTTTCGGGGAACGCTTTGGCCGCCGCGCTCTCGGCCGCGCTGGCCGGGAGCTGCCTCGGCTTCCTGCCCAGGAACTTCAACCCCGCCGAGGTCATCATGGGCGACACGGGCGCGCTGTTTCTGGGCTACGTGCTGGCCGTCTCGTCCGTCACCGGCGTTTTCAAGGCCTACGCGCTGCTGTCCGTGCTGCTCGCGTTCCTGGCTTTGGCCTTGCCCATCTTCGACACTTTGTTCGCGATGATAAGGCGGGCCTTCCGCCACAAGCCGCTTATGGAGGCCGACAGGGGCCATTTGCACCACAGGCTCGTGGACAGTGGGTATTCGCCCAAGCAGGCCGTGGTGATCCTCTACGGGCTCAGCGCGGTCACGGGGGTCATGGCGATCGTGATAGCCATGAAGGAGGCGCGGGCCATAGTCGTGACGCTGATCTGCGTGGCGGTGATGCTGATGATGGTTTACGTGTACAGGAGGAGGACGAAATAGCCGCGGCATATTTTATGCGAAAAACAGAGCAGGGGACGCCGCCCTCGGCGTCCCGCAGTTATCGGAAGATTATTGGCAACCGGGACCGGGCGCGCCGCAATGTCAGCAAGATAAGGAGTAAGGAGATAAATATTTCCATGTAGGGCGGGGGCTCTGCTCCCGCCGCCATAAAACGTTGTCAATGTAGGGCGGGGGCTCTGCTCCCGCCGCCATATAGCCCCGGCGGGAGCAGAGCCCCCGCCCTATCAATGACCGTTGCAAATGCCGGGATGTTTCCTGCGATTTATACCGGAGTGCGAAAACATTAGCCTCATCTGTCACGTCGTCGGCAAATGTTTTCTGCATCCGGTATAACCATGAAAAATTGCAGGCCCGACGAAATAAAACATTTTGATATAAAGCGCCTGTTTATGATAAACTAATAACAGAGAAGTTGGGTTCATTTGAGGTTCATCCGGGTTACATCAAGCGTACATCATGGGAGGACACAAAATGTCAAGGACAATCAAGGCGAGGCTCATCGCCGCTGTTTTGCTGATTTCATTCGTCGGGATGTCTCTGGTCACGACCTTCAGCTACATCATATCCCGCAACACGACGATGACCGAAACCCTGGACAAGATCCAGAACAGGGCCGCGTTTGAGTCGGAGAAGATCAACAGCTGGCTGGAGGGAAAAACGGCGCTGGTCAGGTCGCTCGTCCGGGCGATACAGCCGGCCGGCACCATCGCGGCGGCCAGGGAGGTCTTTCTGGCCGAGGCCGAGGCCGCGGAGAACAAAGACCTGATCAGGGTATACGCGGGTTTTTCAGACGATACGGGCGTTTTTTCGGACACGGACAACATACTGGACCTGGCCCCGGAATGGCGCGCGACCCAGCGGGGCTGGTACAAGGCGTCCTACGCGGCGGGCGGCGATACCGTGCTGACCACCCCGTACTTCGACATCACCATCAACGCGATGGTGGCCACTATAACCCAGTACGCCGGCAAGATCGAGGGCCTGGACGCCTGCGTCGCCATTGACATGGACATATCGCAGCTGGTGTCCATCGTGTCCAACGTGAAGCTGATGGACAAAAGCTACGCCTTCATGACCGACGCGGACGGGGTCATCATCTCCCACCCGGACTCCAAGTTCAACCCCACGGAGGCCTCGGCGTTCGTCATGAAGGACGACCCGGTCTATTCCAAGGTGTTCGCCTCCACGAAAAGCGGCGAGGAATTGATCCTGCTGGGCGATTACGACGGCGTCACGCGGTATTTCATCCCCCACGCGATCGGCCAGACCGGCTGGACGCTGTATGTGGCCGCGCCGGCCGCCGCGATAACCCAGCCGGTCAACAGGCTTTTGATGTTCATGATCCTGATATGCCTGGCCGTCATGGTCACGGCGGGGCTGGTGCTCTACGCGGCGATAACCGGGGTGGTAGTCAGGCCGCTGAGGGCTCTCCGGGATATAACGGGGAACATCGCGAGGGGCGATTTCTCCTTCAGGATTTCGGAGCGGCAGGACGAGATAGGCCTCCTGGAGCGGCAGATAGGCGAGGTCGCCGGCGTGTTCACGAAGCTGGAGCGCGACGTCTCGGAACTGTTCCGCGAGATCAACGTGGAGGGCGACTTCGAGGCGCGCCTGGACGAAAGCGGATATACCGGCGCGTACAGGGACATGGTCCGCAACATCAACGTGCTGTACGAATCCGTCGCGAACGAGGTGCTGTACGCCCTGGAGGTGTGCGGGAAATTCGCCGACGGCGACTTCGGCGTGGAAGTAAAGGAAATGCCCGGCAAAAAGATAGTCATGAAACAAACGCTGGAGATGCTCCGGAACAATTTGGCGTCGGTAGCGTCGGAAATGAGCGCGCTGGTGAAGGACGCCACAGCCGGCAATCTCGAAAGCCGCGCGGACGCCTCCAAATACAGCGGGGACTGGGCCGATCTGCTGAAGAACCTGAACCATCTGATGGAAGTCATCGCGGCCCCGATCCGCGAGGCGGAATACGTGCTGGGGCACGTCTCCGCGGGCAATTTCGACCTCAAGGTCGAGGGAAAGTATGAGGGCATCTTCCTGGAAATCAAGAATTCGATCAACGACACCGTGTCAAACGTGGCCTCGTATATAATCGAAATATCGAACGTGCTCCGCGAAATGGCCGACAGCGACAACCTCGACCAGGCGATCACCCGCGACTATGTCGGCAGCTTTTCGGACATAAAGGACGCCATAAACAACATCCTCGGCAAGTTCAACACGGTCATGTCCGAGATGTCCGCCGCCATTAACCAGGTGTCCGCCGGGGCGAAGCAGGTCTCCGAAAGCAGCATAGTCCTGGCGCACGGGGCCAGCGAGCAGGCGTCCTCCGTCGAGGAGCTCAACGCGACCGTCCTCACGATCAACGAGGGCACTTCCCGCAACGCCGAAAACGCCAAAGAGGCCGAAAAGCTGTCCGCGACCTCCAAGACCGGCGCACAGCGGGGCGACCAGGACATGAAGGCCATGCTGTCCTCCATAGAGGGGATCAAGAAGTCCTCCAGCGCCATCGCAAACATCGTCAAAATAATAGACGACATCGCCTCCCAGACCAACCTGCTGGCGCTTAACGCGGCAGTGGAGGCCGCCAGGGCGGGCGAGCACGGCAAGGGTTTCGCAGTGGTCGCGAACGAGGTGCGTAACCTGGCCGGAAAAAGCCTGGACGCCTCGAAGGAGATAAGCGGGCTTATCGACGAGTCCCTCGAGAAGGTCGACACCGGCTCGCAGACGGCTGTCGCGACGGCTAACTCCCTCGGGGCCATCGTGGAGAACGTGGCGAGGGTGTCGGACATCATTACGGGCATATCCGAATCCTCCGGGCGGCAGGCCGAAGCCATCGGCCAGGTGACCTTGGGCCTGGGCCAGATCACGGAGGTCGTCCAGAGCAACGCGGCCACGTCCCAGGAGACGGCAGCCGCCGCCGAGGAGCTGTCGAGCCAGTCGGAGGTGCTGAGAAATCTGGTAAGGATATTCAAGCTGAGGGCAAGGTAATTGAAACAACATATACAAAGGAGGATTTTTATGTCTTACACGCACGCGAAAAAACACTACCGCGCCGCGCAAAAAGAAGCCGCCCGGTTCTTCGCGCCCGCGGGCGGGCCCGCGGCCAGGCCTGCGGAGAACGACTTCTGGGCCGAATACGGGCCGCTCCTGATGCTGCTGCTGTCCGTCGTCTCCCTGTTCATGGAGGGGATCCACATCGGTATGCGCCTGGCTAAAAGGGCCGGGGAGAAGGACGAGCGATGAAGCTGGGCATAGTCGGGCTGCCCAACGTGGGGAAGAGCACGCTGTTCAACTGCCTGATCCGCGCCAAGGCGGAGGCGGCCAATTACGCGTTCAGCACGAAAGACCCCAACGTGGGCGTGGCGCAGGTGCCGGACGAACGCGTGGACGTGCTGGCGAAGATGAACAACTCCGCGAAGAAGATACCGGCGACCGTGGAATTCGTGGACATCGCCGGCCTCGTGGCCGGCTCCAGCAAGGGCGAGGGCCTGGGGAACCAGTTCCTGTCGTACATCAGGGAAGTGGACGCCCTCGTCCACGTCGTCCGCTGTTTTGAGGACGAAAACGTGCTCCACGTCAGCGACGTGCTCGACCCAGCCTCCGACGTGGAGACGATCAACCTGGAGCTTGTTTTCGCGGATTTGGAGATCATCGAGCGGCGCATCTCCAAGATCGCGAAAGCGCCCAAGGGCGGCGAGCGGGAGCTGGAGGTCCTCCGGCGGGTCGCCTCGTGCCTGGAGGACGGCAGGCCCGCGCGGAGCCTCGCCTTCACGCCGGAGGAGGACGCGTTCCTCTGCGGCTTCAACCTGCTGACCGCCAAGCCGGTGATCTTCGCCGCGAACATCGGCGAGGACGATATGGCCGACAACGGGGATTCGAACAAGTGCGTCCAAAAGCTCCGCGAGGTCGCGAAGGCCGACGGCACGGAGGTTTTCGTGATCTGCGCGAAGATCGAGGAGGAGGTCGCGGAGCTGGACGATGAGGAACGGAAGCTCTTCCTCCGGGAGCTCGGCGTCCCGGACAGCGCCCTTAACCGCCTGATCGCCGCCAGCTACAGGCTTCTCGGCCTGATCAGCTTTCTGACCTCCGGCCCCAAGGAGACCCGCGCCTGGACGATAACCGCCGGGACGAAGGCCCCCGGGGCCGCCGGGAAGATACACTCCGACCTGGAGCGCGGCTTCATCCGGGCGGAGGTCGTCCACTACGGCGACCTGATGCGCTCCGGCTCCCACGCCGCCGCCAAGGCAGCGGGCCTGGTCCGCCTGGAGGGCAAGGATTACGTCATGAAAGACGGGGACGTGGTCCTGTTTCGCTTTAACGTTTGATTTCCGATGGGAGGGCGGACGATGCCAAACAAGATAAAGATCATGGTGGTCGACGACGACGCGCATATAGCGGAGCTGATCTCGCTCTACCTGAACAAGGAGGGCTACGAGACCAAGGAGGTCTCCGGCGGCCGGAAGGCCCTGGAGGTTTTCCAGCAGTATTCGCCGTACCTGGTCCTTCTGGACCTGATGCTGCCGGAGATGGACGGCTACCAGGTCTGCCGCGAGATACGCAAGATCAGCGCCGTTCCGATAATCATGCTGACCGCGAAGGACGACGTGTTCGACAAGGTGCTCGGCCTCGAGATGGGCGCGGACGACTACATGGTCAAGCCCTTCGACCCCAAGGAGCTCGTCGCCAGGGTCAAAGCCGTTTTGCGCCGGTATGAGAAAAAAGAGGGCGACGTGTCCAAGCGGATAGTCTGGCCGGAGCTGACCATCAACCAATCCACGTACACCGTTACATACCACGGGAAGGACCTGGAGCTGCCGCCGAAGGAGTTCGAGCTGTTTCTGCACCTGGCGCAGCACCCGAACCAGGTGTTCACGAGGGAGCAGCTTCTCGACCACATCTGGGGCTACGAGTTCATGGGCGACACGCGCACCGTGGACGTGCACATCAAGAGGCTCAGGGAGAAGTTCACCTACGACGACGTGTGGAGCATAAAGACCGTGTGGGGCGTGGGATATAAGTTTGAGATGAAATAGGGCATAGCCGTACGACCTTAAAACAGCCGCATAGTCATTCTGAGCGAAGCGAAGAATCTTAAGACCCTTCGCTACGCTCAGGGTGACAGATTAATAAACCTCTTTTAAGTTGAACAGCTATATCTGCGATTTTGTAGCTGCGGGTTCCATCCCGCACCGCATAACCTGTTGACATCGCGCCGCAAACCGCCCCGGCGCGAAGGCGCCGGGGCGGCGGGCCGCCGGAACGGAATATGCCGGCGGATTTTTATATTATTCGGTATCGGTAATGTATTACCTCAACAGCTGCAAGATATTCTGCGGCTGCTGGTTCGCCTGGGCGAGCATGGCCGTGGCCGCCTGCGACAGGACGTTCGCCTTGGTCAGCGACATCATTTCCTTCGCCATGTCGGTGTCGCGTATGCGCGATTCGGAGGCCGACAGGTTCTCGGACGAGATGTCCAGGCTCTTGATCGTATACTGGAGCCTGTTCTGGATCGCGCCAAGCTTGGCGCGCTCGTTGGCGACCGTGTTGACCGCGGCGTTGATAGTGGAGATTTGCGCCGAGATCGCCGAGGCGGCGCTGACGTCTACGTTTATCGAGGAAAGGCCGAGCGAGGACTTGTTCATGTTTCCTATGCAGAATTTGATGGCCTGGTCCTTGTTCGCGCCCACCTGTAAAAAGAGCTGGGTAGAGGCGTAATCGCCGTTGATCAGCTTCTTGTTGTTGAACTCCACTCGGCTGGCCATGCTGTCGATCTCGGACAGGAGATTGCTTATCTCGCGCTGGATCTTCGTGCGGTCTCCGGTGGCCTTGTCGTTGGAATCGTTGGATGCCTGGACGGTCAGTTCCCTGATGCGCTGGACCATGTTGCCGATCTCCGTCATGCCGCCCTCGGCGGTCTGCACCATCGAGATGCCGTCCTGAGCGTTCTTCGACGCCATGTCGAGGCCGCGTATCTGGGCGCGCATCTTTTCGGAGATCGCGAGGCCGGCGGCGTCGTCCGCGGCGGTGTTGATCCGCAGGCCGGACGAGAGCCTCGCCGAGGACTGCGCCTGCGTCGCGCCGACGTTCTTCATCGCCCTGTGGCTGTTCAGCGCCAGAATGTTGGTGTTGATAACCATGTTAGACATAAATTTTCCTCCCTGGAATCATTACTCCGTGCATAAATTTACACGTGTGAATTTATACGGCTGCGCGGCTTTTGCCGGACGGCAAAAAGTCCGCGAGATTATTATCTCTCGGATTGCGGAAAAAATGCGGGGTTATGACAACCTCTATAACCCCCCTTTTATCATTCTGAGCGTATAGTTGTTCAACTTAAAATGACCTTTTCATCCGTCACCCTGAGCGAAGCGAAGGGTCTTAAGATTCTTCGCTTCGCTCAGAATGACAGCCTTTAGAGGTTGCCTTATGCGAGATTATAGTCTCCTATTCTTTTTCGATTTCAACTCTCAGTTCCTCCGCCAGCCCGGCGAACTCCTTCACCCCGAGCGTCTCCCCCCTGACGTCCTCCCTGAACCCGCACCGCCTTATGACCTCCGCGACCCGCTCTTTGCCAAGCCCGAGCCACGGCCGGGCGCACAGGCAGTTTGCCAAAGTCTTGCGCCTCTGGCCGAAGGCCGCCTTCACGCAGGCGAACATCAGCTTTTCGTCCGCCGGCGCGCACGGCGGGGTCTCGTAGATCTTCAGCGTTATGACGGCGGAGTCCACGTCCGGCCTCGGGAAAAAACAGTTTGGCGGCACTGTGGCGTTCAGTTCGCATTCGGCGTAGTAGGCTGCGGCGACCGACAGCGCGCCGTAATTCCCCGTGCCGGGGGCGGCGGCGATCCTCTCCGCGACTTCCCTCTGCACCATCAGCGTCGCCCGCCCAAACGGCCGGCCGGCGGGACCGCTCTCTTGCTCCAAAACGCGCATGATAAAAGGCGTCGTGATGTAATAGGGCAGGTTTGCGACGATTTTAGCCCGCTTTTTGCCGATTCCGCCGGCAGGGTCAACCTCCGCCGCGAGCCCGGCCGAGGGCGGCGCAAGCGGCGCCCCGCCGGCGGAGATTCCGCCGGCAGGCTCTCTATCCGCCGCGAGCCCGGCCAGGCCGAGCCTCATGCAGTCGCCCTGGACGACGCGCACGTTCGGCGTGTCCGCGAACATGTCGCGCAGGACCTCCGCGAGACGCTTGTCCAGCTCGACCGCGGCCACGAACCCCGCCCTTTCCGCGAGCGCGCGGGTCAGCGCGCCGAGCCCGGCGCCGACCTCCACGACGGCGTCGTCCTTTTCCAGCTCCGCCGCCGCGGTTATTTTGTCCAGGACATGCCTGTCCGTCAGAAAATTCTGCCCGAAGCGCCTGCTCGGCGTCAGGCCGTATCTTCGCAGTATCTCTCTCAGGCCGGAGTACGTCGAGGCGTCCACCGGCGTCAATTCTTGTTCAGCGCGTTCTTGACCGCGCTGTCTATGGCGGAGCTCAGCGCGGGGTCGCCGTCGGGCGGCGAGCCGTCGTATACTGCCTTTGCCCCGGCCTGCGCGCCGTCCACGGTAAAGGACACGGCGGACACGTTGAAAAACTTGCCGATCGTATAGCCGAGGCAGGTCAGGACGTCCTCGGCGTCCGCGTCCCCGGCGAAGCCCGCCGTCAAAACGGCCGCGGCCGCGAGGGCGGCCCTGTCGACGCGGAGGG
>JGI20166J26741_11671029_pt1 | contig 11064 bp, 10 predicted proteins | sample TergutCu122P5_FD_26741 | JGI IMG/M metagenome (IMG submission 26741) | reverse complement strand
AGTTTCGTGCACGGTTTAGAAAAGACGCACCACACAGGAATAACATAACTAGGTGGTACCGACAGTTTGTGGAAACTGGATGCTTGTGTAAAGGCAAGAGACCTGGTCGACTTCGTGTGTCTGATGACAATATTGAAAGAGTGCGTGAGGCGTTTCAGCGAAGTCCCCGCAAGTCAGTGGCTAGAGCAAGCAGGGAATTGGACATGCCAAAAATGACGATGTGGAAGGTGTTGCCTAAGCGGCTATATTTTAAGCCGTAGAAGATGCGATTGGTGCAGGCCCTTGCACCAGCAGACAAAGTGAAAAGGCGTGACTTTTGCGAGGAGATGCAGTTGAAAATGGAGGAAAATGATTTCGTAGAAAGACTCTTTTTCTGCGATGAAGCCACATTCCATATCAGTGGCAAGGTGAACGGACACAATGTCCGTATGTGGGGAACCCAACCTCCACATGCACAGGTAGAGCACCAGCGTGACTCTCCAAAAGTCAGCGTTTTCTGTGCGGTGTCCCGCGAGAAAGTGCACGGCCCATTTTTCTTCACTGAACAACTGTGACTGGCGACTCATTTCTAGACATGCTGGAAAACTGGTTATTATCCCAAATGAACACCAATTATGACGATTACATTCTACAACTTGACGGTGCTCTCCTCCCCCCCCCCCATTTTCACAGAAATGTACGACTGCTTCTCAATCGTTTTCTTCAACAGCGCTGGATCGGACGTGCTGCAAAAGGAGACAACCACCTTCTCCCTTGGCCATCCCGTTCGCCGGATCTAACATCATGTGATTTATTTTTCTGGGGGTTCGTTAAAGACAGCTTTTAGTTACCACCATTGCCCATGTCCCTCAAGGAACTTCGTGATCGGATAACGCATGCACTGCAGACCATTACAACGGACATGCTTCACCGAGTCTGGGATGAATTTGATTACCGTGTGGATACTTGTCGTGTGACCCAGGGTGCACACATTGAAGGATTGTGATTAACGCATGAGAAACTTGGACAGTTGCCGCTGTTGACGGTGTATGTTGTGCTCGTGTAAGGTGAGAAATAAATTTCTTGTTTACTTTTGAAACCGCACAATTCTTTTGTGTATACCCTGTATAAGTGAAACGTTTTCCACTTATGTAAAAAAGTAACACAAAAACTTACTTTAATATTCTTGTGGAAATACCTTTGCTTTCTTTACGGAAACCATGATATTAGGTAAGATCTATGGTAAGGGAGTCAGCTTACCAATATAATAAACATGGACATCATTAGAATGCTTCTGAAGATTTGGCCTCATCTAACTTGCGCAATCATAACCTGTGAGAAAAGGAGACCTTTCATCATGCTGCATCACAACATGAGAGCTGGACTTCCGTTCCTTCAAACCATTCTGCTAAAAGAGTAAAGTGACTTCTTATACAGCCTATGTTCCAACGGAAAACTGCTTCCAGACATTGGCTAACCTTAAAGAATTAAATTCCCTAGTAGAAGAAACAGTGAGAAATATGGGGGTGATTGGTTCAAGGTATCAAGATTGCATACACATACAAGATATTTATAACGAAACTTTCAACATCCTGGCCATTATTAACGGTAGTAGCTTGTCCCATGAAATGGCACAAACACGTTATAATGGTGCAAAGAAATATAATACGAGGACTGCATGTAAATAAAAAGCTGTGAAAAACAAAATAAGTGAACACAAAATAGTGATACTGGGTGACACTCATGCAAGAAATATTACAGTAAAATTACGTGGGAAACTACACAATAATTATGAAGTTACTGGGTATGCTAAACTGAATGTGAACATTGAGACAGCAGCTACTTCTAAGCATCAGGATGCAAATAGGTTATGAAGGGATGATGGATGGAGCTAATGATGTGAAACACAATAATACAAACAGGAATCTTAGATGTATCTCAAAATTTCTTGAAAATAAATCTCATACCAATATTATAGCTACTATACCACACCGTTACAATTTAGAACAAACAAAGTCAATAAGTAAAGGGTGAAATTTAATACAAAATTAAATAAACATACAAAGGTCCACTTACACACCACTATATTAACTACTGAGAAAGAGAGAGAGAGAGAAAGAGAAAACTACCAGACATGTTTTGCACTTGAATGGATAGGGCCGATATATACTAGGTACTATATTGACTTGTACTACAACTAATAATATGTTACAACCAAATGAAGTGATACCTATTTCTTTGGAATGGAATGTGAGTATTGATACACCTTACAACTGAAAACAATAAAAATATTCAAACTGTTCAATTGAATACTAACAGTGTCCACTAGGAAATAAGCTCTGAAAACCAAGGATAATAATTTTTTTATTGGAAATACAACAATCTTGCTAACAGGAAGAATCTGAATAACAACCAAGATCTTACCTTATATATTTATCATCAGAATGTCTGTGGTTTACAAAGCAAAATTAATGAATTGGTTTTATCATTATCCCAAGATTTTCTTCAAATTGTTTGTATATCTGAACATCATCTAAAAAAATTTCAAATAAATATTACTGTTATGGAAAATAATAAATTGATAGCTAGTTATTGGAGAAATAATTTTATGAAGGGTGGAACATGCATTTTTGTTCATGCAGGAATTATTTTTGATGAAATAGATATCAGTAGATAATGCTCGGACTATGATATTGTAATAGAGGGAAACAGCGCCTAGAAGTGTGACAACCCGCGAAGCCTTTAACGTCAAGGCTGCCAGAACCTTACCGTGCGAGGAGATAGATTATTCTAGGGATACACAGCACTGACTAGAACCGCGAAATAAGTTCGAGGCGTGCAATAAGCACTATATAAGGCCTTTGGATAGCAAGAATTGGACATTCATGTCACAGCATTTCGGAGAGTGTGGCGTAGAGCAGAGCGAGGTGAGTAACGGGGATTCAGCCGAGGAACTGCATACACAGTGCGGTCCAAAAGTTTTAGGACTGATTTTTTTTAAAAAAAATCGACGACATATGCTCTTTTTTTAAATTCAAAATAAGCTCCATTGGAATATATATATATATATATATATATATATATATATGTGTGTGTGTGTGTGTGTGTAGTGGCTAGTATAGGCTGGCCACTTTATAGTCTTAGGGGGTAGCTCCCTAAAACCGGGTGGAAGGCTATTTGGGTCCACTGCCACCTGTTTTGATTCATTCGCCTAGCAAATCACGCCCAGAGATTACGTACTCCCTCCCGAATAGTATTAGCAACTTCTTCGGCATCAACTTACTCTACTTCCCAAACACAAATTAAACTCACTTAACCATTTAATAAAATTAAAGGAAAATCATTTACTAAATCCTACTCAACTACAAACACATATCTCAATTCCTAGTTCCCCCGGTTCGGTTACTTCTACTCTTTACAATACACTCTCCCTCACTCTGCTTTTTGCAGGCTCCAAAACAGTTGTAGAACCCTTGCAATACACGGCATCTCGCAATAATTTCGAACCCGTGCCAAAATCCACTCAAGTCTCGTCATAATCATTCACAAAAAAAAAAAACTACTCCCTTCCATTAACACAATCATCAATTTTACTACAACACCTACCTGCTGCAATACATAACCACCACATTTTCACCAAGCAAATATACTGTCACTGAATAAAATTCACTTAGTGGCACTGAGGTGCGCATGTTTCTCACATGTTATACAAACCCAAAGCCGGAACAGCAGAGAGCTCCGCCGTATATTGCAGGGTATTTTATCACCTCGCCGAATGCCGAACCCCGCCCCACAGCCTAGCTAACAGCTTCCACGCGCTGTGGGCTTGGAGGAAGTTTCGCACGGCGTAACTCAACCCTAAATGCTGACAAGAGCTTCACACACTCAACCAAGAGAACAAAGGGAGACTAGTATGTGTACACTTCCTTCAAAATTATCCACACTCGTTTGCAACAAATTAATTTAAAAATTATCAACAATTTCAAAACATAAATCATAAAATTCTGCTACCTCAATTATTCATTGCATATATATATAATATAATATATATATATATATATATACGGTCTTTTGCGCGGTCGTACAGTTTCTGAAAAGCTGCAGAAATTTCCTCTTTTTGGACCTTCTTTAATTCATTAGTTACGGCTTCTTGGATCTCAGCAACATCGGCAAAGTGGAGTCCTTTTAACTTCGTTTTCAACTTGGGGAATAGAAAATAGTCTGGCGGAGATAAATCTGGAGAGTACGGGTGGTGATAAAGGGTTGTAATGTTTTTTGGGGTCAAAAATTGGCAAACACTTGCAGCTTTGGGGGCGGGCACATTATCGTGTAACAAGAAAAAATCTCGAGCGCAGAACGGTGCTGGACGAACCCGATGAATGCGCTTCAGAAGGCGATCCATTACTCCTTTATAAAATTCTGCATTTACTGTTTTCCCCTCTGGTACGAATTATTTGTGCACTACGCCTTGAGAGTCGAAAAAAAATTATCAACATGATGTTGATACGGGACCTTTGGAATTTCAGTTTCTTCGGCCGAGGGAATATCTCCCCAACCCATTCAGAACTCTGTCGCTTTGTTATGGGGTCAAAGGCAGAACACCAGGTTTCATCTCCCGTAATGATTTTGTTAGTAAATTTTTGTCTGCATCGGCCATCGCGTTAATGTCTTGGCAAAATATGATTCGATCTTCCCTTTGCTCAGGTGTCAAAGAGTGTGGAACAAAACGTGCACACAACTTTCTCTTTCCCAAATTCTCTTTCAGAATCCGAAGAACTACAGTCTTGGGAATGTTCAAAGATTCTGCTATCATTTTTTAACAAAGCAGCAACAGCAGCAATTTTTACCTCAGTTCGAGTCGTTTTTGGACGGCCACATCTTTCGTCATCTTCTAGCAGCTCCCTTCCGTGTCGAAATCGAGAATGCCATGTAAAAACATTTGATCGGTTCAAAGCCTCATTCCCATAAGCCTTTTGCACCAGTATTAGTGTTTCTTTCGCAGAAAGAACGGCTCTGAAACAAAATTTTATGGCGACTCTGTTCATTTACGCCATCCATGACCTATAAAGAAAACTGACTCTACAAGTCAAGTTATAAATCGTACTGTCGAAAATATACAAACGAAACGCGGTGTGCGACCGAATGTTGGTTGATACTACTTAGTTAGTGGGTTGGCCGTTAGACCGCTCTAGTTGTTACTTTAAAAAAAATAGTCCTAAAACTTACGGATCGCACTGTGTAGTGTTCAGCGAGGGAAGCAATCTGTGAAGTAATGTGTTCGAGAACGGTAGCAGGCACAGATCATCTAGCAGGGCTATGAGCGCGGAATACTGAATGTATGTGTGCAGAGTTATCTGTTGAGAGTGATTCTTAAAATTGTTGTGGGTGTCTTGTTTTCATTACTAATGATAGTAATTTTTGTATCTGTAGTGTCAATAAATGCTGTTATTTGTTAAACACAGGGCTTATCTGTCACAATATTGAAGCTTGTGCAGTGAAGCTTTACTTTAATAACAGCAATATTTATATTTTATCCATATATATAATCTATTGCTAATTTTACCCAATTTTTACATTAATTTGGAGAGAATATTAAAGTTTTTATCTAAACAAAAAATGGAAATTATAATTTGTGATGATTTTAACGTTAATTATTTAGTTAACGATAATAAAAAACAAAACTTATTACTTCAGTCTTACAGTTACTCTGATATGGTAAAATTTCCTACAAGAACAAGTATGACATCAAGTACTACAATTGATAATATTTTTACGGACGGCACGAGATTTAAGAATATTGATATTAAACCTATAACCCCTTATTAACGGCACCTCTGATCATGATGCACAATTACTAATGATCTCTAACAGTAATAAAAAACGTTCCTCTAAAATAATACACAAACTGAGGAGAATTAATTATACATCCTTAACTTCTTTTACATATAATTTAAATACTGAATTATGGGATGAAATTTTTGTGAATAAGGACATACACATTATTTTTAAATCTTTCCTAGCAACACTTCTAAGATTAATTTACACTTAAATCAATAAAATAACAAGACCAAGAATATAAAAAAATTATACAAGTCCTTAAATGCTTCCAACTCTTTTGGATTCAATGAATCTCCACTAAGATTCTTAACAATAGCATTCATGTAATTAATTCTCCATTAACACACATTTTTAATCAGGCTCTATCAACTGGAATTTTTCCAATACGTTTTAAGTATTCTATAGTTATTCCTGTTTATAAAAAGGGTGATAAATGAGACATATCCAATTACAGACCTATATCTTTCCTCACCTCATTTTCTAAAATTTTGAAAAAAAAATTATATAAACATGTCACAGAGAATAATATTCTGGGCATTGAACAACTTGGTTTCAAGGAGTACTCTTCTACAGAAAAAGCTACTCATAAATTAATAAAATATGAGATAGATGAAATAACAAAAAATTTACACGTGTGATTTCTTGCGACCTAAAAAAAGCTTTTGATATTGTGGATCACATCCTACTAGATAAATTAGAATTTTATGGTATAACAGGCTCCTTTTATAACCTGATTAAATATTACTTACAACATAAAATACCAGAGAGTGCAAATTGGTACTAAATTTAGCAATAATATGGTTCATTCCTAAAGAGAAAGGATTACACATGGCATACCAAAAGGGTCAATCCTTGGTCCTTTATTATTCATTTTATACAGTAATGACTTGCCTAGGACTTTAAATAATATCTCCATACTAGTACTTTTTGCTGATGATACTAGCGTTATAAAGAATAAAACAGCATGAATTTCTAGAAAATCAATATAGTATTTGATAAAGTAATAGTGGTTTACTGCTAATCAACTGGCATTACATTACAAAAAAAAAAAAAAATTTATTCAGATGAACATTAGTAATTTAAATAATTTGGATATATTAATAAACCGTGGTTCAAAAATAGTCAATACAACAAATACCAAATTTTTGGGTTTGACATAACACATTAAATTGGAAAAAACATATAGACCTAACATTCTAGAAAATGAACACAGAATTCTATACCATTAAAACAGTGAAACACACGACACAGGACACCCTAATCATGATCTATTTTGCTTATTTCCATTCAATAATGAATTATTGTATTATCTTCTGGGGGAACTCTAGATGTAGTAACAAAATATTTTACCAAAAAAAAAGTTTTACAAACAATTACAGGCTCAGGGAATCGAGACTCATGTCATGAAGTGTTTAAAGATCTTAATATTCTTAACTTAACATCGCAATATATATACTCAGTTTTATGTTTTGTAATCTTAAATCGAGATAAATTTGCATTAGTCTCAGAGATGCATAGAATATTTACAAGACAGGTAACCATCTTTTATCAAATGAAGAGTATATCAAAGAGGTATTACTAATATGTGTATTAAGAAATATAATAAGTTACCACCTTTCATACAGAACACACCTGACAACAGTAAAACATTTAAAAACCTTTTCAAGAAGTTTCTTTACGCCAATTCATTTTGTACAATGGATGAGTATTTTAATTATTCTTCAACGCAGATTTTGGTAAAATTCACATGCACTGTCGCTATAACCAAAATAGAATCAACTAATATCCATATACTGTATCTTCAATTTAAAATGATTTTCACTTGATTTTTTACAAGGTAAACAACTAAAATGATTTTTGTTTGACAGTGTTGTATTTTGAAACTGATACTGTAAGTGTGTGTGTGTGTGTGTGTATATATATATATAGCTATTGTATATATTATATTGTATATTTTACTATATTTATTGGACAATTTCTGTATCCTTTGGTGTATAACCTTGCTGGATTGCTTGAAAGAGAATAAACTATGAACTATGAGAACATAAATGATATTAAATGGCCAATAAGGAGGGGGTGGGGCAGATCTAATATTGGGAAATATACAAAACACAGCATGGGAGGAAGTAACAGATGTAAGCACAGCACTGACAATAGGACAGGAATGCACAGAGTCTCTGTCATAAGGCAACCTTCCCTGATGGAAGTGCGCCTGGATGATCATTTAAATAATATATGCGAAACATCAAAATCAGTGTGCTGTGTCAGCAAATCCCATCTCCCAAGGTAATGTGGTCACAGGACGCAGAACAGCCTGAACTACTTCAGACAGGGGTGAAGAGCAAGTTTGTGGCACCTTAGAGTTGGATCCTTTGGTGATGGCAGTCAGCCCTGAGAGAAAAATTCACGTCATCCAAAGTGATAATGGTTGCTACAGGGCTCAAAAACCCATTCTGTAAACAAATGTTTTCTTATGAATTCTGTGTGTGGTGGGGGGGAGAGGAAGCTGAATGGAATAAATTACAGCACGGCACTTGAAACAGGGACATGTGAATCGAATCTTGACCAATCTGCGAACAAGAAAAGCTAATTCTAAACCAGGCTGGGCAGTGCTGACCCATCTACCATACAGCCTGGATTTGGCTTCATTGGACTTCCGCCCATTTGGTCCAATGAGGAATGCCATTTGAGGACGATGGTTATGAGGTTGTCAAGAAGGTGAAGATGTGGCCCCCAACAGACCCCACAGGACTTTCATCAAGGAATACACTCTAATTTCCAGGTGGCAGAGTCACAGAAAAAGATTAAGACTATGAAGAAAAATAGTGCTACTAATAAAGTATGTGACTATACCCATACCATATTTCTGCTCTGTCTGATCATTCTTTTGGCCTAGTGGGGCCAAAGTTTTAGGTGACCCCATACAGTGAATAAGGTGTCCATATATGAATGGGCTGTATCTATTGTCTGCACCAATTACAGAGATATTATCTTATTAAATAAATACTGAGTATTCCAAATGTTTTATCAGTGTGTCCCCACATGAGTAAGAATTACTGGAAATGTCAGTAAAGTTTTCATAAACGTAATCTACTACACAGCAGATAATGACATTATAACAAAACATGGAGAAAGCAAAGGAGTGTGAAATTGCCAAACATCATTTACTTACACATTTTAGATCTCCTTGACATGAGGAATATATAAATAAAACTGTATTTAGACATGAAAGAATTAAGTAAACCTAACAAGCTTACAAAGATGAATCATTAAACAATACTAAATCCCTTGTAACAACAGTCCAACTTACACCGATAATAACTAAGAATAGTCTGAGACAACAAAAAGCACTAACATAATACAGCATTCTGTACAACCATACGAGAAGCTGGAATACAAACAATAGGCATGACCTTCTGTCAACAGCCCAGCTGCTTGCCTGGTATCATTATAATACAAAGAGCCATGAACAGGTTTTCCTTGCTTTGGAAAATGCAACACAAAAAATGCAAGGAAACAAAATATGGATTTAAGATGAATAAATATCTTAAATAAATACACAACTATTGGAAGCTCTAAGTTTGAAATGGTTACAAACAATCATTAAGGATCTTCTGTGAATTACATTAATAATATCAGTCACAAAATAAAGAAACGTATACCAACAGCCAACAAATATTGTATTACGAACTGAAAGCCAAATGAGATCAAATAACATTTCAAAAAGTAAAATGTACTTGTACAACTGATAATCAGGCCAGTAGTAACATATGTCTTAGAAAATTAGGCAGTAATTGAAATAGATTGAAATGCATCCAAAACCTGTGAAAGAAAAATTTTAAGTTATATTTGTCCCTATCACACACATTGATATAATCATAAATTACTGATACATACACTACATGTTGGTTTAAAGATGATTTATATAAAAGTAAATTAATTACACTGGGCTGGACATGCTGTACTTGCAGAACAATGACTTCCAGTAAAAAAGGGTTCTCAATGCCAGACCAAGAGGCATGACAACCACAGGAGAGACCTGACCTTAGATGGAAGATGGTTAGGGATAATGATATTACAATTGTAGAGAAAGCAGCTAGATGCAGGTGCAAGGTTCTACAAAAGGCCTTGGCCCAAGAAGGGCTGTTCAGCCAGTGATGGTGTTGGTGGTGAAAACAATAAACATGAAATGTTCATCTTTCTGTCTAAAACATTTGTTAGTATGCTAAATTATGCCAAAATTTATTCACTGTTGGTTACATCAGTATCAGTGTACTACACAATACTGTACATAACCATGAACTGTACAAAACACAAACTGCATTAAGACCTGACAGTAAGACAGTGTCATTACAAGACAGGGAGATTAATTTGCATAACACCAGTAGTATAAATACCAGTAAAAGGGGCACAAACACAACATCAATACAGGAGATGACTACTCTCGCCTCAGGTAGGCTTGTGTACATAGAGTACAATTACATCTGCTGGCATATACACTCAAACAGAAAGTAATTAACCTATAATTTTACATTTTATATTTCTATATTTAACTAATGTATGGTTTTTAAATTTCCTTTACATAACACTGTCATGGTTTCACAAAATTTATTTAGTGACAATGAGGATGGCCTAATTTGGCCAAAACATACATGTCATCACAAACAAGTCAGACAAATGAATTAAACACTATGCTGTTTATTGTACAGCCTCTCTAGGCGGTCAGTCATAACAAAGGTGTTTCAATCAAAAGGCAGATACTAGGAAATGAATGCTCTGAGCACTCTGGTCTGTGGTAAAATTTTGACCTGCACTAATGTCAAACTTAAAGGTAACAAACATACAGGTATTTATTAATGTCTAATTCTGGTTGTTTTCAGTGCAGTTTCAGAAACTACCTTGAAGATAACACACTCAAACCCCTCCAAACATAAACCAAAATGCTGGCATAAAAAATATCAATTGCATGTGTCAAAATTCAGAAGTACTAATCATTTGCACATCAGGCACAGAAAATGTGATGGATATATATATAAATCATGATCATGTTTACATGTACATTTTTTACACAACAAAAAAGATTCGAACATTCTATGGCAGCACATTTTGTTACATACCAATATAGGGTACTGGTTTGAGCTTTCAACCAAATACGAGGGCTGTTCAAAAAGTATCGGACCTTTGGTCGGCAAAAATACAATTATTTATTTGGATGTCTGAAACCCTAATCCCCTTCAAAGTAGTCTC
>JGI20166J26741_11670918_pt1 | contig 11065 bp, 7 predicted proteins | sample TergutCu122P5_FD_26741 | JGI IMG/M metagenome (IMG submission 26741) | reverse complement strand
AAAAAAAAATACGGATTATATTTGAATGAGCGTCGCTCTGTAAAGAATTAAAACATTGTGCTGTAATGATGGTACAAATACGCTCCAGAATGATAATCTAGCTATAAGTCCGTATAGGGCACAGGTAAACAGGCAAATTGAGCTTGGTGTGCCACAGGGTTCGATTCTTGATCCAATACTGTTTTCATTACACATACTCGTAAATGACCTACCTCTAAATATTATGGGATCGAAAATAGTGTTATTTGCAGATGACACAGACATATTAGTATCAGAGGAAAATATAAACAAACTCCAGTATAAATTAAACAATGTTATGAATGAATTGCAAACATGTTTACACTGAATATTCTTGTAGTTAATGTAGAAAATACTTTGACAATGTCTTTCCATACCACGAAGAATAAAAAGCCAGTGTTACCACATGTTATATTTAAAGGTAGAGATATTCCATACAACACAGAAACAAAATTTCTGGGTACATGCATGAATGAAAATATGAACTGGAATAATCATATTAAATATTTAAGTTCAAAACTAAATACAAGCTATTATATGATTAGCTCCGTAAAGAATGTAATGAGTCCATATGTTGTAAGAACCATGTACTTTGCATGTTTTCATGTTCATTTGAGATGTGGGTTGACCCTGTGGGGCGGTGATCCTGAAAGTATAAGAATTTTTCGATTACAAAAGAAAGTTATAAGAGTAATAGGTAAAGCGGGCCGACATGTGTCTTGCAGGAATCTTTTTAAAGATCTGAATATACTTCCTTTGCCTTGTCTGTATATAAGTGAGGTTGTGCGTTGTGTAAAATCAAACATGGAAAATATGAAAGAAAATGAAATGAAGAAGTACATGACCATTGTACACGCCAAAAGTCGGATCTTCATATTCAGTTTTGCAGAAATACTCTTTTTAAAAATAGTAGTGCAAATGTGGGTATAAAATTATGCAATAAATTGTCTAACACGATAAAGATATTAGAAAAGATACAGGAATTTAAAAGAAGAGTGAATTATTTTTTACTGCAACACATTTTCTATTCAGTGGATGAATATATGTCCTCTTAGGTTCCACTGTTACTCAATTATTTATTACTATGTACATTTTATTCTTAGTATTTAGTAATTTCACCAAACAGGATACTAAAAAAATTATACATTAATTTGTGAGTTTTAATTATGTTTTATATTACTCTGATCCACTATTGATGTAAATGTATTGCAAGTTCCCTTTGTTATGTATATTGTGAATGAATGTTTTATGTAACGTAGGGAATGTAGACTGAGCTTGACGTGTCCGATGTCATATTTGTGACTGGATGGACTGAATGGAAGAATAAAGAATAAACTGTTTTTCATAACAATATTTTGCCTCACGCCTGGAATGATCATGGAGTACGCGGCCTACCCCACAAGTTAAGAATTAGAGATATGAAACATTTGCCACTGAATAAATGTCATCTGTGGCTTGGGAATGGATCTCCTGTACTTATTTCGATGTTTATTTGTGTTACAGAGACGTAGGGAGGAGTGTGAGCGCAAGGCTCGCCGTGGGGAGATGGACCCGCGTCTGGAGTATACTTTCCAGCTCCTCATCGACGCCACGGGTCTTTCTCGCGGGGAACTCATGGACTACATATTTGACGGAAATATGGTATGTTTGCCTCTCCATTCACACCCTTTCATGAAATCAGGTCTGCGCAACCTATATTCAGATCTTCATCGCCTACTTTGCAAGTCCGTAACGAAATGGAGTTTTAACAACCTGAATATTTGAGACGGCCATAGCGGTTACCACAGTTGACTGTCGTCTGGGATATGATATATATATATATATATATATATATATAGTTTGGTAGACGTGCCCGGACGTTTCAGAGGAACCTGTTACAAGCTTTATCGGGTAGATCACGTCTCAAAACACAGCAGTGTTCTAGGTTTCGATAATTTTGAGGGAAGTTAGGGATTCGTAAATACATAAATTATTGGAGACTGAGATAAAAGAAACTGTTTAAAAATTAAAGATGAAATTTTTAGTCCAGCATTTTCTGCCTCTGCAAATCTGATTTACTTAAGTAACTGATCGTTGAGTGGATGTCGGTATACAGTTGTTGCAGATCGGTGTGGACTTTAGGTTAGGTTGGGTTGTGTTAGGTTAGAGTACAGTAGGTTAGATTGGGTGTTTTGTACATATTTATTGAATGTAATGGCCAGAAAACATAGCGTATTTCTGTAATTGTGGATTATTAATATTGCTCTATAATTGTTAAGTGGCAAGAAGTAACAATAATATTAACACATACTTAGTAGAGAGTCTGTATTTTTTATCTATGTGTGGGCATGCATGTGAAACAATGCCTTAAGTATTGTAACATATGAGAAGAAAATGAACAATGATACATCTCTTGGCATTTACATTGTTGGAATTCATAAATATTAAGGTTAGAAACCAACGCTGTGTCCACTATGTTCAATAGTTACTGTTTCAACAGAGGAGTAATTGTGTGGCATTATATATCAATTTGGAATTTCCAGATATCACATAGTATTCATTAAGTTTGTTTGAACAAAACTTGTACTTAATTGTATGTAGCTATTTATTTGGTAGATTTCCAGTAAATAATGGTCTAAAATAGGTACTTAATCCACTTGTTGCTTTGTTCATCACCAGTCCTGTATAGGGGGTGTTCAAAACAATAAATAAAATGGATATTCAGCACCCTGATATTATTATGTAGTTGCAAAGTTTTATTGCAGTGTGTTTTGCCTGTTGTTTTTAGCCATCTTCAGGCAGTTCATATGTATGTGTAGAACACCGTGTATATCAGAATATAAACTGTGGGATCCCACAGCCTTAGGTTTTGAAGAGCTGTAGATGATAATATTTCATAAACACACCCCACATCATCTATGGCTGTCCACAACGTAATCAAATATGAGAGGCAGTACATCAAATAATACAATATGAGACATGAAAAAGGACTGCACATATTAAGTTTTGGAAAATTTCTAGAACACGAACATGCTTACATTCTGTACAATATATGTAATCTTCCAGAATGTGTAATAGGAAATATTGAAGAAATCCTCATTGTTCCACTAATATGTAGACACAAATAACAACATTTTGTCCATGGAAAACTACAACATAATGGACGATCCAAGGAGAAACAAAGTTACACAATTTTAAATTTTATAAAAAAAATTAAAAGGGGGGGGGGGGGTTTGCAATTTTTATGTCTGGTACAATTTATGTTAAGATCCTGGAATTCCATTGTTTACATTCTGACATATGTAGCATTGCATGCTTTATACTGTCTTATATACAAATAAACTGCTTGAAGATTGCTGTAAATAATAGCAGTGCAGTGAAACCATGTTCTTGAAGAAGTGCATAATAGTTGTGCTTACTGCATTTTATTTGTTAAATTTAATGCTCCTTTTTAATCCCCATTTGCTTAAGTCTTGTTTCATATGCCATTAGAACTTTCCAAGAAGCTCCTGAGAACTTGACCTGAATGAGCCAAACTGCCCAGTTGTGTTCTCTGGTGGTGGGTTAAAGTTTAATTGCAAAGAAATAATACAAAGCACCCAGAAATTGTTGTTTAGGACTAAACAACAAATAACATTATATATGAATTATAAGTATCTAGGAATGTTACTGACAAATAAAAATATTATTCGTGTTGAAATTTCAGGACAAAATCAAGTCAGGAAATGCATTCTATTAATTTAATGATTGTGTTTCTATATGTTACAGCTAGATGAAATCAATCTGTTATTTCTGCCATACATGCGCAACAAACTGTTGTGGTTTTACCAGGAAGTGGAAGATACAGAACCATCATCCACTACTGAAAATGTGAGTGTCCTGAAAAAAGGGTGCTGTTTTTAATTTACAACATACGGTTACCAGTCCTGAAGTTATGTTACATTCCTTTCTGTACGTTACAGAATTTCAGCTTTGTGAGTTTGACTTTCATTTATACCTGCATCTGCATACAGAGAGCATAAAGTAAAATGTGTGTAATTCTTTGACATGCCTTACACAGAATGTTGTAGAATTAAGAGTTCTATGCCTTACTTAACAAAGAGATAACATGAATTTTAATTTAACTTGTTCAATAATGGATTCTGCTCCTCTGGGATGTGGGCTATGTCTCGACATGAGCAGCTGCTGATGTTTCAAGGGAAATAGTTGCCTTCACTTCAAGTGTGCAAGTTCCTTGAAGATTCTACTCCATTCTGTATGCAACTTGAACTCTTGAAGGTGAAGGTGACACATTCTTGCATAACTCTTGGAACCTGTTAGCAGCAGTGCAGCATCACATTCCAGAAAATCAGAATCTGTGATTACATCTTTGTGAAAACCTGGAAACTCACATGGTATGATAGTGTTAGAATGCAGTGAATTTAAATGATAGGACAAAGGGTTCATTAGTAATACTATAAAATACAAAGGCCTAATTGGAATTTATGGACTTGTATATAATTTCAAGACTGCAGTCTTGAAGTTCATAAAGTAGTTGTGTTTATAGTTTTATGTAAGTGCATTCACAAATATAATAGCAATATCTCTTCACAGATGAGTTCAAGACCAGGTAATGTGCAGTAGGTAGATATTTTGAAAAATACTGAATGAAATAACTGTAGCTGGATTGGACTTAAGGGTGGTATGTCACAATCAGTGTTGATGAAACTGTGGGCGATAATGATCATAGAAGAAACAGAGAAGTTTGTACGTACTACATAAAGTATGAGACACAAGTGTGACCAGTATTATTGGCAGTTTCTTAGTATCAAGGGTTTCTTTTGTTGTGATTTTTTCAGGAATTGTTGCTTTAGTCTGCCACATGTAACACAGTTAATGATTTTCTCATTTCCTCACCCTTTTAACTGTATATTAAATATCTGTGTGCTTGCAAATACATGTACATGCAAACATAGCTGTGATCTTGCTGTGTTTGGTCTGAACACTTCATTATACTTAAGTTGTATATTTTTACATGTTTAATGGTAGGGTTTATGAAAATTTACCTCTTATTCTGACACTTCAAAAGAAAGAGTGGATGTGTAATATGGGGCTGAGCTCTGTGTTTACTGAAACTGAGGCTACGCAGGGGAAGCGTGAGTTATATAAGTCTGACTGGCATTACTGACAGATTTCAAAGTTTGGTCTCAAAATGTAAGTAACTTTACAGCTGTATAAATCACTGGTTTTGTGTAATTTTATAATAAATTGGCATATGATCAGCCTATAGTGTGTTTGAGGTGTTTCTACATTAGATGTCTCACATGCATGAAATTCCATAATTATTACTACTTTAAATAACTTCATTCCTATCTAAGAGGTCATGTGCCCATGGTGAATATTAGTGATATTGTATGACATGGTGGTTGGGATCACCCTTCCTCGCTTCTGTCATTTGGACTAAGGAAACATGACACTCGAGGCAAGACGCAAAGCTACATAATTTCTACTGTAAATGGATAAGCTAAATAGATAAAATAACCCATATGATTTAAATTCCCTTCAACAGATACAGAAACCAGATTAAAATAACCTTAATACATAATAAAATGGTTTCACAGTGACCAGGAATAAAATTACAGGAACAGAAGCTGGGAGGGTTTGAAGCCACTTGTTCCTGTTGTTCATGTATGTGAAGATGCACACCATCTGTGAAAAACCAAATGAAATACAAGCTCCTAGATGGACAAGGACACACAGCACTCAGATCTCTTTAAAAAAAATTGAATTGAATGGCATAACATAATGAAAGAAAGTTGTGCATTGACAGGTCATATTTCTTTCATTATGTATTTTACAAACAGTGGGGATGCCACACCTTAAAAAAAAAGAATGGTCTAATATTAAAGTGTACCTTATTATTAAAGTACTGATTTTGTTACATTTCATGTTTGCAGACTAAACCAACCACAGGTCGTGGGGCACAGGTGGTGGTGCCAAAGGTCTCTGGATCATCAAGTGGCACAATCAGAAAGAAGTTGATTTTGACAGATGGATGGCAGGTGCCATTGACTGGGATCTGCATATACATGTTCCGTCTTAACACTGGCAAGCAGCTACCAGAAGAAGGTTTTCATAAGGTGTGGCAGAATGTAAAATCATTTAGAAAAGTAAATAGTAGTATCCATAGAGTTATTGACGATTTATAAATTTTGTTATGGAGGTACTTTTTATTTAACTTAAGATTCCAAGCACTATGAAACATGATTGTAAAACTGTCCCTTTACTTAGTCATCACAGCATGAAAACAAGGGAGAATGGAGGTTCACTCTCATTCATAATTAATGCCAGCTGTGTATGTGTACAGTAATACATTTTCTCTGAAAAAATGTAATTTCAAAGTGTGAGGAAATCTTGTGGAAATATTGGAGGGTAATAATTATTACCATTTGTTAGACAGTGGTTTTGAAACTATTGGTCTTTGTTGCATTCTTCAGATAATTTTTTTTTAGTACATTAGAATAGAATAATTACTTACTTACTTACTCCATGGAATAGCGTCCTTCTTGAGAAGCTAGCCAGTTCTCAGCTAGTCAAGAAATTCCCTGCATTTTATGGTACCCGAAGGTTGCAGTAGAATAGAATAGAGAACTAAATTTGTAATGAGACTAAACTTTTTTCTTAAAAATAGCATTTATTGTATCAGTACATAAAGTTATCACATAGCAGACAGATTATGGTGTTCTCATACAAATAACATTTAAGAAAACTTCAGAAATTCCAGAAATTTAAGGAAACCTAAGTAATGGCTGGTTTTCCTGACTTTATACATGTAATGGTGCCCTTCAGACTAGCAAAGCTTTCATCAGACCCTCACCACCTTTCTTAACTTTGTTTGTGTGCATGCTTACAAAGAATACCATCATTGTTTCATTGTCAAAAATTAATCTGCATTTTTAAACTGACACAATCATTATTCTTTCTAACTCTAGCACCAAAATTGGCCAAAGCCTGTGGTACACCACTATGGTGCAGGCACAGCCTGAGAGCTAATGCATTAGACCAAAGATTTAAGTGTTGTGCTGTATCTAATGATTTTTTTCCTATACAGGATTTATTTTGTGGAGTTCTGGATGGTGAACATGTGGGTTTGGTGACATCTATCGAACGTACTATGGAGTTTGTTTTCATGGAAGCACTGGCTTTTCCAGCTCCTGACTCAGAAGATGATGATGGGAACTGCCCCACAGTTAAAAACCAGCTGCTTCCAGGTCTCCGTTCCTTTTGCAGTGCTCTAAGAGGTTAGCACTGACAGCAGCTTACAAAACATGCATAGGAAGAAGTTATACATTGATTGAACACTTACAGCTTTTGTTTAGTTAATGCTAATTATACTATTTTTAGCCTTTCTATTTATATCATAATAGGGAAAAACATGAATAATCTACTTAATATAGGATATTCCTCAAGTAAGGTTATCAACTTCTTTTGATATCGATACTTAACAGAATTTCTTATTCTTGTGCACTAGTTGTCACAGTGCCCATTGGCAGTGGAATTGTAGGCTATTGTAGTGAGTAACAGAGGGTATGAGAAATTAATTAATTAAATTAGAACTTTGTTAACAATAAAAAATGAATATATATGTAGTAACTGTTGTGAAGAATACTGTTACATGGTAGTATCCAGTGTGTACTTTTCCCTGAAATAGTACCACAGAATACCCTGACTTTAGTAATACATGCCTACCTCTTGTATGCTGCAGTATGTGAAGAAGTATGTGGAAAACCAAACCTGTTTGATGACCAACTGCGTATTATGGAAACGGTACGTTGCATGGATGATGTGCAGGAACTTATAAAACAACAAGACCGAGTGGCCCAATTGGAGGATCGTGTAAAAGCTTGGATGAAGAAAGTGCAAGAGGTGTATTACCTTATACTTAGGCACTGCACTGGTTTGCACTGTTTTTTTTTATGTTGCCTTTATCTTGTCCTAACCCTTTCCATGCTCTGTACATTTTTCTTAGACATACTTTTCTTTCTGGTCTGGAATTATTTCTTGTTTGAGAAGGTCAGTGAATGAAATGTTTCACATCATTTGTCAACATTTAAAAAGAGCTCTTTTGGCTTTCCAACAATGTACTGTGTATTGTATGATACAGTGGACGTGACTGGATATTAATGTATTTAACAGTTTTGAGGCACATTTGCACAGTCACAGATAGTGTTTATTTACAAGGGTGAGTCAAATGAAAACATTAAATATTTTTCATCTCAATTTATTAAACACGTAAGGTACACAGTGATATCATTTTTCTATGTATTCTCCATTGCATTCCATACAAGTGTTCCAGCACTTCAGAAGTGCATGGATACCTCTAGAAAAAAAGTCTTTTGGCTGAGAGTGCAGCCACTCATGCACCGCCATCTGCACCTCTTTGTCGGACCTGAAAGACTTGCCTCCCATCGCCTCTTTGAGTGGTCCAAAGATGTGAAATTCACTTGGGGCGAGGTCTGGCAAGTATGGCAGATGTGGAAGACAACCGAAGGACAGATTTTGGATTGTTGCAACAGTTGAACAGGCAGTATGAGGCCGAGCATTGTCATGTTGCAACAAAACACCTGTATTCAGAGGTCCATGTCTTTTGGGCTTGATTGCAGGACGCAGGTGATTCTTGAGGAGATCTGCATACGTTGCATTGGTGACAGTGTTCCCCTTGGGCATGTAGTGCTCCAAAATTACCGCTTGTTCATCCCAAAAGACAGTCAGCATAACCTTTCCCGCAGATGGTTGTGTGCGGAATTTTTTGGTTTTGGTGAGGAGGTATGGCGCCATTCCTTGCTCGCTTTCTTGGTTTCCGGCTGATGGTAATGGACACAGGTTTCATCTCCAGTAACAATTCTTCCTAGAAAGCCATCACCTTCTGCTTCAGAGTGTTTCAAAAGTTCCTGGCAGGCATCAACACGTCATTCGTTCAATTCTGCAGTCATCTGGCGTGGCAACCACCTTGCAGACACTTGATGGAACAGCAGAACATCATGGACAATATGGTGTGCTGATCCATTACACATATCCAGATGTGTGGCTATTTCATGCACTGTTATGCGGCAATTTTCCTTCACGATGGCTTCAACTGCTCTATTGGCCTCTGGTGTCATTACTCGGTGTGACTGACCTGGTCAAGGAGAGTCTGTTACACAACTAATGCCGTTTAGGAACTTTCTACTCCATTTGTACACTTGCTGTAGTGACAGACATGCATCACCATACAGAACTTCCATTCGTTTTGTTGTGTTTCAAATTTGTATCACACTTTTAAGGTTTTCATTTGACTCACCTTTGTACTTCATCATCTTTATCTGACTTTCTGTCTGTCTGTCTGTCTGTCTGTCTGTCTGTCTGTCTGTCTGTGTGTATTAGCATAGCTCCCACAGGATGGATTTCTGTGAAATTTAACAGTGGGGACTTTTATGAAAAATCTGTTGAGAAAACTTAAATTTGTTTAAAATCCAGCACTTTACATGAAAACTTAAGTATGTTTTAATGTTTCCAGCACATTAATTTGCCATAAAAGCGGTCTTTTCAGTTGAAGTGGTATCAGGCTGTTAGGATAGCTGAGGAGGTTTAAAAATGTGAACATGCCACAATATTATGTTTATGTACATTGCCCATCTTGTTTAAATTATGTGAGTTATATAGCATGGATGTGTAGTTTGGTACAGACTCAAGCTGTAGATGTATCTCACTGTAGCAGTGATTGTTTCACTCATTATGTAGTTTACATTTTTTTATGGAAGGTTTAATCTTCTTGTTGAAGACAACTTGACTTTTGTACTATATAAATGCTCCACATCATCATGACAAAACAGAAAAACTGGAAAACTTTAATTGTACTGTGGAGTGAGCTGAGATTAGGCTGCATGAAATGTTATTGCAAGAAGATTTGCAGTTACCTTAAGTTGTAATAGGAGTGACAGTTTAAGAAGCTTATCTTTTCTTACAGTATGAGGATATTCATTAAGAAGGCAATCTGAAACAATATTTTATCCCTCTTTATGCTGACAATTAAGCCCTGTGACTGAGAGGAGAAATGGTAAAGAATACAGCAGGAAAAAAGTCAGTAGTTCAGATATCAGTAGCAGAAAGAGAGATAATGACATTAAGGCTTTAGATCTGCTCTGAAAAATTTTAGTGTTAATAAGCATGAGATTATTGAAATTTTTTAATGTTATATTCTTATAATAAAACCAACCAGATGTACTTATTTCTCAAATCTATTTTTAGAATAGAACTTACAAGTTTTGGACAATTTCTCTGGCCATCATCAGGAGTCTAGCACTGTACACACAGCAATAAGTATATTGCTGGATATAGATGGAACATCCTGATCCCACTAGCAAGCAGTCAGCATAACCTGTATGACATATACCTATTGCTGTGTGTACAGTGCTAGACTCCTGATGATGAACAGAGAAACTGTCCAAAACATGTAGATTTCTATTCCAAAAATAAATTTGAGAAACTATTGCATCTCGTTGGTTTTATTATGAGAATGTATCATAATGCACGCTCCTCTGAATGTCATACTTTAATGTTAATTACCATGAGATGTACTGACAGTATTACAGAGGGGTTATGCTCCTACACCACCAGGATTGTGACAAACCACTTCTTCTTATGCTTGATTGTGCACTGTTTATCTTGTCATTTACTTACAGTTGTGGCTTGTAGCAACTGATGCACTTCTTTTCGCTAATACCATTACTCAACTTATGCTGTGCACTCACGACGTTACTAATACAAGACTATCAACAAATTGAGCCACCTGGCCCCTGAGAGGCAGTTATATCATCATATTCACTACCAAACTGCAGCCAGACCAAAATTCATTGTTTGCATAAGTAACATTACTGTACATACGAGGTTTGTTCAAAAAAAGACCGAACTTTTGCTATAAAAACTTTATTGCTCATTTTACAACATTTGAAGCACTGTCCCCCTCAAAGTAGTCCCCTCTACTGGCAATACACCGTTCCCAACGTTTCTTCCATTTTTGGAATGCCTCCTGGAACGCACTTTCTGTGAT
>JGI20166J26741_11670807_pt1 | contig 11066 bp, 6 predicted proteins | sample TergutCu122P5_FD_26741 | JGI IMG/M metagenome (IMG submission 26741) | reverse complement strand
TACACACACACACACACACACACGTGCGCACATGCAGACAAATGGTTTGCTGTACACACAAGTCAGAGGAACTGAAACTGCACCCTGATCTCTCTGTCCCCTCTGATTCACAGAGGTTGTGTCTTATTTCATGGAATATCTAGTGCCTGAAGTTTGTTTTTGATGAAGGAGCAAAAGAAAATAAGAGGACCTATTTGAATTTGTTGAAGGAATGCTATAAAAAATTAAAGAAAGGTTACAAGCTGAAATATTAGGGGGAGTGTTTTAGGAAAAACTTGAAGCATTCAAATTGAAAATGTGATTTTAAGCACATTCAAAATGTGTATTAAGATTTCTTAAGCTTGGAGTGATACATTGAGCCCTTTTACTGTGAAAGTGTTATTGCTTTAGATCTTCTACCCTGCAGTTATGTCAAAACTTCTGTAATTTGTGGACCATAAGACATGTTTTTTTTTTCTTCTTTTATTTTCTTTTCTTCCTCTGATCAGTAGTGTGAAAAATTCTCTTGTATCTTATTGAGCTAATGTGCATCAGTATGACTTTCACAGGAACTATTCATGAGATTCCCATGTTTACTGGGGGGATAAGTGGTTATTACCTTACAGTTACCAACACTGGTTAAGTAGCATGCAGTGATAATGAGTTTGTCAAAATAAATGTGTTCTTGTAAAGGAATGTGTGGTAAACAGACAAGCATTTTGTATGCAGTAAGTTGCAAATTAAATGTGATAAGAGTATGTGAAGAATCTGGTAATACAGCTGTGAAAAGCATGTTGGTCCACTTCCAACCAAGAAAATGTTACATTAATGGAGAAGACATGATTTACAAGAGTAGAGAAGAATCAAAATTTTTTTCATTGCTGTAATGCAGAACAGCCATACCTGGAAGCAGAACTGAAGAACTGGGTAATGGACCACAAACACAATGGAATTTCTGTGTCTGTAACACTGACCATTTCTGAAATGATAAGATGGGCCAGCTTCTGGTTGTTGGCATATTTATGGAGAGTCAAGGAAATCAGGAACTGCAATAGCTTTGTTGGTGTAGTGACTAGATGAATGTGCATGATCTGCGATTTGAATCCCAGCTGGGGCAAGAACGTTTTCTCCAAAACATCCAGATTGGCTCTTGGGCCCACCCAGCCTTCTGTCAAATGGGTACTGGCCGCTCTTTCCCTGGGAGTAAAGTGGCAGTGCACGGACTGACCACTGACCACCACGAGTGCTGAGATTAAGATGAGTGGACCTGTGTCTCCTACATGCCTTCATAGCATGTACAAAGACAACTTTACCTGTACCTTCTACCGTGGGCTAAACATATGTATTTGTACTAGAATAGCATGAGATGCCAGCTAAGAATGGAACATGTATTTCAAAATGTCAGAAATTAGTGATTCCTGCTAGGAGGAAATATGTTTTATATTATTCATTCTGTGCATTGATAAATAGTTATATTTTTTAAACAACCAACTAAATGAACAAATGTTCAATTACTAGTAATAATACTAATAATAAACATTTGTGCATTTAGTTGGTTATTTAACAAATATTAACTATTGAATAATTGTTTATATAACATTACAGTGTGTCTGAAATATTGTTTCCCTAAATATTCCTTCTATGATGCTGCTGTGTCTTGTGGTCCATAAAATACGTTAATTGTAGACTGTCAAGATTTGGTTAAAGAAAATGTGTTGTCCTGTGCATAGTGACCAACAGGGAGGACCATTGGATGTGGAATCTTGAATGCAGTGCCAAAACTTAATGCAGCTTGACAGTTTAAATGCTGGCTGCAGGATGTATTTGAAATTTATTGTATGCTTATTATCATTATATAATTGCTTGGCAGGGCATTGTTTTTCAGATTGTCACTTATTATATTGTTTTAATGGAAACCAAATGAATACCTAATCTTTATTACAAATGGAGACAAAGTGCAGCAGCAGTCAATAGAAGCAATTGTGTTGTCAGATAGGACCCACTTCGATTATTACTGTCAGTGCATACTTATTTTTTTCTCTCTCTCTGTCTCTTTCTGTCCCACAACTTTCAGGTTCATACCATGCATGTTCCATGAAATTGTCATTTCAGAGTGTCCTTCAAGGGCTGTAATGTGTATGGGTGGATCAATGAAAGCATTATCGGTGGATGTCATACATACATACATAACATGGGTCCACAAGTGTGTCACAAAGACAATAGGATGTGGAACAAGTCATAAATATACAAATATACACAATTTTTGCAGTGAAAAATACTATAAACATTTTATAAAACAGTACTATAGATATCTTTACGCATAAAAATTGGCGGTGTTGAATTCCATGACTTAACTGTTATTTGAATTTCACTGGAAGTATGGCAGTTACTTGGTTTACCTATGTAAGTGCATATCTGTCAGATTCTCAAATTTTGTGTATTATATTGATTATGCCAGTTTATGTACAGTACTTGCAGTTGTAAGCATTCTGAAGAAGGCTTATGTTCGGAAAATAGGCAGGAAGAAAATATGTTTGTGAATACAAGTACCTGCACAGTACTCTGTGACATTCAGAGTGGTACCTTGTTGCAAAATAGCAGACATCTGAATGTGTACTAAGATTATGCACACACATTTTTAAAGGTATTTGGTGCAAGAAACATGTGCATTGTATTTGGACAGAAGTTCATTAATGTTAATGGATTCTTGATCAGTATTACTAAATTGTTTTTAAAGTCACAATTTTCTATTGGTTGTGTTGCAGGTGTAATGTTTTCAGAACAAATTCAGACCCTACCTTATAATAGGCTGCTCAGTGAGTGTGTATGTTTTGGTCAAACAGTGCTGCAGGGATTGATTGTATTTGAGGTTTGAGCAACTAAAGCAGGCCTGCCAGCAACCCACTGTTCTATCAGAAAATGTGCCAGTCTGATTGTTTGAGATTATACTTTTAAGATGTACCAGACAGAATTAGTGCCTATATGTTCGTGAAGTTTATTGCAGGTTCAAATTAAAGGGATTTCCAGTATGTGTGGTGGGAAACTTAGAACACACAAGTAATACAGAGTGATTCTTAACAAGCCTATTGGCCTTTTTGGTGCTGTTTTTTATGTAAAGGATAGTTCTTAATTCTGTATTTACATTGTAGCTTTTAATGTATATTGTTAATGTGCTGCGTATAACCTTGTTTGTTGAGCGATGACAGACTATGTCTATTATTGATCATGAATACCAGGCTTCTGAGCAGTGGCATAGCTAGGATTCTTGGGCATCTATGCACATCGTACCAATAGACTCTTTTGAACGTGTGAGGTACATGGCCACTTTTTATAAAATAGTCATAGTTTTCAAGGGAAGCTGTTTTTTTTTTTAAATCTTACTTGTCATAATTATATACAGAATCGACATAATTATCACATCAAGGACTTACATAAATTCTTAGTCAAACATGCATTAATATATGCACCACCCTGAATGGTATTGGCATGTACAATAATTCAGTTTTCAGAGAATTTGAACATCTGCTGTATATTTGCAAGAAACCCCAAACTAGATTCTGATTTTTAAACATTCTTCTTCCTGGCCCTTGTGTTTGCAAGACCACTGGTAAGTTCTTTTTTATTCATTTTGATTACCTTTTTGTGTTCGATATCCAAAGTAACAATATCATTTAGCCTGGTTTGGCCTGTCATATTTCTGGCGTAGTTAGTTTATTATAATTAATTTACTAAGTGACCTTTCAACATTCACCACAGATACCAGAAGCATAAAAAACATGAGAACGCTGTATGTATATCTCACAAAATTCACTTCTGAACTGCTGTTCTATGTAAGAAATGTTAATGAAAATTTACTTTTTTATTTTTACAGTAAACACTTTGCTTAACAGGGAAACTGCATGAGGAAACTGATGGGGAAATTGAGGATGTACCATGCCTGTCTGCATGTTGTTGAGATTTGCACACAGGTTTAAAATCTCTGCTTTTGGCTTATTAGAGTGTTTCTTTTGGGGTCGGTGTGGGAGGATGGTTAAAAAAAAATTCAACATACGTGTTCATTTTGATATGTTCCATATTCTGTGTGTTAATTATGTGCATAAATTTTATTAAAAGACCGACAAATGCACTTTGGTTTTATGGATATAATTTTGAGAACAAGAATACAGGTATGAATAAAATGTGTCCAGATCACTCCTTAGTTTAAAAATTATAGTTTTTGATGAACTGCTTGGAACTGTTTTAAGTTCTTAGAAGTTCACTTTACAGACTATGTCATCGCTCACAAATCTGGATGATAATAACCACATGTATCTTCTATGTACATCACTCCACAAAACCATACTCCAAACAACAACTTTTAGCTTCTGATATTTTATACTCATTGTTATTTTATTTTTTTATGCAGCCATGAATTTTAACCAAAAACCATATGATTTTTAAACTGTGGAGTGATCTAGCTATATTTTAATTATATTTGTATTCTTGTTCTGACCACCCTGAAGATGTCTGCTTGAGTGGCTGAAACATGTTGGTGACCACTATGCAATAAAATTACATCCATAAAACCAAAGTGCATTTTTTAAATATAATTTATACTTGTTCATTGTTTGTTTTGCTAAAAACTATTGATGAGTTTGAGAATCTATCTTTTTGTCTACAAATTATCTTACAAAACAGCCCCCCCTATTACATTTCATACACTGTTGCCAAATTTGGTACACACTGTTGTTATGCTACATTTGGCAATACTGAGGTATTTCAATGCAAAGTTGAGGTCTTGCTAGTATGCTCAAAGTCACCTGAAATAGTGGTGTTCTGTTAGAGTAAATGTTTGTATTGGGCTAGTATGCTTTGCATACTGATGCTGTGTGGTAGCTATACTCCTGCTTCTGAGCATGATATTTGAGGATGGTCAGGTTTAAATATGGACATCAGTCAGTGTGGGGAACAGCAATAAAAACGGAGAACTACAATTCCAGAGCTGGAGGACTGATGTCACCTCCATTCCATTACAGATTTTTTGCCATTAATGACATCTCACACCCGTAGGACAGATTTTGAGACTGTAGGGAAGACCAGGCCCAGTATTGCACAAAGCTGGAGTATTTAAGGGTTAATGTAATGGTATTAGTCATGTGCCTCTTGTATTTCAACAACATAACATCAAACTGTATGGCTTCTTCATCCATTGATATTATGGTGAGTTATCTAACTACAGAGCCTTCATTTGTCTTCCGTTCTGATGTCAGTACATGTCTAGTATCCTTCACCACTCTTCTCTTTTAAATCTGAATTTGCTGTCCAAAGTTGTCATTTAATGTACATCAAGGAAGTGCAAACTTTCCTGAGCAAAAACCACACTGAAAAGTACAGACCTCATGAAAGATCACATTGCATTTTTTGTTACTTCAACAGGTTATGTTTAACCAATTAAATAAGTATATTCTGGGCCATCATCTCGCATGCATTGGGGTATCAAATGTTTGTTGACATCTGAATTTTATTATTCAGACCAGCAAATGCACAACATATTTATTAATAATATTTTATATATTGTAAGTACTCCTAAATGTTTCAATCTTCAGAGATATATAAAATATTATTAATAAATATATGTTGTGCATTTGTTGGTCTGGATAATAAACTGTACATAATGCATGCCACATACATCAAAATAATATTTTAATTTAAATTTAATTGTAGAAGGTTTGCATTCTGTTTTTAAATGCTATAGCCATTTCTGTTACAAAATTATGGAAGGAAAACTGAAAGGTCATTTATCACAGTTTTTACCTTCATATTTTGATTTATGTAGCATTTGCATTAAAAAATTGATTAATAGAGCACTGTCATGGATTAGGGTTGGAGATGATATGACATATTTTTCACAGCCATACACACACACACACACACAGTGTGCAGTCCTGACTGGTTATCTGTACAAGATTTATATACTTTCACTTTAAGCCTCCAGCATGAAAAGCACCAAGCAGTGGCATAATTTACAAGTTCAGGACAGATTGGTAATTAAATAATGTGAGGCTTGTGGCTTTTCGTATTGACAGTTATATACAGTGCAGCAGTTTTGTCTAAATACACGAAACTCCTGAAGTATGTAGCTGGTGTCAGTTTATTCCTTTACGCTACATCTCACATATGTATACAGTACAAGTCAGTAATGTAGTACAAGAGACTGGAAAAACACGTTTGTTTTAACCTGTACCACACCACTTATATTGTGTGTATGCCTGCACTGTTAGGCCAGTCCATTGACGCTACATTTACATGTATGTTGTATACTAAGCACAGCAGGTAGCATTTGTCAGAATTTATACTATGTGCCACTGTGTTATATGTCACATCCTATTAATATTTAAATATGGCTTTTCATTTGTACGATTCTCTCTCTTTTGTGTTTAAATATTGACAAAATGTGCATTACTTTTTGGACAGTACGGCTGTAGTGAATGTGTTTTGCTTCAAGGATGGATACAAATAAGACATTCTTATGCACAAACTGAATTAGGTGAAAGATTCCTTACTGGATTTTTGTGTATGATTTCCTGTGTGGCAATAGGATTTGCAAGAAGTGTTTCATATTTACATTATAACAATATTTCCCTATTTGCAACATTGTCTGAGGCCTGCTGGTGGTGTTTTCTGTAGTAACATTTACTGTGACATGGTTCTTGTTGATGCGATACATTGTAGTGAGATTTGGTCCCCCAGTTCCATGCTGTTTCCCACATTGCATAATGCACAACTTAACTTTAATGCCATACCCAGCTGAACCTTTCAATTGGGACACACACTTATCCAATGACTGCCTGGATGTAGGAGCTGATGGGCAGGATATGTTATCTAACTACTAGTCACATGTGGTAGTAAATATGTTAAGAATCATTCTGTATGGACATGCATACATAGATGTGCAGTTTGCATATGTGTGCTAATGAGTATTTTAGGAATTAAATTCCTAACAGCTGATCACATACTACAGTGATGCTTTATAGTGTTCTTCATTTGTTTTATCCCATTTCTTGTGTCTATCTCTTTTTTTCCCCTAAAGTTCTTTCAATTTGAGAGTAGAACAAAAACCCCTGAAATTAATTTGGAAACTAAAACTGAATATAATTTTGTATTCCAGCAGTGCAACATTCTTATTTTATAGCAGAGTAATGAAGCCAAGAAGAGTTGTACTACACATAATGGAAGATGCTTGTAAAAAGACTTAGTATTGATGTCAACATTCTTGTATCTTTTTTTCATATTTGAAAACACATTTGTAGATAATTTTGATCTGTTGTAAAGTTTTCTTTTTATTCCCTGTCTTTGTTACATATTTTTTCATTCTGTTTTCATAGAGGAATCGCAATGGTCCCCGTGGTTTCAAGTGAGGCAATTGTCAATGTGATCCTTTATAAAGGGGTCTAATGATGTATAGCGTTTCTAAAAGTAGAAACAAAAGAATGTTTCAAAAGTACTGTGTGATGTTTTTAATTTTATAAACCCTACTAATTAAATCCTTTATTTTTTCATTGTGCATACAACATTTGGGTTACTCAGGCTTACTGCCTTGTCTGTATTGGGATGTGATAAAGCTATGTTAATGCAGCAGTGATTAATCACAAAAATTTATTGTGTGGGAGGCGCTGATTTCTTCCAGAAAGTTGTCATCAAGTTAACATTCTTGAAAAACAGGTATATTATTAGACATGAAATATTAATTTTACTCTAGCATTAGAAACTGGCAAATTTAGGCATGTATCCCCTTTTCTTCATTTAATAATCTTCCCACAGAGAAAAAAGAATCTACAGTGGAGTCCAAGAATTGACATTGATAGTGGGAATCACAGTCAGCTACCTGCTCCCCCACCCTCCTTATCATACACTGCAGAGGAGAAAAGAGAGTGCACAGTTGTGGAGGGTAGCAGATGCAGGGAATGGGGGAAGCCACTCCTGAGGGGATGCAGCTGCTTTGCAGATGGGTGAGTGCAAATTTGTGTCACTTCTTTCATTGAATCAGCTGTAACTAAATTTTCCTTCATAGCTTCAGTATACAGTTTGTTGCTAATGAGTGTCATGTAAGATAAGACCTTAAGACAGGATGCTTTGTAATGTGCAAGGGTTAGGAAATAACATTAATTATGAATTTAGGCATGACATCTAGAACTGTTAATTGATATTCTTAAGGTGCTACACACACATATCAGATGTATCTGGAGAAGGTTGCATATATAATAGAAAACAATTAGTACATGCACTAGGGACCCAGAAACTTAAATTTGCATCAAAATTCTTTGCATTTAGTGATGAGGTAAGCCAGATTTCACTAATCATTATGCAAGACCATTACATCCAATTGTACAATCTCATCTGGTCATGTGAGTCATGAACATTGACAACAAAACATTTCTTTGCATCTGACAGTAAATGTACCCAGTGTAGCTTTTTTTTTTACTACAGTATAGCTTCAGAACATCAAAACTGACATTCATGTTATTGAAGTATGTGACTAGAATGAGTATAACTAAAATGTGTTTATTTTTTGACACCTTTCACAGGATACTTAGGAGTTACCCTTTCATGCTTTATGGATGAAGGTGATGATGTATATGTACTACCAGAAAGAAAGCCCTTTTCATGCAGTTGCAAATGTTTGGGTTAGTGACAAAGTCATTTGTGTTGTGTTTTGCATGCCAGATGCTATGCGCTGCATATAAAATGGTCTGAGTTTAACACAGTTTTTGGCAACACTGTTTCCATGATCATTACTGTGCAAGACTATTGCCAATGAACACTCTTTGCTCAACTGTGGATATTTCACACATTGAGCATCATTGTGTCAGTGCAGATGAGATGGCTCATCTTACAGTCACCTTATGTTGCCTAACCAAGCTTGCATTTTCCTATGCTCTGGGAGTTGATTAAAGATACTTTTTCATGTGAACCTGTTGGCACAGAACCCTTAATTCACAATGCATATTTATTGGTGCAGGTAAATAAAGATGAAAGTAACAATGCTTGGTGTGTACGTGGATTTGCAGGACCCTTGTAATAAATTTGCAGCCCACAGGTTGACAATCGCTGTTTTAAACCATTTGTTCAACTTTGCAAAAGCATCATTAATTAGTTTTCAAAAGAGGTCTGTTTATAGAGGAAGTAAGTAATGATCCTATTATCATCATCAAAGGATATAAATGTACGTAGAGTTGGACTGAAACTGGACGTTACGGGGGTGGGTCATTGATGTATATGGTAGAAAGCAGGTAACCAGCTATGGAAGCTTGAACTCATCATTTACAGTGCCCTGTTTTGAGTAGGTGTTACAGCTTGAATTTGGTTGTTTTATTGTTTACTATTTGCCACTTGTAACTGAGTTTGTATGATGCAATCCACTGTCCTGCTTTGCTTGAATTCCATATAAATTCTATTTGTCATGATTAACAATGTCAAAAGCTTTGGTCAGGTTAGTAAATGACCCGCTATTATGGGTTTATTGTTACAGGCATGTAAGATTTTTTGAGGAAGTTATTAAGAGCTTTAACTGTTGATTGACCTTTTCTGAATCCAAATTTTTGGGTAAAGGGGCTAAGGCGTGGCGTTAACCACCCACCCTTATCTACCACCGAGTTTAAAGAAAGAGTAGAGCTATAACCGTACTCCTCATTTGGATCTTCATGGCCTATTCTAGGGTGAACTTTACCTCTGTCAGAAAGATATGTCTACAGTTGTGAAATGTGCATCATCCAGAATTTGGAGAGCAGTAATACTATTGATATTTCAGATGATTTGTGCTCTTAAACTTGCAAAACCCCACAAACAGATTCATTTGCATCTCAACACGTACATGCTGCAATTTGCAGTTAATTACTGATCGAGTGCATACAAACTTGCACCGTGTATACTGTGCGTGTGGGAAGTACAAACTATGAATTTTCAGGAAAATCGCTCCAGTGGAAGCTGAGGTACAGCGGAAAATGTACTTTGTATTCAGGTAAAGTGCCCTTAATTAATGACTTACCCAAACCACACTAGCATCTTTTGTTGCGAGTGCGTGGAGTTTGTGATGTACGAATTTTCATGAAAACCCCTTCAATGGAAACTGAAATACAGCCGAAAAGGTAGTTCGTACTCCGAGCAAAGTGCCCTTAGTTATTCAACGTTGGCAACCAAACTTGCGCCGTTTGTAGCGCATACGTGTCACATGCGCAATATGAATTTTCAGGTAATAACTGCCGAGGAGGAACATTGCTCTTCCAGTTAAATGCTCTTAATTATTGACTAATCTCAACCAAACTTGCATCGTTTCTAGTCCATGCGTGGAGAGTGTGATGTATGAATTTTCAGGAAAATCCCTCCAATGGAAAGAGATAAGCCGAAGAAGTACGACGTACTCCAAGTAAGTGCCTTGAATTAGTGACCGTTCACAACCAAACTTGCACCACTCACAGCGCGCGGACGTGGAGAGTGCAAAATATGAATTTTCAGGCAAATTCCTCCTATTGAAGCTGATATACAGCCGGAAATGTACTTCGTACGCCAAGTAAAGTGTTCTTAATTATTGACCGATCGCAACCAGAGTTGTACTTAATTATTGGCCGATAGCAACCAAACTTTCACCTTGCGTACCACGGGCGTGTAGAATGCGAAGTCTGGATTTTCATGAGAATCCCTCTAATGGAAGCCGAGTTACAGCCAAAAAGGTACTATGTACCACAAATAAAGTGTTCTAATTATTGATCGTTCGGAACCAAACTTGCGCATTTTGTAGCGGGTGCGTGGAGAGTGCGATGTATAAATTTTCAGGAAAGTCCCTCCATTGGAAACCGAGATAGAGCCGAAAAGTACCTAGTCCTCCAAGTACAGTGCCTTTAGCACGTAATTCCGCAGACACTGCGCCTCGTACTGAACATGTTAGTGATCACAGATCATCTAGTATAATGTTGTGACCGTCACGGATTATCCACATCACAGAATACCAACCCCGGATGCATTAATCCATGGTGGCTGTTAGGTAATACCACAGATTATCTAGTATACACTGTGATGTAGTGGAGGGCCGAACAGAATTTTTTTGGAGTTTG